>OJNH01001793.1_pt1 | contig 15943 bp, 11 predicted proteins | sample 1597361 | NCBI WGS metagenome assembly OJNH01 (sample SAMEA2452136, study PRJEB22498) | human gut metagenome | biome: human feces; feature: human gut; material: feces | place: Australia | collected 2012
TCTTATCAATCCCTTCGGTTGGGAGTCGGAAAAGACCGTTCTCGTATCGGTCTCGTATCAATCCCGTATTGTTTCCGTATCAACCCCGTATCTTCCTTTTTTGTTCCTTTTTTCGTCATTTTATCGTTCTCGCTTCCAGAAGCGGAAACAATACGGAAACAATACGGAAACAATACGAGGTCGATATATGCTGGAAGGGAGGACGATACGTGGAGGGTACTTGGAGAATATGTGAAGGAAGGGCTTACACGGCTAAAATCACTGTTTCTGCCTAAAGGTGACTTATAGATGGCGTCCTCACAAATGAACTCTTCCTCCAAAAGAAGCGAGCTTCTGGAACGCTTCGCCTTGGCCAATCCGATTGTCCTGCAAAGACAAACTTGGTTGCAATATGTTGTAAAAGTTGGTTTGGTTGTTTTCTTATTACCCTTAACACTTTAAGCTACTTCATGCATCACTCGAAATGTCGGATGAACCTTAGTTGATCGCCCTCTAATGTGACAACGTTTTTCAGAGAAGGTCAGTGTTTTCTATGTTGTATAGCATCATATACGATGTTTGGACTCAAAAAAATGGCAAAATACGCAAAGAATTATCAGATTTTACCCAATATATGGTGGATTCTCGAAAAGAATAAGTACCTTTGAAAGCAGATAGAATATCAAACATGAATTTTTATGGCAACAAATAAGAATATAAACCGCATCAAAGTAGTGCTTGCTGAAAAGAGCCTAACCAACAAATGGTTAGCTGAAAAATTGGGTAAAGACCAAGCTACCGTATCAAAATGGTGCACCAATAATGCTCAGCCCACATTGGAAATGCTTCTGAAGATAGCAAGCGCACTTCAAGTTGATGTCAGAGAATTATTAAGACCAACGGAGGATGATGCGACCTACATCAGAGTGCCCAAAGACTTAACAAAGAGTAAAATTTAAACGTAGAAAGATGGAGCTTCCCAAGTTAATAAACAACATAGGTGAGCGCGTAGTGGATGACCTTAAACAAAGGTTCTCCAAGGACACTCGTGTGTCTATCGCAGCCGCTTCATTTTCCATCTACGCTTACGAAGCTTTGAAAGAAGAACTGGAGCAAGTAGAAGAATTGCGCTTTATCTTCACTTCGCCTACCTTCATTAAAGACAACTCCAAGAAAGAGAAACGAGAGTTCTTTATTCCCAAACTCAATCGTGAACGAAATCTGTATGGTACAGACTTTGAAATACGCTTGCGCAACAAGTTGTCTCAAAAAGCCATAGCCAAAGAGTGTGCCGACTGGATACGCCGAAAAGTAAGTTTTCGTTCGAATGCCTCACTGGAACAAATGGGAGGCTTTATGCATGTTGAGAATGCTTCTCAGCATGTGTATCTTCCTTTCAATGAGTTTACAACTTCACAGTTGGGTTGTGAGCGTGGCGCTGATGTATATAATGTGGTGAATGTGTTGCCTTCCCCCACAGCCAATGCTTATCTTGATATATTCAATGAGCAATGGAACAATGACGATAAATTTGAAGATGTCACCAAGCGTGTGTTGGAATACATCGATACGGTGTATCAAGAGAATGCGCCCGCGTATATCTATTTTATAGCTCTCTACAATATCTTTAATGAGTTTTTGGAAGACATCAGCGAAGATGTACTTCCGAATGAGCGCACAGGTTTCAAGAATAGCGTTATTTGGAGCAAACTCTATAACTTTCAGCGCGATGCGGCTTTGGCCATTATTAACAAACTGGAGAAATACAATGGCTGTATTCTTGCCGATTCCGTAGGTCTGGGTAAGACGTTTACAGCCTTAGCTGTGGTGAAGTATTACGAAAACCGCAATAAATCGGTTCTCGTGCTTTGTCCCAAAAAACTCAATGACAACTGGCAGACCTTCCGTGCCAACTACAAGAATAACCCCGTGGCTGCCGATCGTCTACGCTATGATATACTGTTCCATTCTGACCTTTCGCGTGATCGTGGCCTGAGCAACGGCCTCGATTTGGAACATGTAAATTGGGGCAACTATGACTTGATTGTCATCGATGAAAGCCACAATTTTCGTAATGGAGGTAATATCGATGAAGACGGAGAAGAAGGCTTTGAACTTTCTGAAGGTGCAGGGTGTAAGAAAGAAAACCGTTACCAGCGCCTGATGAGCCGTGTCATCCGTCAGGGTGTAAAAACGAAAGTACTCATGCTTTCTGCTACCCCCGTAAACAACCGTTTTGGCGATTTGAAGAACCAGTTGCAGTTGGCCTATGAAGGACGTGTGGACAATATCAATGAAGCGCTCGACCTCGACCGTAATATTGACGACATCTTCAAGGCAGCCCAAACGGCTTACAACCGCTGGGCAAAGCTGGAACCCGACAAGCGTACCACCGAAGGGTTGCTGTCAAGTCTGCATTTCGACTTTTTCCAGATGCTGGATGCCGTCACCATCGCCCGTAGCCGTAGCCATATTATCAAGTATTACGATACCAAAGATATTGGTGAGTTCCCCAAACGTCTCACACCGTTATCACGCCGCCCGCACCTGACAGATCTTAGCGAAGCGATCAACTTTAAGGACATTGCCGAACAACTCGATGCCCTCAATCTTGCCATCTATACCCCTTCGCTCTACCTCTTCGATAGTGCCCGTGGTGGTTATAGCATCGATTACGAAGGTGAAGGGCTGTCTATTGATGGCCGTGAGAAAGGTCTGCGTAAGCTGATGGCCACCAACCTCCTGAAACGCTTGGAGAGTTCGGTCAACTCCTTCCGTTTGACACTTACTCGTATTCAGGCATATATCAAGGAGACTATTCAGACGATTGATGCCTATGAGCAGAGCCATGGAAGCAGCACCTTGATGGCTGCCGAGCCTATGATGCCTTATGGCGCTGAAGACTTTGAGGATGGAGAAGATTTGACCTTTGCCACCAAGAAGTCGAAGATTTCATTGGCCGATATGGACTATGTGAGTTGGCGCCGTGATCTTGCTGCCGATTTGGAACGCTTTGACCTGCTTTTGCTCATGCTGAAGGATATTACGCCCCTGCAAGACAGCAAGTTACAGATGCTCATTGAGGATTTGAAGCAGAAGTTTACGCATCCCATCAATGGTGAAAACAAGAAGGTACTTATCTTCACAGCCTTTGCTGATACGGCCAACTATCTGTATGAGCAGCTGGGTCCTCGAATCAAGGAGGCATGTGGACTTGATACGGCACTTATCACCGGTTCTACCGAAGGTAAATGCACCATATCGAAGTTCCCTATGTCATTCAATAATGTACTGACTTATTTCTCGCCGCTGTCTAAAGATCGTGCAGCACTCTTTCCCAATGCTAAAGGTGAAATAGATGTACTGATTGCCACAGACTGCATTAGCGAAGGTCAAAACCTGCAAGACTGTGATTATCTCATCAATTACGACATTCACTGGAACCCCGTTCGCATCATTCAACGTTTCGGACGTATCGACCGTATCGGTAGTCGCAACAAACAGATTCAGTTGGTCAACTACTGGCCCGATATCGAACTTGATGACTATATCCAGCTTAAAGGTCGTGTAGAGAGTCGTATGAAAGCAACTATCTTGACAGCAGCTGGCACCGGCAACCCGCTTTCTGTTGGCGAAGAAGCCGATTTGGAGTATCGCCTTGGCCAACTGAAAAAGTTGCAAAACGAGGTGGTGGACATCGAAGATATGGATACAGGCATCAATATCATGGACTTGGGGCTGAACGAGTTCCGTCTCGACCTCTTGCAGTATATCAAGGTTCATCCAGACATTGAACATGCTCCTTTTGGCTTAAATGCCGTGGTAGCAAGCACAGAGTTAGCCAAACCAGGTGTAATGTTTGTGCTGAAGAATCGCAATAATGCGGTCAACATCGACCGTAAGAACCAATTACATCCATTCTATATGGTCTATTTGGCTGACGATGGAGAAGTCGTTTGCGACCACTTGCATCCCAAGCAACTGCTTGATACCATGCGTGCGCTCTCCAAAAACCAGAGTGATTACGATCGTGCACTTTGCGCCATGGTCAATCGCGAAACAAAAGACGGCCGCTGCATGAACAAGTACAATACCTTGCTTCAAAAGGCTATTGACAGTATCATGAGCATTAAGGAAGAAACAGATATTGAAAGCCTCTTCTCTGTGGGCGAGACAACCGCCCTCAAAGGAGAAATTAAAGGTCTGGACGACTTCGAGTTGATAACATTCTTAATCATAAAGAAGAAGTGAATTATGGGTAAAGACAAGAAGCAACATTATATTCCTCAGTGTTATCTGAGATTATTTTCGAATGACCAAAAGCATATATGGACTTTTGATAAGAAAAATGAAAGCGACTACTCTTCGACTATCACTGATATTTGTACGAAAAATGACTTTTACACAATATCAAAAGACTTTGTTGAGTCACATGTAGGGGTCTCTCCTCTGTCTTTGGAAAAAGACTTTTTTGCGGATAGGTATGAGCCAAAGTTTTCCGAATATTTGCAGACAATAAATAATTTGGCTATAGATGCTATTAATAGCTCACACAGCATAATATCGTTAAACAACGAACAAAAATACGACTTTGCAAAGTTATTAGCTATACAATGGTTTAGACTACCACAAATACGTTACAATAATGAGTCTACATTTGATGAGTTTATGCCCAAAGTAATGCGATTATTCAAGGAAGGTCTTTCAAAAGAAATGAACAATTCAGATATTGCAAAATTAAATGTTGATGTTTCGATAGCAGACAGATCTGTATATCACGCAAAAAGTACATTTTTGGACGAAAAACTGGTCTATACATTTGCATCTAAATTGAGTGAAAATATCTGGACTTTCTCTTATTCAAGCGATGGAGACTTTTATACTTCAGATTTTCCCATTACTGTAAATGCTCATGTAGATAATGTAAGACCTATATGTCAGGGATTGGCTCAGTATGGAGCAGAGGTTACATATCCTTTATCTAAAAACTTAGCTTTAACCATTTGGGATAAAGAGTATTTTGCTAATAGCGGGAAGAAAGACTTGTCGATTTTTGCATCTACAGCAAAAGAAATAAGAGCCTTTAATGCTCTGCGATACATATACGCACAAAGGCAACTATTTAGTAGCAAGAACGATTTTGCTTTTATCAAATTTATTTCTCAAGTATGTCCTATGTCGCTAAATCCATTTAAGAAATAGATTATGGACAATTTGCTATATTTCCCCAACTCCACCCTTGTAGATAGATTGGTTCCCAAGACAGCTTTCTATAAGCATTTGGAGATTAATGCAAGATTGAAGACGCGGTTTGTGGAGGATGTGGAGCGCATTGAGTGGCTCTATAAGCTGGCTCCGTCTACCATGAATGTGGAGGATGGAAAGGTGGTGCACGAGATTGTGGTGTTTCGCGTGCTGCTGAAAGCGGAAGATACGCCCGATGACGTGTTTCTCACCATCGACCGACAGATGCCACGCCACGTGGTATTCCTATTGCAGTATGCCGACCGTGGCCGGCTGCTGCTCAACTACAAGGAATGGGCAGATGTAGATAAGACGCGATTCAACATATTGAAAACGTTTCGCACAGAGTGGATGCCCTTGGTCGAAATGAAGTTGACATTAGTTGGCTCCACGCTCGACCATATCTACGAAGCCTTTGCGGGTCAAATATCAGGCTTTGGTACCACGAATGCAGCAGACACCAAGCAGATGTTGGCCTTGCAGGAGGAAATAACTCGTAAACGGAGAGCTGCCGAGGCTTTGCAGAAACGGGTAAGAAACGAAAAGCAGTTTGCCAAACAAATGGAACTCAACAGCGAAGCACGCGCTTTGAAGCGTGAGATTGCTAAGCTGGAAGAGGAATTAAAATCATTAGGAAACAAGTAAAAACAAGATATATATATGTCAGACGTAATCAAACATTTGGATTTAAGTTCTGCAGATGGTGCGCAGCTCAATATGGACGCACTCTATCAGATAATGCCTTCGGCTTTCACCGAGGTGCGCGATGACAAGACGGGAGAAATCTCTCGCAAAGTGAACTTCGAGGTGCTTCGCCAGCTCTTGGGCGATAATGCCACCGATGGCGATGGCGAGATGTACCAGTTTACCTGGGTGGGCAAGAATGCTGCCCGTGCTGAAGCTGCTGCACCTACCACCAAGACACTCCGTCCCGTGGTGGAGGATTCAGTGGATTGGGACAATACGAAAAATATCTATATTGAGGGCGACAACCTCGAAGTGCTCAAGCTGCTGCAACGCTCGTATATGGGTAAGGTGAAGATGATTTATATCGACCCTCCTTACAACACGGGCAACGACTTTGTCTATCACGATGATTTTGCACGTACGGCAGCTGAAGAGGATCTTGAAGCGGGCAATATTGACGAATTGGGTAATCGCTTCCGCAAGAATACTGATACGAATGGCAAGTTTCATTCGGATTGGTGTTCAATGATTTATGCACGTCTGTTGGTGGCGCGTTCGCTACTTACGGAGGATGGGGTTATTTTTATTTCGATTGATGATAATGAAGTACGGAATCTGAGAAATATCTGCGATGAAGTGTTTGGTGAACATAACTTTGTAGCACAATTAATTTGGGAAAGAGCCTATTCACCTAAAAATGATGCTAAATATATTTCAAATAGTCATGACTATATTCTGATGTTTGCAAAACAGATAGAAGACTTCACAATTGGGCGATTAGAAAGAACAGAAGAAGCTAATGCTCGTTATTCAAATCCTGACAATGACCCAAGAGGTGTTTGGAAACCTAGCGATATGTCAGTTAAAACATATACTGCATCTTGTGATTACCCAATCACGACCCCTTCGGGGAAAACCGTAGAGCCTCCAGCAGGTCGCTGCTGGAGGCTCTCGGAAAAAGCTTTTTCCGAGAGACTCCAAGACAACCGAATTTGGTTCGGTTCAGATGGTAATAGTGTACCTTCAATCAAACGTTTTCTTTCTGAATTAAAGTATGAAGGTATGGCTCCAACTTCTATTCTTTTTTATAAAGAAGTGGGGCATAGCCAAGAAGGAGCAAAGGAAGTGGTATCTCTTTTTGGAGATAAAGGTGTATTCGACGGCCCAAAGCCTGTAAGACTTCTTCAACGTTTAATTACATTGGCTAATTTAAATGAGGATTCTATCGTATTGGATTTCTTCTCTGGATCTGCTAGTACAGCTCATGCCTTAATGAAGACTAATGCAGAAAAAGGAAGTCATAGTCAATTCATTATGGTACAATTACCTGAAGAGGTAAGTGATACAAAGAAAGACCAAGGTTATTCAACCATCTGTGAAATAGGCAAAGAACGCATTCGTAGAGCTGGCAAGAAAATCAAGGAAGAGTTAGAAGCCAAGAATAAAGAATCTGAGAAGAAAGGGCCAAGCCTCTTTAATAATGAAGAAGAGTCATCACAAACTCAATCATACACACTCGACACCGGCTTCCGCGTCTACCGCCTCGACGAAAGCAACTACGAAAACGTATCCCTTTCTCCCAAGGAATACAAGCAAGACCAGCTCGATCTCTTTGCCAACAACATCAAGGCCGACCGTACCGACCTCGACCTGCTCTATGGCGCCATGCTCGCTTGGGGCGTTCGTCTCGACTTACCCTTGCAGACAGAAACCGTGGATGGCTGCATCGTCTATACCGTCAACGAGGGCGACCTCGTGGCCTGCTTCTCCGAGGGTATTACCGACAAGGTGGTAGCTACGATGGCTGAAAAGAGTCCTTTGCGAGTGCTTTTCCGTGATGCCTGCTTCAAGGAAGATGCTCAGAAAATCAACATCTATGAGCAGTTCAAACAAGCCTTGGATTGGGCCGATGATGATGCATTCAAGAATATCAGAGTAATATAAAAATGTGAAACGTGTCTCACATATCATTGGAGGGTATTAATGCCTTAATCGTAAAATGACAATAGTATTTGAATGGAAGAAAACAACAAAATACTGATCTATACAGACAATGATGGTCTGACCAAGATAGATGTAAAACTTGAGGAAGACACACTGTGGCTTACTCAAGCGCAGATGTGCGACCTATATCAAACGAGTAAATCAAATGTGAGTGAGCATATTAAGCACATTTTTGAAGAAGGTGAACTACAAGAAAATTCAGTTGTTCGGAAATTCCGAACAACTGCTGCAGATGGTAAGGCATACGCGACCTCCTTCTACAATCTCGACATGATCATTGCCTTGGGGTATCGTGTCCGCTCCATCATTGCCACCCGCTTTCGCCAATGGGCTACCCAGCGACTGAAGGAGTACATCACCAAAGGGTTTACCATGGACGACGAACGCCTGAAGAAATTAGGTGGAGGCGGCTATTGGAAAGAGTTGCTGGAGCGCATCCGTGACATCCGAGCTACGGAAAAGGTATTCTATCGCCAAGTGCTGGAAATCTATGCCACCAGTATTGATTATGACCCTCGTGCCTCTGTGTCGCAGGAGTTTTTCAAGAAAGTGCAAAACAAGATTCATTATGCTATCCACGGTCGCACAGCCGCTGAATTGATAGTGGAACGTGCTGATTCTGAGAAAGACTTTATGGGACTCCTTACCTTTAAAGGGAGTCAACCTACGCTGGCCGAAGCTCGTACCGCAAAGAATTATCTTGATGATAAGGAGCTTCGAGCTATGGGACAGTTGGTATCTGGATACCTTGACTTTGCTGAACGCCAAGCCGAGAAGGAACTCCCTATGACCATGGATGATTGGGCTAACTACTTGGATCGTATCCTTACATCCACAGGTGAACAACTCCTATTGGATGGAGGTCGTGTATCCCATCAGGAAGCTATGGACCATGCTACTACTGAGTATCGCAAGTATAAGCAACGCACGCTCAGCGATGTGGAGCAAGATTATCTGAATGCTATTAAAACCATCAGTGACAAGAGTAAGAAAGGAGGTAAAAAGTGAAGATAAGATATGTCCGATGCAATTCGAAAAATTCGAATTCTTACGGAATAATGGGATTAAATGGGTGTTCTGCTATTGTCAGCAATTAAAGGACTGGCGTAAATTGAAGCAAAGATTAAAACTTCCAAGGCTCTCGAAGTCTCTTTGGATAGTTTAGTACGAACAGAGGAATAGAAACTGAAAGATGAACGATATAAAATTAGCAATAACCGATCCTGAATATAAGAAGTGGATTGGCGACATAGAGCAGCGTTTCCGCAGGCAACAAGTCAAGGCTGCCGTGCAGGTTAACTCCAATAAAATTGAATTCTATTGGAGTCTTGGTCGTGACATCTGCGAAATGCAAGTAGAGAAACGCTATGGAGATGGAGTCATCAACTCTTTAAGTCGTGATTTAAGAGAAGTACTTCCTGACACAAAGGGTTTTACTCCAGGCACGCTTTACTACTGCAAGAGATTTTATCTGCTTTATAGTCAGATATTTGAAAAACTTCCCCAACTTGGGGAAAAATCTTCTCTCGCTTTAGAAAATGTCTCAAATGTCGAGTCTTTAGAGAAAGTTCCCCAGTTTGGGGAAATATTCAAACCACAGCATTCCATCCTTGAGGAATCAACTATGCCTTTGAATATATTTGCTATTCCCTGGGGGCATCATAAAGTGATTATTGACCGATTTGAGGATGAGCCAATCAAGGCTTTATTCTATGCAGTAAAAACTTTGGAACAAAGTTGGTCAAGAGCTGTTTTGGAAAATATGATAGGCGACAAGGGACAGAACAATGGTCTCTACGAACACCAAGGTAAAGCGGTCAATAATTTCCCGAAAACATTGCCTTATCCAACTGGCGACCTTGCACGCGAACTGATAGATGACCCATTAAACCTTTCGTTTGTCAAACTAAAGAAGAAGTATGACGAAACGACACTTAAGAAAGCACTTGTGCGCCACGTCAATGAGCTGCTGATGACACTCGGTTCAGGTTTTGCCTATATGGGCAAGGAGTATCTGTTGTCAGTTGCAGGCAAGGAGCAGTTCTCCGACCTTTTGTTCTACAATACCCGTCTGCATGCCTACGTTGTCGTAGAAGTCAAAATAACAGAGTTTGAATCATCGTTTCTTGGTCAGTTGTCTGGCTACATGTCGCTCGTCAATCACATTCTGAAGGAAGACATTGACCGCCCAACTATAGGTCTGCTTATTTGCCGCAGCAAGAATAATGTCTTTGCACAGTATTGTCTCGAAGGATATAACCAACCCATAGCTATCACAGCATACGAGGGAATTCATATTCTACCGGATAACTTCAACGATACCTTGCCAAGCATCGAAGATTTGGAAGCAGAGATTGAAAAGAAATAGCAACTGAGATAAACGAAAAAAGTGGTCATTCCCCCTATAGTTTAGTCGAAGTTAAAGTTCCATATAATCAAAATATAAAACGAAGATACAATAATGGATAAGCAACAGTTAAAAGAAAGAGAAGCAAGGGTTATAGAACTTGCTATAGCATTTTGCAAAGAACATTTGGATGATGAGTGCGCAGAGCTATGCACGAAACTTGTGAAGAAATTGGGGCGCAAGCGTTCCTGCCCACTACAGTCGGGAAGGGTTGAGATATGGGCAGCTGCGTCCGTATATACCATCTGCAGCATCAACTTCATGTTCAGCAAAAGTTCACGGCTGAATACATCATCCTCTGAAATTGCAGAACATTTTGATGCAAGCGGTTCAACCATAGCGCAGAAATCAAGAGTCATCAAGGATTTACTGAAGATAAGCAATGTCTTTGACCCCGATTTCTCTTTGAAGGAGATTGCCGAAAACAATCCTTTTAATCATCTTGTGATGAGAAATGGTTTCATCTTTTTTGACGAGTAAAAGCGAAGATTTCCGAACAGCTGATGAGCATCTATATGATGATAAAAGAATAATAGACAATGAAGATAAGATATAAGCATCAACGCTTTCAGGCAGAAGCCACCAAGTGTGTGAGCGACGTGTTTCAAGGCCAACCCAAACACGACGGCAGCCGCACCTTCTTGAACAAGATAGGCATGATGGACTTCGATGGCTTTGGCAATCTGCCCTTGGTGCTCGACAATGAAAGCATTTGCGAAAACCTGCGCGGCATACAGATGCCCGAAGGTCTGAAACCCGTAGAACACCTGGAGGGCGACGGACGCACCTTCACTATCGAGATGGAGACGGGTACAGGTAAGACCTATACCTACATCAAGACCATGTACGAGCTGAACGCTCGCTACGGCTGGTCTAAGTTTGTGATTGTGGTGCCCAGCATTGCCATCCGTGAAGGTGTGTTCAAGAGTTTCGAGAGTATGGCCGAACACTTTGCCGGTGAATACGGTAAGCGTATGCAATACTTTATCTACAATTCTAAGCAACTCGCAAAGATTGATGCCTTTGCCTCGGACAACGGCATACACGTGATGATTATCAACACGCAAGCCTTCAATGCTTCGCTCAACGAGGATAAGAATAAAGAAGGTCGTGCTGGTGATGCAGCCGCACGTATCATCTTCTCCCGTCGCGATGAGTTCGGTTCGCGTCGCCCCATCGACATTTTGGCCAAGACACACCCCATCATGATCATCGATGAGCCGCAAAGTGTGTTGGGAACAGACAAGGGGAATGCCACCCGTAAAGGTATCAAGCTCTTTAATCCTCTTTTCTCCCTGCTTTATAGTGCCACGCACCGTGAGATATACAACTTGGTGTATCGACTCGACGCTATTGATGCCTACAACAAGAAGTTGGTGAAGAAGATTGAGGTTCGCTCTGTACATCAGGTAGGTTCAACTGCCACCAATGGCTACGTCTATCTTGACGAAATCGTCATCAGCAAAGGAAATCCGCAAGCTCGATTGGGTTTCGATGTGAAAACCGCCAATGGTACACGCCAAGTGATTCGGCTGGTAAGCGAGGGATATGACCTCTTGGAGCAAAGTGGCGGATTGCAAGAGTATGCTGACAACTTCAAGGTAGAGCGTATTGACGGCTTGACCGGAACGGTTCATTTCTTGAATGGTTTGACCCTGCACGCCGGCGATGTGGTAGGTAGCGTCAACGAAGATGTTCTTCGTCGCAACCAGATTAGAGAGACCATCAAGACCCATTTAGAACGTGAACGTCAACTCTTTGGCCGAGGCATCAAGGTGCTTTCGCTCTTCTTTATCGACCATGTGGATAGCTATCGAATCTACGATAAGGATGCCATGGAGAAAGGAAAGTTTGCTAAGATGTTCGAAGAAGAGTATCAACGCATACTGCAAGAGTTTATGCCCACCTTTGCCGATGCCGCTTACACCCGTTTTCTTTCTGACCCGAAGAATGCGCCCGATAACATTCACGACGGCTATTTCTCCATTGACAAAAAAGGAAAGAGTGTGGAGTCTGGTAAAAAAGAAGGAGTTAATGAAGAACGTGGTTTCGACCTCATCATGAAGGACAAGGAGCGTCTGCTCAGCCGAGAATGCCCTGTTCGCTTCATCTTCTCCCACTCTGCACTGAAGGAAGGTTGGGATAATCCCAATGTATTCCAGATTTGCACCCTCAAGGACACCTCCAACGAAATCAAGAAACGTCAAGAGGTGGGTCGTGGTATGCGCCTGTGTGTGAATGACAAGGGTGAGCGACAGGATGCGGATGTATTGGGCGACCATGTGTTTGATACAAACATCTTGACCGTCATCGCCAGCGAGAGTTACGACGACTTTGCCAAGAAGTTGCAGACCGATATGGCAGAGGCTTGCGCTAACCGCCCGGTAGTGGTAACCGCTACGCTCTTTACCGACCAACTGGCTCAGACAGAAGACGGACATAGCATCAAAATCACTACCCAGCAAGCTGTAGAAATTCACGAGGAACTCATTGCGCAAGGCTACATCAAGAAAGGAAAACTCACGCAGAAGTTCTTTGACGAGAAAAAGGCTGGCTCACTCAATTTTGGCGAAGCAGAAAATATGCATACCTTTATTGAGAAGCAACTCGACAAGGTATTCAATCCTGATGCCTTCAAGCCAGCCAATGGTCGCGACAAGACAGAGGCTCACTTCGTGAAGGACAACTTCAACAAAAAGGAATGGCAAGAGCTCTGGAAGCGCATCAACACGCGCACCTACTACAACGTGAGTTTTGAAACGCCCAAACTCATCAAGAGTGCTATCGATGCCCTCGACAAGCACCTCAATGTGACAGAGATTCGCATCGTGGTGGAAAGTGGTGGTATGGATAGTATTCGTGACCGCGAAGAGTTGGAAGCAGGAGCTGCCATGAGTGCAGCAACGGTGAAGACGATTCGCGTAACGGAAGCTATTGGCTCAGAGGTAACGTATGATTTGGTAGGTGAATTGGTTCAGAGCACTGGCCTAACCCGACGCACCATCGTAGAAATGCTCAAAGGCATCAAGCCTGGCACATTTCACCAATTCAAGCTCAACCCTGAAGAGTTTATCATCAAGGCGGGTCGCATCATCAACGACTGTAAAGCCATCTCGCTTATCCAACACATTCAATACGAGAAGCGCACAGGCACTTTCGGTACAGACATCTTTGAAGAAGCTACTCTACGAGGTACGCTGGGTAAGGATGCCATCGAAAGCACCAAGTCGCTCTACGACCTCGTGGTGGTGGATAGTCAAGGCATAGAGAAGAACTTTGCCGAATCGCTGGAAGCGGAAAACGATGTGGTGGTGTATAGCAAACTCCCCGGAGGCTTCTACATCAATACCCCGATGGGCAAGTACAACCCAGACTGGGCTGTTGCCTTCCGCGAAGGCTCCGTGAAGCATGTCTATTTCGTAGCAGAAACCAAAGGTAACGACATTGAAGTATCACAACTTCGTCGTGCAGAGGATGCCAAAATAGAATGCGCCCGCCGTCACTTTGCTGCCATTAGTACGGGGGATGTGGTGTATAGCGTGGTGAAGACCTATAAAGATTTGTATAATGCGGTAACGAAGTAAAATTAATTATTATGCCATACCCTATAGAAAAGAAGCTTGTTCAGCCTCAATTTATCTGCTAATTTAGTAACAAGTGGACATGTACACGCAAGAAGGAGGTTGAAGGGCTTAGTTGCGGATTTGAGGATTGCTATAAAAGCTTCTTTGTTTGTCCGTTTTTCAGAAAAGTTGCGCCTGTCTTTATAGTGTAGGAGCATTTGTAATTTCCGTGGGCCGCTGTGTAGGGTGCATGCGTTTACGAAAACGTTAAACATTATAACGTTAAGACTACAACACGGGCAAGGGATCGCAAGGGTTCGTGAAGGAATCTGTTCCTGTAAAGGTATTGATTGGCAGCATGGTGTCAAATGCTAATGTATCCCTCCTGGTCATAACCTCTACGATATTTGTTTATGGCATCAATGAGGCTTTGAAGAGCTGGGATATGGGTTGTTAGGTTTTTGAATTGGTGGTATTGTGCATTGTATCTTTGCTCTGTGCCATTATTTGCCAATCTCTGTTCTATATCCTTTGGGATAAGGAAGGAACTACGCTCTCCTAAGTGGGCATGAAATTCTGTGAGGAAAATGTTTATGCCGGCCAGATCGAAGTCTCCGAAATGTATGTAGTGGTTTGGTATGGAGCACAACCAGGAACGGAGGTCTGTGGATTGTGGATAGCGGGAAACGAACAGAAGACGATGGAGACCCAGCTCGGAAGAGAAAAGGGCTCGCTGTTGGCGAATCTTTCGGAAGTTTTCCATATTTTCGATTCCCACCACAATGACATCCTCTGGAATCACGAACGTCTTCCAGTCCGCAACAAACAGGAAACTGCCTTCTTGAGGATCCACCATCCATGGCAATCCGTTCAGCCGACACGCAATAGGTTCATAACTGTTTATGGGAAATCCTGGACATGATCGGACGACCGCTAGTTTGGAGTTGCCCGTATCTCTCGCCATCGAGGCACGCGAGTCGGAGACGTCGATTTCCAGCACACGGTAGCTTTCGTCCTTGTCGATGAGATATCTCCTCAAAGCCTCTGTGTCTCCCGCCCGATACGATTTTCTTGATCCACGGGCCACTACGGATAGCAGTCCCTCTGCCATCAGTTCGTCAGTCAGCTGGCTGCTCATTTTCGAACCAGCTACTTGCTCGCCTTTCAGCAAGGTTTTTATAGACGCGCTTATTGCCATAAATGATACACTTAATTGAGCCGTTTAAGCAGTCTCTCCACCCTCGTTTTCACACCTTGTTTGCTCAGCAGATACGTGTAGCGGTAGTCGTAGGGGTTGTACGACGTGGGGGAACTGTTGATGAGATAGATGTTTCGCGAATTGGCGAATTGCAGGATGCCTTTGATATTGTTGGGATGCAATCGTCCTATCTCGTCCATCATGCAATGTACGATGAAGTCGCCGCTCTTCTTGGCCGCTTTTTTCTTGAACACATTGATGAGCATGATGTTCACCATCGCTTTCACCAGTATGTCCGTGCCATCAGATCCCACATTGTTGATACGCTCCACCCAGAGGGTGTCGTTGTCGTTCTCCTTGATGCGGAACTGCAGGCGGAAGGCGTCGCCAAGAGAGACTTTTGGACGGTTGGGCTCGTTCAGCAACTGATGGGCGAGGCTTTTCAGATAGTCCACCACTTTGCGGTTCACCTCGTCGCGATTGTCCCCCGAGAAGAGGTTGAGCTCGCCGATGGAGAATTCGTTCTCGACCGTATAGTCGTGGATGGACATGAGCAGCCGCATCAGTTTGTCGGACGACTCGTTGGCCCTGAGCTCAATGCTTTTGATGACTCCGGCAAAGTTTTTCTCCACAAAGTCGCGATTGATGTCTTGTATCACACGGTCCACGTCCGATCGGCGTTTCATCAGCGCGCCAATCTCCGTCGAGATTCGTCCCAGGATGTCCTTGTAGTGTTCGCTGGTACGACGGCGAAACTCCTCTATCTTGTTGTTGTCCATGAAGTCCTGCAGGTCCGCGGCTATCTGCAGATAGTCGTGGTCCGTCACGGGCATGGTGTTGAAATGGAAAGCATTCTGTGGC
>OJNH01001794.1_pt1 | contig 15940 bp, 4 predicted proteins | sample 1597361 | NCBI WGS metagenome assembly OJNH01 (sample SAMEA2452136, study PRJEB22498) | human gut metagenome | biome: human feces; feature: human gut; material: feces | place: Australia | collected 2012
TCGCCGCCCACTACTTTTATTTTACTCAAAAAATGCTGTTATAACAACTTTTTATAAAACTAACTCGATATGTTTAAAGAGATGGTCCATCATTATGTTCTGCTTTTTTATTGTTTAGCTTTTCAATTGCTTCAGCTTTGCGTCTTTCTTTTTCTTCTTCTTCAGCCATTATTCTTTCATATTCAATTTCTGTTTTTATGAAGTTTTCTAAATTTCTATCCATTTGACGTTCTCTCATTCTTAAATTAGAACAAAGACTTCCTTTGCAACTTCGCCATTTTTATATTTTCGCCAATCCCAAAATATTTCCATTAATTCAGGTTTTGTAATTATAGCATTTGCAGCATTTATAATCTTTGCACTTTCTAAACTTTCTATCTTAGGTACTTCCTCTTTTTTTCTTTCTCAACAACATTTTCCCTTTCTTTACTTTTTCCAACTCTTTTAAAAAAATCTGAAATTCTTCCCATATTATCTCTCCAAGCTTTAATAAATATTTTTTCGCCACAAAAAATTTTTTTGCCAATTTTCTGTCATTCAATTTTTTATAAAACTAACTCTTAAAATGGCTCATTAATTTTTTCTATATAATTTTCTACCATTTTTATTACATTTTCTTTGTTGTAGTAATAAGAACTTGCTCGTATTCTTATGAAGTTCCAGCCACATCTTTCTAGTATTGTTTGCATTGTTAGTTGATCTGCAAATTCTTTTTGAGTGAAGTATTTGTCTCCATCACACTCTATTGCTATTTTTCTTCCATTTTTAGATTCATATACAAAGTCAACTTCATATTTTCCTATTTTAAAATTGTATTTTAATTCTATTCCATCTTCGAGCGCGGATGTATAAAAATCTCTTTCAAATTCTGTGCTAAATTTTATATTTTCAACTTTTTTATTTATTTCTACATCACTATTATAATAGCTAATTAATTTATATCTATAGCATTCTGGACTAAGTTTTTCTAAAGGAACTGAATAAATTAAAATTGATTGTTCTTTTGCCCTTGATGCTGCTACATTAAAAGATCTTGCAAATTCTTTTTTGGTAAGAGCAATGTATCTTGCTTCTTCTCCTTCTTCATTTTTACATGCAATTATCATTGAAAGAATTATAACATCTCGTTCATCACCTTGAAAGTCGTAAGTTGTTCCAACTTTTAAATTAATATTTTTGATAAATTCAGATGAAAGATTTTTCCAAATACTATTATTTATTGCTTTTATTTGAGCATTACTGTTTTGAAGCACTATAATTCCTACAGTCTTCCCACTATAATCTTCGTTTGCTTCAAATTCTTTAAGAAGTTCTATAATTTTTTCTATTTCTTTTTCATTTATTAAATTAGTTCCAGCGTTTTTTATTACTGCATCTTCAATAAAATATGATTTTATTGGATTTTTAATTTTATTTTTATTGCTTCTTACTTTAAGACAATTTATTTGAGAAGAATAGAAATTAATATTTGAAAATTCTATTATTTCTGGTAAACATCTAAAATGTTCTTTTAATACAACCTTTTTACTTCCACATACATTTTGAGCTAGATCATATAAGCTTGTTTCCATATCAAAACCAACACCTAATCGTGTACTTTTTAAATATTTATTTTGTAGATCTTTTATGTCTTCTATTGGAATACCAACTGAAATAGGACTTATTTGTTTATCATCACCAACTATTACTAGTTTTTTGCCTCTCATAAGTGCAGTAATAGAAAGAATTGATGATTGTGAACTTTCATCCATTATTGCTATATCAAATTGTGGTATTTCACTAAATGGATATTGTTCAATTACTTTATCTACAGGCATTATCCAAATTGGAATTGCATTTTTTGCTGTTTGCATATTTTGTTGCATTTCTTTTCTTATAAGATTTGCACGCTTTCCTGTTCCTTTACCAAGTTTTGTTTTTAAGCTTAACCACTCTGAAAGTGATCTGCATATTGCATTATCCATGTTATTTATTTGATTATACCAGCTTTTTACTTCTATTAATTTTACTACTATTTCTTTTTCTTCTTGTTGATATCGTACCTTATTTGTTAACAATTCTGATAAATTTCCGTTTTTTCTTTCTTTTTCATTAAAAAACTTCTTTAGCTTGTAATATGAAAAAATTACATTAAAGTTTTTAACAATTACATTTTCTTCTTCTTCACTAAACTTAGTTATAAATTCTTCTATAAACTGTGAATAATTATTAAATTCATTGCTGTAATTTTGCTTTAGTTCTTCTAACATATTAGATGCAACTATAAGTTTTTCCAATTCACTTTTTTGCTTTAAAAATTCTTCTATGTCCAAATTTGCTAAAGCATCTAAAATTGGTTCATATATAGCAGGACAATCTTTGACTTCACTTTTTATATCACTTATTTTTTGTAAGAATTCTTCTTTTAGTTTTAATCCTCCTATATATTTTTCCATTTCTTTAACATAGTTTAAAATCCCCTCATAGTTTTTCTCATTTATATAGGAACTTAAAATTTGATTTTGATCATCTATAATACTTAAAATAGCAGTTTCTGTGCTTTCTACATAATTTTTATAATTTATAAATGTATTTAATATATCAATTATTTCAGTTATACATCTAGAAAATTCTTTTTCATCTATTTTGTCTTTTAATCCATTTCCATCTAATATAGTTTCAATTGTCTTTTCTATCTTTTTAACTTGTAGGTCATAATTTATCCTATTTAATACATTTTTAACATTTTCCAGTTCTACGTTTTTCTCAACCAACATATTTTCATTTATTTTAATATTAGATATTAAGTCAAGTTCTTTTGACACTTGAACTTTTTCAAATATTGTAATTTTTCCATCATTTTGTAACTTTTCATATACTTTTTCAACAGCAGGCTTTAATACTTGAATTTTAGATTCATCATATTCTATTTCTTTATCGAGTAATTCTGTTTCTGTATTTTCAAAAAATTCTTTATTAGTATTTAAGGTTTCAATAAGTTTTTCTATATTTTTTAGTAATGGATAATAGTCATAATTTTTTAATATATAATTTTTATTACATATTTTTTCTATTTTTATCATATTTGTTAGTGTACTTTTTAAGCCTTCAATATCAATCTCTAATATTTTTTGTTTGTTTATTCCATCTAATGCTCCTTGAGTTAGCATTACATTATATTCATTTATTTTTTCGATATACTGTGAAAAATCATTAGAATTCAATGTTCTACTCGAAACTACTTCATGTTTTTTTAATATATCATAATACTTTTTTAATTCTTCAATATTTTCCATTATTTTTATAAGTAAATCTTCTTTAAACGTTACTTCAAAATATGATTTTTGAATATTTTCATCATTTATAATGTCTAAAGCTTTATTTACAGTAAGATATTTTGCTATATCACTTATAGTGCACCCAGGCAAATCAATATTTAATATTTCTCTTACTTCATTTTGAAGACTTCTTGTGTCATTTATAAGTATTTTTAATATTTCTTGTTCATTTTGTTGTTTTTTAGTTAAAATTTCATCATGCTTTATCTCCAAGTTATTAATTTCAACCAAATAATTTTCTAAATAGTCTTTATCTTTATATCTTTCAAGTACTGTTTGTATTGAGTCTAACATTTCATTATCACTTTTTGAATCATTTAATATAGCAATACTAAGCTTTCTTATTTTTTCTGGTAATTTTTCACGTATTACTTCTAAAGCTTTTGATTTTTCGCTTGTTATTAAAATCTTTTTTCCGTTTGCTACATAGTGTGAAATTAAATTTGCAATAGTATGTGATTTACCAGTTCCTGGTGGTCCTTGTACAAGAACTAGATTACTATTTTTTGCTTGATTTACCACTCTATATTGTTCTTCGTTAGTTTCAAGTGGGAATAGTACTTTGCTATAATCCTCATCTTTTGAGTTTAATAATTTATCTATATTATCTGATTCAGTTTCAAGCATTAAATCAATAAAATTGTTATTTATTTCAACATTATTTTCTAACTTTTCATCTATTGCATTTAAATCATCTAGCCAAATAGTTGGTTGCTTTTTTCTAACAATTATATTAGTAATTGGAAATATATAGCTTTTATTATTTTGTACTGCTATATTAGATTTAACTACTTCATAATCTAGTGTTATATCATTTAAATACTCATCATATAACTCAAGAAAATTAATAGGTTCTTCGGCTAAATATGACTCGTTTACTTTTTCTTCTAACTCAAAAAGTGACTCTTTTGATTTTATTTTATATCCATCAATAATCGATAAGAAATTATATACAATTTTACATTTTTCTTCTCTATTTAACTTTAAATATATTATATTTTGATTAACATCTACTTGTATATCAAGTGAAGCTTCAAACACATGTCTTCTTATAACGTCAGCGCCATCATCTTTTGTTGTACTATAAAAGAACACACCTTTAACAAGCATTATTTCTGTTTTTTCTTCAAATTCATTTATTCTTTTATTTAGCTCATACAAATATTCATATAAATCATTATATTTTTGTATAAGTTTATTTTTTTCTTTTATACTACTAAATAACTTACAAAAATCATTTATTTGTGTTTGGATTTCATCTTCTATTTTAAAATTTTCATCAATTCCTTCTCTATATTTTATTTCGTTATCTACGCATACAATATATGGCATTAAAGCAGTTGGAATTTTTGGAAGCTCATAGTAATCTTTTATATATTTTATACTAAAATACTCATTTTTACCTGATAAGTCTGGTGTAAAATCATGCATTTGGGCTATATTAGAATAACTTTCTAAAAGATTTGCTGTATCTATTACTTTTTCATAATTTTTATAATCTTTTACTATTTTGGTTTTTAACTTATATATCTCCTGTATATATTTAAACAAATTTTTCCTACTTTCTTGCATATCTTATTCCTCCTACAAACATTGTATCACATACCCAAAATATAAACAAGAATAAAAAATAATTTTTAATTCTAAATATATATACTATAAACTTAAAGAAAATGTAAATTAGCACTAATAATTAAAAGTAAAAAAAGAAGGAATAAATTCTATATTATATAGAATCCATCCCTTATTATTTAACTAGTGTAATGTGTGATATTAAACACCAACTTTTTCCTTATCTAAGATATTATACTTCTTATTATTAGCATAAAAATATAATTTCTTTAAATCTTGATTTAGAGCAAAATGATATTCTATACCTCCACCAGTGTTTTTTACATATTTATTAATTGTAGATGAGATGGCATCACTTGGATGGAATCTATCACCATGTCCAAAATACATAGTCCATGTACTTGCATTACTAATAATATAACCACCATTTAAGTAAACATCACCATAACTACTAGCATAAACAGCTATACCACCATTAGTATTCTCTATCGTAGTTCCTGAATTTATAGTAATTTTTCCTCGAGCACCAGTATAATCCTTTTGAGTCGTAGCACCAACAGTAGCACCCATAATATTATTTGCACCACTGTATGGAGCAGCATTTTTGATAGTTACATTAGACAGTTCAACAGTTCCATTTGTATAGTTATTTATACCTATACTTGAATATGCGTTAATTGTTCCACCACTTATAGTAACAGAACCCGAACTAGTATTAGCAACTGCTGCATTACTACCTTTGCTCCATACGCTTGCTCCGCTCTTTTTTACTTCAAGATTAATAGTACCGCCACTTATATTTAATGTTCCAGTATCGTTAACTATACCTGAACCCAAGCCAAACATATCAAATTTACCACCACTTATACTTAATTTACCAGATCCAGCATTATATACTAAACTACCACTAGTATTTTCAAATTTGCCTACATATCCATCTGTAATCTTACATTCTGATGAGCTACTAGACTTTACAAGTGAACTACCTCCTCCGTTTCTTCCTTGAATTACACTTCCTGTTGTTATTTCAAAACTACCTGTTCCACTAGCAAATATAGCATTACCATTTATATTATTTGACGTATTGTCCTCAAGTACTATATTTCCTCCAGTAAATTCAGCAGTTCCACCAGCTATATGAACCAGTGTTTCATTTGTTTTACCTGAAATTATAGCGCCATTCATTTTAAACGGTTTACCACTTGATTGCCATATTGCATAAGAATTAGTTGCACCACTACTACTAATAGTACCTGATCCAGTCAATGTTAAAGCACCATAATTTGTAAAAGCAATATCCCACATGGTTCCACTAAAATTCCTATTAGTTCCAGTTAACGTATAACCACCAGGATCAAAAGTTATATCTTTTCCATTATCAACAACGGCTGACTCTGTATGGTTTTTTAGCAGTTTTAAAGTTGCAGATGTATTGTCATCTATACCAGATTGAACACTAGCATACTTTCTATTATCACTAGTTCTAAGACAAACAGCTTCTGTTGTAGTACCAGCCTTTTCAGACTCTGCCGACTTTAGTGTAGTATCATAAGCAATTATCTTAAACCAATACTTAGTATTATCATTAAGTCCTGAGAAATTTTTTGTTCTTCCAGTAAAATTTTGTCTTGTCCAATAAGTTTCTTGTAAAACATACGAAGAACCATTCCACATATATAATTCTACTTTTTGAAGCCCAGAACCATTATCTGAAGCTGACATTGAAACAGTAATATCTTGACAACCAATACTTGTTATTGTCAATTCAGCAGTAGGAGCTGTAGAATCTTTCCACCTAGCATAATATGTCACATTTCCTGTAACAACAGTTGAAGTAGTAACTTCAGTTCCACCAAAAGGATCTGTATACCATCCTTCAAAAGTATAACCAGTTCTTGAAGGCGCTTTTGGTAATGTACCAATAGTAGCACCATATTTTCTAGATTGGGTTTCCAAATTTGCAGTTCCAACTTCTTTTATAGATAAATCAAGTATTTCAATTGTATCGCCACTATTCCATTGACCGCTAGAAACATAAAATACAAATGAATTCCATTGAGTGTCCCCTGCAATGAATGTAAGAGTTTCATATTGCCATGTACCACTTTTTACATTTACAATTTTTGTTCCACCTTGTTCTTGACCAATATTTAAAGTTTTCACTCCACCAGAATTTACTTTAAACTTTACAGTCCATGTATATTTTTTTCCAACGCTCAACCTATGATCACTATAATAAATTCCACCTTGTGTAGAAGAACTACTAAATTTTGCAGATACACCTGTTCCATAATCAGTATCACAATAATATACATATTGCTTAGTTGGTCCATATACATTATACTTACCAGATTCATTTGTATAAGGATATTCAGAATCTGACAGTGTAGTCAAACTATATGTAATATTACAATCAATTGGTGTCCAATGTGCATATAATGTTACATCACCAGTATAAATCCATCTATTTGATGTATTCCAATACGTTCCACTTATACACACTCCATTACTATCATACACTTTAATTCCACTGTTCCTAGCAGTATAAAATCCATCAAAAGTATATCCTGAGCGTGAAGCTGTAATTCCTAAAGCATAATAATATGTTTCGTTATATGTAGTTTTAAAAGTTGCTGTTCCATCAGAGTTTTTGGTAATAGACGTATCTGCTACATTAAAGCTTCCTCCATTTGGATCTACTTTTACTGTATATTTATTTGCTTCCCACTGTGCATATAACGTTACATTGTTTGTATATGTCCAAGTCCAATTTTTTCCAATATAACTTGTCCAACTAATACCAGTACCATCTGATTTTTCATTCCATCCTGCAAATTTATGACCATTTGGAGCTGTAAATCCATTATCCTTTGTGACATAATTAGAACCATATGCTATATCACGATCTACGGACATCGTTCCACTACCACCATTTGCATTGTACGTTACTGTATATCTGTTAGGTGTCCACTGTGCATATAACGTTATGTTATACGTATAATTCCACTTCCATTTTGTCCCATTTGCACCAGTATATCCAATCCAACTTTTTCCTTTTCCATCTTTCTGCTCATTCCAACCAGCAAATGTGTAACCTTTTCTAGTAAAAGTACAGTCTTTAGCAACATAATTTTCTCCATATATTGGATTATCCTGACTCATACTTCCATCGCCACCATTTGCATTATACGTTACAGTATATGTATTTGCTTTCCACTGTGCATATAAAGTCACATTGTTCATATATGTCCAAGTCCAATTCTTTCCAATATATCCAGTCCAATCCACACCATTTCCATTCCTATCTTCATTCCATCCTTTGAAACTATGCCCTACTGGAGGGGTAAAACCATTGCTTCTTGTAACGTAATTAGATCCGTACTTTGGATTATCTGCGCTCATGCTTCCACTACCACCATTTGCATTATACGTTACAGTATATGTATTAGCTGTCCATTTTGCATATAATGTTATATTAGTAGTTGGTGTGTAGTCTGATCCTGCATCCCCAGCTTTATTTATACAATCTTTCTCTTTGTACCATCCTCCAAATGTATAACCTGTTCTTGTTGGTGTTTCTAATCCACCACTTATAGCACCATTATTCCATTTGGAATATATTGTATGATCATTCATAGGAGCCTGCGTAGTACTTTCAATTTTATTTACCCATGTGTTTTCCTTATACCATCCTCCAAATGTATATGTCGAGTTTGCAGTTGTATCAGTACTTCCAGTATAATTATGATTGTACGTTACTGTATAATTCCTAGTAGGATCTGGTAACTCTCCATATGTATTACTATTCCACTGTGCATATATAGTATACGTATCTCCATTAGTAGAAGTTAAATTTCTTACTTGAGCACCATCTACAAATGGCGTGCCCTTTCCATCAGCCCTATTATTCCATGAATTAAATGAGAAATTTATATTTTTACTAGCAGGTGTGTTTCCACCTGTTGCACCGTTATAATTAAATGTTACAGTATGATTTTTTGCATATGCATTTTTAGTCAAACTTACAGTACTATTCCATTTTATATCAGTGCTATTACTCATTGAACCAGATGTTGCACCATTTCCGTCATATTTTATTTGATATGTATTAACATCCCAATGAGCATATAATGTCTCATCGGATGCAGGCATTTTAGTATAATTTTTTACTGTACCACCGTTACTAGCTGTATACCATCCTGTAAATGTATATCCAGTCCTTGTTGGGGTAGGAAGAGTTATGTTAGAATCATATTCTTTTGATATGCTTGCAGGTGATACAGTTCCACCATTTGCATCAAATGTTAATGTAAACCTACCTTTACCAGTTACAGCATATAATGTAGTACTATCTGTAAATTGATATGTTGATTCAGATTGATAAGTAGCTGTTGTTGCATACTTATTCTTATCCCAACCTAAGAATTTATATCCAGTACCTGGTGTTGGTCTTATTGAAGTAATCTTTATGCTAGCCACCTGATTGTTATATATTGTGCTTGACTGTGGCGGTGGTATTGGACCAGTACAACCATTTAGATCATATGTAATTGTAACAGTCTTTTTCCATATTGCATAAAGTGTTACTGTTCCACCAGTTGCTAAATTACTAACGCTCTGAGCATCTGTATACTGAGCTGTTGTAGCAGTATTTGATCTATTCCATCCAACAAATGTATACCCTGTCTTAGAATATGCATTCTTAGTTAATGCTTTTGCTTCATCGTATGTATGGGTACTATTTGCCATTGAACCAGACGTTGCCCCATTACCATCATACTTTATTTGATAAGTATTAGCTGTAAATTTTGGATACAATGTTATATCTGCTGATTCAGGTTCATAACTTGCACCTGCATCTCCAACTTTATTTATACAATCTTTCTCTTTATACCATCCACCAAATGCATATCCTGCTTTAATTCTATTTTGTAATGTTATTTTCTTAGATGTCCAGCTAGCAGTCAATGTATGATTTGACTTTTGAGCATCAGTTGTACTAGTTACTCTAGTACTACCATTATACCAACCATTAAACGTATGTACTGCTGTATCTTTAGAATTGTTATCTGCATATGTAACAGTATACTCCTTAGTAGGATTTGGCAAATCTCCATATGTACTATTATTCCACTGTGCATATAAATTTACTATAGCACCTTGTGTACTTGCTAAATTTACTACAGACTCACCATTATTATATTTATTACCTGTTCCATTTGATTGTGTTGTCCATAACTTAAATGAGAAATTTATATTCTTACTAGCAATAGTATTTCCACCTGTTGCACCGTTATAATTAAATGTTACAGTATGATTTTTAGCATATGCATTTTTAGTTAATGCTTTTGCTACATCGTATATATGATTGCTATTTGTCATTGAACCAGATGTTGCACCATTTCCATTATACTTTATTTGATAAGTATTAGCTGTCCATTTGGGATACAATGTTATATCTGATTTAGGCTCATAACTTGCACCTGCATCCCCAGCTTTATTTATACAATCTTTCTCTTTATACCATCCCCCAAATGTATATCCTGTTTTTGTTCTATTTGGTAATGTTATTGACTTAGGTGTCCAGCTAGCAGTTAATGTATGATTTGACTTTAGAGCATCAGTTGTGTTAGTTACTCTAGTACTATCTCTATACCATCCATTAAATGTGTGTACTGCTGTATCTTTAGAATTGTTATCTGCATATGTAACAGTATACACCTTAGTAGGCTTTGGTAAATCTCCATATGTATTATTATTCCACTGTGCATATAAATTTACTATATCACCTTGCGTACTAGATAAATTTACCACAGACTCACCATCAGTATATTTATTACCTGTTCCATTTGATTGTGTTGTCCATGAATTAAATGAGAAATTTATATTTTTACTATCAGGTGTATTTCCTCCTGTTGCACCGTTATAATTAAATGTTACAGTATGATTTTTAGCATATGCATTTTTAGTTAAAGCTTTTGCTACATCATATGTATGAAGACTATTTGCCATCGAACCAGATGTTGCACCATTTCCATTATATTTTATCTCATACGTAATTGGTGTCCACTTTGCATATAATGTTATATCTGATGCAGGTATATAGCTCTGTCCAACTTTTAGCACTTGATTAATGCAACTTGATTCTTTATACCATCCGCCAAATATATATCCTGTTCTTGTTCTATCTTCAGGTGGTATAGAATTTGTAGTCCACCTTGCATATAGCGTATGATCTTTAAGTATTGTAAGAACACTAGTTGGCTCTATTTTTGTTCCATTTTGCTTTTCTGTATACCATCCGTTAAATGTATACGATAAAGTATTTATTTTTACCTTCCCATTAGTATAATTATCATTATATGTTACCCTATATGCTCTTGAGACAACAGGAAGTTTACCGTAATTTTCACCTGCTTTAATTACTTTACTTGCAGGTTCTGCTTTTTCTCCTCCATTAGAATCAAATGAAACTGTATACCCATTTGTTTCCCATTTTGCATATAATGTTATATTAGTAGTTGGTGTGTAGTCTGATCCTGCATCTCCTACCTTAGTTATAAATCCACTATCAGCATACCATCCCAAAAACTTTGTTCCAGATTTTGTTGGAGATGGTAAACCACCTGCAACTTTATTATCAGCCCATTTTGCATATAATGTATGATCTATTACTCTTGTTACTATTGTATCTGAAGTAACTATCTGAGTATAGTCAAGTCCTGTATACCATCCTTGAAAAGAATAACTTACTTTATCGCTTTTCCTGTCATTTCCACCTGTTGCGCCGTTATATTCGTATGTTACTGTAAACTCTTTTTTTGTTGTAGGAAGCTCTCCATATGATTCTTGATACTTTACATTTTTTTCTTCTGGATTTGTTTTATCACCACCTGTAGGATTAAAGCTTACCCTTATATTATTTTTTGTCCACTTTGCATATAAGGTAGTAGTAGCAGTTGGTGTATATGGATCATCTTTTGCTCCAACTCTTGTTACTAAATTACTCTCTTTATACCATCCATCTAAAGTATATCCGTCCCTTTTCATATCAAGTAAACGAATTTCTCCACCTAGCCAGCTTGCATAAAGAGTATGATCAGCTGCTATTGAAACTGTTGAATTACTATCAATCTTATTTGTAAAGTTCTTATCTAAATACCATCCATTAAATGTGAATTCTGATATTGCTTGTTTAGTTGCCTCACCAACATAATTTGGATTAAAATATACTGTAAATCTTTTTCCTGGCGTTGGTAGTTCACCATATTTAAAATTATACTCTACATTTTTAGTAGCAGGTGTTACTTTATCGCCACCGTTTGAATCAAATGTTACTATATACCCAGATGAGTAATATTTTGCATAAAGTGTTACATTAGCTGTTGGTACATACTTTTCTCCAGCTCCTCCAACTCTTTTTGTAAGTCCTTGATCTTCATACCATCCTTCTATATTATATCCTGACTTTATAGGTGTTGGTAGAGTCGTACTTCCATCACTCCAGCCAGCATATAAAGTATGATTACTTGCCGTTGTCATTTTCGTTGTACTTACTATTTTTTGAGTATGTTCTTCATCTTTATACCATCCATTAAATGTATACTTTACTAGCTCACTTTGCTTTGTATTTCCACCAGTTGCACCATTATATACATAATTTATCGTATACTCTCTTTTTGTTGTAGCAAGTTCTCCATAATTATCATCATATCTTACTTGCTTACTTACCGGATTTGGTGTTTCACCACCATTTTTATCAAAGCTTACTGTATAACTATTTGCTTGCCAATGTGCATATAACGTATGATCTCCTTTATTATTTAGTATTGTTGTCTCTTCTATTTTTATTCCATTTTGCTTTTCCGTATACCACCCACTAAATGTATATCCTTCTCTTTTTGTTGTTGCAAGTTTACCATACATGCTTCCATTTGCTACATATTTTTCACTTGGATCTGGCGTTTCTCCTCCGTTTGCATCAAATTTTACCTCTACGTTATTTTTAAACTCATATTCTCCTATTACATTATTTTTTCCTACTTTTTCTCCATCTTCTGATACGTTTGTTGCTCTATCTGCTACCTCTCTTACCCATAAGTAATATTTTCCGTCTAATCCTTCTCCTATTTTTATACTACTTCCGCTTGTATATTTATTCCATACTCCATTTGGTGCTTCTTTGTTACTTTTTCCTAGTGCATATTCATATACATTGTTTGGACTTAATCCAGATACTCCACTATCGCTTACTTTTATTGTTACATCTATACTTTTTACATTTGTTGCTGTTTTAGTACTTATCTCTATTTTTGGTGCTTCTTTATCTATGTTATTTACATTTACTGTTTTGGTTACTTCATTTCCTGCTTCATCTTTTCCACTTACATATATATATCCATTTTTTCCTACTGTAAATCCATTTGATTTTGTCTCATTTGCATCTTTTATTGCTGCTTGTATATTATCTCCATATCCTGCTTTTAGTTCTTTTGTTAAACTCCTTCCATATTTTATTGTTACTGTTACATCTTTATTTGTATATCCTCTTGGGGATACAAGTACTTGTATCCCATTATCTTCCTCACTTGCACTTCCTATCACATATCCATTTGACTTTTCTATTGTCTTACTTCCTGCTTCATTTTCCGCTTTTATATACAAATACCATGTTCCCTCACTTGCATCACTTTTTTCTACTGTTTGCATATTTGTAAATTTACTATATCCGCTATCTGGTGCTTCTTGAGATTTTGTCCATACATACTCTAAGCTATCTTGTTTTATCTTACTATCACCACTATCTGTTATTGTTACTTTTGCTTTTATTTTTGCTACATTTTTTCCTTCTGGTATTACATATTTTCCTCCATTTGGTTCTATGCTTATTAGTGGTTTGGATTTTACTATATTATCTATTACTATCTCTTTTCTTACACCTGTTTGTCCCTTACTATCTTTGTATCTTACGTACACTGTCATATTCTTATTTGTTGTGTACTCATATGTACTTCCTACTTGAGTATATGTATATCCATCTGTACTAAATTCTCCTGTCATTCCTTCTATTTGTTTGTATTTTATTGTTACCTTTACATTTCCTGTTGTTGCTCCACTTGGACTTATTACATACTCTACATTTCCTTCTGCTGATGGTACTTCTTCTGCTGCTACTTGTTCTTCTATTTCTTTTTCATTTCCTGCTTTATCTTTTATTACAACTTTTATTATATGTTTTTCCGCAGTATTTAATCCTGTGTATGTATATGTCTTTGTTGTACTTGTGCTTTTTAATATATCATCTATATAATAGCTATAACCCTCTATCCCTGATAAATCATCACTTGCATTTTGCACGCTTACTTTTATATCGTTTGTTCCTACTACTTTACTATAGCTTCCATTTGGTGCTACATTATCTATTTTTACCTCATACTCTTTGCTTTCTGTATTTGTGCCATCTGTTGTTTTTACTATTACTTTTGATGTTCCTGCTTTATTTATTACTGTACTTTCTTCTCTACTTGTTACCTCATTTGCTCCTGTTACTTCATATGTTGTACTTTCACTTTTTGTGTTTTTACTTACTATTCCTATATATATTCCTTTATTTGTCCAATTTCCACTTACATACTCTTTTCCACTTGCATCCTCTTCCCTTAGCTCTATTTTTCCTATTTCTAATGCCTTCGTTTTTACATCCATCTCTTTTGATGTTAATGTATTTCCACTTTCACTTTTGGCTTCTACTTTTATTTTATATCCTGTGTTTTGACTTAACTTATCTAATGTTTCTACTAGCCTATTTGACTCCTTACTTTGCCAACTTGCTCCATTATCTTTGCTATAATAATACTTTAAACTTTCTACTTTCCCATATTCATTACTTGCTGTTACACTTACCTGTATACTATTTGTTGTTGTTTCTACTTCTAAGTTGTCTATTCCCTCTGCCACTGTTTTATTATCTACTACTATTATTCCTACTTCTTTTGCTATTTCTTTTACTTTCTCATTTTCTCCTTTATATATTACTCCACCTTTAGTTGCTTCAAATTCTTCTTTATACTTTTCTGGTACTACGTCACTAAACGCACTATTATCTAGCTTTGAAGAATCTCCATCTACACTATATAGTGCTTCTTGATATGTTACTAATTGCTTATCAAGCATTGCTTGCATATCTGTCTTTAATGCTGCTTTTGATGAATTTGATATTCCATCATTTTTATTTAAGCTCATTATTACTGTTGCTGATATTATTATTATCACAATTATTGTTATTACTAATACTACCAAGCTTATACCATTTTTAACTCTACTTTTTTTATCCGTTTTACTTAAATTATCTTTTGATGAATCAATTTTATTTTTTAATCTACCATTACCTAACATAACTATTCCTCCACACTATATCATAACATGCAAAAATGTACAAAAAACCAGTCGAAAAAACAAACTTTTTTTCAACTAGCTTTAATTATCTATCACAATACAACAAAAATCACAATACTTCTTTATTATTGTTAAAAACTCACTATTTTTTATCATATTTTTACCTCATTAATTACACATATATTTTACATTATGCTAAATTTTTTTTCAACTTTTTTATCGAAATTTTAACCTCTTTATTGTAATTGTAACTTTTTTGTAACTTTAATGTAATATTTTAGATTTACATATAGTTTTACTAGCATATACTCTAATATATTGATTAAAAATTATAGACTTATTTAATAATAAAAAAAAGCAGACACATAAAAACGTATCTACTTCAAATATGGCAGGGGTACTAGGAGTCGAACCTAGCTCTGGAGTTTTGGAGACTCTTATTCTACCGATGAACTACACCCCTATTAACGACTACAAATATATTCTAACATTTTTTTATTATTTTTTCAAGTAAATTCTTTTTATTTTTATATTTTTTTACTTACAAATTAATGTTATGTATACTATGTATTTATTTAACGTTAAAGCCCATTATATTTAATTTAGCAAATAAAAAAGGCAAAACTATCAAATACAGTTTTAATACGTATTTGAAA
>OJNH01001797.1_pt1 | contig 15918 bp, 13 predicted proteins | sample 1597361 | NCBI WGS metagenome assembly OJNH01 (sample SAMEA2452136, study PRJEB22498) | human gut metagenome | biome: human feces; feature: human gut; material: feces | place: Australia | collected 2012
TATAGTAAGAGCAACACCAAGACATATAAGAAGGCAAGTACCAATGATATTATCATTAGTAGGATTAAGCAATAAAGCAAAAATGTATCCACATGAACTATCAGGAGGAGAGCAACAAAGAGTAGCATTAGCAAGAGCATTAGTAAATAATCCATCAATGCTAATAGCAGATGAACCTACAGGAAATTTAGACCCTGACACAGCATGGGATATAATGACATTATTAAATGACATAAACATGAGAGGAACAACAGTAGTAGTAGCAACACACGCCAAAGACATAGTAGACCAAATGAAAAAAAGAGTAATACATATAAATAAAGGCGTAATAGTAAAAGATGATAAAAAAGGTGGGTATGATTGTGAGGTTTAATGTAATAAATTATTTAATAGGAGAAGGAATTAGAAATCTATTTAAAAACAAAAAATCAACAATATCATCATTAATGATAATGTGTGCAACAATGTTAATATTTGGATTATTTTTTGTAATAGGAGAAAATTTGAATGCATTTGTAGACAATGTTGCAGAAGCACAAGAAATTAGAGTAATAATAGACAATACAGCAACGGAAAGTGAAATTGAAGAAATAGGTAGTGAAATACTTTCAATAGATGGAGTAAAAAGTGCAGAATTTGTTTCAAAAGATGAAGCATTAGACTATATGAAAGACATGTTAGGAGACGAATTACTAGAGGGGTATTCTGAACGTAATATATTTTCAGTTGCATATAATGTAACATTAACAGACTTAAAATTAAACAATGATGTACAAGACAGTATAAATCAAATACCAAAGGTAAAGAAAATAGTATCAAGTAACCAAACTATATCACAAATAATAAGTTTAGCAAAAGGAGTAAGAATAGTAACAGCAGGAATACTTGCATTATTAATAGTAATATCAGTATCAATAATTGCAAATACAATAAAATTAACAGTACATGCAAGAAGAAAAGAAATATCGATAATGAAATATGTAGGAGCAACAAATAGTTTTATAAGATGGCCATTTTTAGTAGAGGGTGTAATAATAGGAATAGTAGCAGGACTATTATCAGTAGCATTAATAGGTGGGGCATATACAGGAATAGCAAATCAACTAGCAAACACATCATTCTTACAAATGGCAAACTGGACATTATTAAATTTTAAAGATATGTTCAATTTAATATTAATGGTTTATTTGATTTTAGGAATAGGAATAGGTGTATTAGGAAGCAGTATATCTATGAGAAAATATTTAGAAGTTTAATTAAATAGAAAGGGTGAGAATGTAAAATGCGTAGGCTTATGATAATTGTATTAATATTAGTAATAACTTGTAGCCTATGTATTTGCGTACAAGCACAAGATATTACGGAACTACAAGAAAAATCAAATCAATTAACACAAGCATTAAATGAATCAAACAACAGATTACAAGCAGTGCAAGATCAGCTATCAACAAATATGCAAGAACTACAAGAATTAGACAATCAGATAGCTCAATCTCAAGGAGAACTAAACAATATAGACACAGACATAGATAAGTTAACAACACAAATAAGTGAAAATGAAGAAAAATTAGCTAAAACTCAAAAAGAATTTGACAATATGCAAGGACTATTAGATGCAAGACTTATAAAAATGTACGAAACACCAAAATTAGAGTTTTTACAAGTAATATTAGAATCAAAAAATGTAACACAAGTTTTATCAACATATTATGCAATGAAAGAATTAGCTGAATATGACAAACAATTAATAGAAAAAGTAAAACAGCAAAAAGAAGAGATAGAAACAACAAAAAAAATATTAGCAGAAAAAAAACAACAAGTAATAACAACAAAGCAAAACAAACAAAAGAAAACACAAGTATTAGCAAATACAAAAACAATGAGACAATATTATATAAGCAAGTTAACAACAGAAGAACAAGAATTACAAAATAAAATAGACGAATACAATAATCAAGTAACATTAGTAGAATCAGAAATAAAATTATTAGCACTAAATAGTATTAGTGAAGATTATATTGGTGGAGCAATGACTTGGCCAATACCAGGATATACAACTATTACATCTGAATATGGGATGAGAGTTCATCCAATAACAGGAGCATATAAATTACATACAGGAACAGACATTGGAGCACCAATGGGAGCAGATTTTGTTGCTTCTGCAAAAGGAGTAGTTACAAAAGCAACATTTAATACAGCTTATGGTAATATGGTAATAATTGATCATGGAGGAGGAGTTCAAACATTATATGCACATGGAAGTGAAATTTTAGTGCAAGTAGGACAAGAAGTAGAAGCAGGAACACCAGTATTAAAAGTAGGTTCAACAGGATATTCAACAGGACCACATGCACATTTTGAAATAAGAATAAATGGACAAACAGTAAATCCATTAGATTATTTATTAAAGCAAGATGAATTGCAAAATAAACTAGATGAAGAAAAACAAGAAAATAAAGAAGAAAACACAAATAATAACTAAAGAATAAAATATAATAAAGAAAGGAAGAAAAATAATGAAAAAGACATTAGCCAAAATAATTGGAATTACAATATCGACAATTTTAATTTTACAAAGTTCACAAGTATTGGCAGTAACAGAAAAAGAATTGCAAAAACAAAAAGCAGAAACACAAAATAAAGCAAATGAACAAAAAGCAGAAAATAATGAAAAAATTAATGAAGCACAAGAAAAGAAAGAAGAAATACAAAATGAAAAATCAGAAACAATGAAAACCGTAGAAGATTTAACAGATAAAATAACAGATTCAGAAAATGATGTAGAAAACTTAAAAAATAAAATAGAAGATTTACAAAACCAAATATCAAATAAAGAAAAAGACATACAACAGAAAGAAGAAGAATATACTAAACAAGAAGAATTACTTGACAAAAGACTTGTAGCAATTTATGAAAGAAGTGAAACCTCTTATTTGGATGTGTTTTTAAACTCATCTAGTATGACAGATGCATTAGCAAAATATTATGCTGCATCAGAATTATTTGAATCAGATAAAGAATTAATACAATCAACAAAAGACCAAAAAGCACAAATTGAAAAAGAGAAAGCAGAATTAGAAAATAATAAAACAGAATTAGATTCATCATTAGCAGAACAAAAAACAAAAGTAAATGAATTACAATCACTAAAAAGTGAAAAACAAAGCTATGTAAATAAATTAACTCAAGAGGAAAAAGAAGTACAAAAAGAAATTGAGGAATTACAAGCTGATAATAAACAAATGGATGCACAAATAAAAAATGCGGAAAAAGCATACGCAAAACAACTTGAAGCATTAAAGAAACAAGAACAAGAAAACAATACAAAGAAAAATAATAATACAAATTCAAATTCTGGTTCGAACTCAAACTCAGGCTCAAATTCAGGTTCAAACTCAGGTTCAAATTCATCATCTGGTTCAGGATATTTTATAAGACCAATAACAGGTGGAACTATTTCAGCAAATGGATACTATTCTAGTGGTAAATTTCATGGAGCAATAGACTATGCAGTATCAACTGGAACACCAGTTATGGCTGCCGCCGATGGAGTTGTAATGGAAATAGGAGATCTTACAACAAGTTATGGAACACATGTTGTAATAAGACATGCAAATGGAACACAAACATACTATGGACATGGAACTAGAGGTTCTATATGTGTTAAAACAGGTCAAATTGTAAAACAAGGTGAAAAAATAATGCTAAGTGGTAGTACAGGAAATTCATCAGGACCACATTTACATTTTGAAGTAAGAGTATCACCATATAGTTATAGTTATAAGGCGACAGCATATGGACAGGATTCAAGAGTAAACCCTAATAATTATATGTAAATTAATTTAGAAAGGCAATTAAAATATGGAAGAAGAAGAAAGATATTTAAAAAGACAAAGAATTTATAAAACTATAATGTTAGTTATATTAACAGTATTTTTAACTTTTATATTAACAACAATATATATAACAAATAAATATAATATAAATAATGATGGAGAACAAACAATAACATCAATGTTTGATAATTTATCAAGTGATGATAAATTATCAAAATCATTGAAATATATAAAAAATATATTGGAAAAAAATTATCTAAGAGATATAGATGAAGATAAGGCAATAGAGGGTGCAATAGAGGGATATGTATCATCATTAGGTGACCCATATACAGAATACGTTCCAAAAGATGAAATGGAAGAATATACGCAAAATTTAATGGGAAACTATGTTGGAATAGGAATATATATGGCACAAAATACAAAAGATAACACAATAGTAGTTTTAACACCAATAAAATACAGTCCAGCAGAAGAGGCTGGAATACTTCCAGGAGATGTAATCAAAAAAATAAATGATGTAGAATATACTGGAGAAGATATGACCTCTGCAGCAAATAGTGTAAAAGGTAAAGAAGGAACAGTAGTAAAACTAGAAATTCAAAGAGGTCAAGAAATAAAAACATTTGAAATAACAAGAAAAAAGATAACAACAAATCCTGTAATTGCTGAAAAATTAGAAAATAATATAGGATATTTAGAAGTAACAAGCTTTGATGAAGACACAGCAAACAATTTTAAAACAAAATATGAAGAATTAAAAGCACAAGGAATCACATCATTAATAATAGATTTAAGAAATAATGGAGGAGGACTTGTTGATGAAGCTTTACAAATTGCAGATTATATAGTACCAAAAGGAAAAGAACTATTAGTAACAGTAGATAAAGACGGAAAAGAAGAAGTAAAAAAAGCAGAAGAAGATGTTTTAATAGATATGCCAATAATTGTACTTGTAAATGAGAATTCTGCAAGTTCATCAGAAATTTTAGCAGGAGCATTAAAAGACTTACAAGAAGCCACAATCGTAGGAAAAACAACATATGGAAAAGGTGTTATTCAACAATTATTAACTCTAAAAAATGGTGCTGGATTAAAAGTTACAGTTGAGGAATACTACACTCCAAACAGAACAAAAATAAATGGAGTTGGAATAGAGCCAAACGAAAAAGTAGAATTACCAGAAAGTGTTGAAAATCCACTTTTACTAAAAAGAGAAGAAGACACTCAACTACAAAAAGCAATAGAAATGCTAAAATAAATTTTTATAAAAAATATGACTTATATAAGGAGTTTTAGAAATGAAATTAAACTTAGCAAATAAATTAACAATATTCAGAATAGTATTAGTACCAATTATGGCAGTTATACCATATTTAAATATACAAGGTGACTTTTTAGGAATGCCACTTATGTACTTTTTAATGGAATTAATATTTATAGTAGCTTCAATAACAGATAAACTAGATGGATATATTGCACGTTCAAGAAATCAAGTTACAACATTCGGAAAATTCTTAGATCCATTAGCAGACAAAATATTAGTATTAACAGCAATGGTATTATTAGTTGAATTAGATAAAATACCAGCATGGATACCAGTTATAGTATTAGCTAGAGAATTTTTAGTCTCAGGATATAGATTAATAGCAGTAGAAAAAGGTGGAAAAGTTATATCTGCATCAATTTGGGGAAAATTAAAAACTGTTACACAAATGATAGCTATTATATTAGTTATGTTTGACAAAAATGCTTTTTGGGATTGTTTCAGAGGACAATTAACAGGAATTGATTTTGGAATAAATTTAATAGCCACTATATTATTACTAATATCAACATTTGCAACAATCTTTTCAGGAATGGATTATATGAAAAATGGAAAAGAATTATTCAAAGATTAGAAAATACTTGACAAAACCAAAAAAGAGGAGTATCATACTAAATGTTAATTATAAAGGCGACCTATAAAAGTCGCTCTTTATGTATATATAAAATAAATAATGATAGTTACTAAATAACTATTCTTCAAACATTTAGGACATAAGAAAGGAAAGTGATTATTATGGAAGAAAAAGAAGTAATATTAACACAAGAGGGTTATGACAAAATAGAAAAAGAATTAGAATATTTAAGAACAGAAAAAAGATCTGAAATAGCTGAAAGAATAAAAGTAGCATTAGGATTTGGAGATTTATCAGAAAATTCAGAATATGATGAAGCAAAAAATGCACAAGCTGAAAATGAAGCAAAAATAGCAGAATTAGAAAACAAAGTAAGATATGCAAAAATCATAGACGAAAGTGAAATAGACACAAAAACTGTTCAAATAGGAAACACTGTTACATTATATGATATTGAATTTGATGAAGAAGTAGAATATACTATAGTAGGTTCAACAGAAGTAAATTTAGCAGAAAACAAAATATCAAATGAATCACCAATAGGAAAATCACTTTTAGGTGAGAAAAAAGGAGCAATAGTTGAAGTAAAAGCACCAGCAGGAATCATAAAATATGAAATAAGAAAAATAAAAAAATAAAAAGAAAAAATGTCAAAAATTTGTTTGACATTTTTTTTCTTTTATGATATTATGATTTCAGATAAAAAAAGGAGAAGTGATATTAATGGGAAATAGAGCAGAAACAACAAGGAAAGAAAAAGCAATATTAAAATTCATAGAAGATCAAGTTATAGAAAATGGATATCCACCATCAGTAAGAGAAATAGGAAAAGCAATAGGATTAAGTTCAACAGCAACAGTACATGCATATTTAGCAAAATTAGAAAAACAAGGATATATAAAAAAAGAAGACAAAAAAGGAAGAACACTAAAAGTAATAAAAGGAACTAATGGAGAACCAATAACAAGAGCAAACAAAAACTTTTATGCACAAAGAGAATTAATAGATGTACCAGTAATAGGAAAAATAACAGCAGGACAACCAATATTAGCAGTAGAAAATGTAACAGACACATTTCCAATACCAATAGACTTTGTAGGAAACAGCGAAAGTTTTATGCTAACAGTAAGAGGCGAAAGTATGATAGAAGCTGGAATACTAGACGGAGATTATATATTAGTAAAAAAACAAAACAATGCTAGTAATGGAGAAATAGTAGTAGCATTAATAGAAGATGAAGCAACAGTAAAAACATTTTACAAAGAAAAAGGTCATATACGTTTACAACCAGAAAATCACACAATGGATCCAATAATAGTACCAGACTGCCAAATATTAGGAAAAGTTGCTGGAGTATTTAGAAAAATGTAAAGTATAAACAAAGGCATGATTTGTAAAATTGATTTTGACAAAATAGCAAGAAAAATCTTGCTATTTTCTGTCTGATATAATATAATAAAAACAAAAATAAGGAGAAAAACGAATGAAAGAACTAGGAAAAAAAGGTAATGTAATAAAAAAGATATTAATAATAGCAATAGTATTATTTGTACTCATATTTATATTAATAAAGGCAGAAAATTTTATAAAAGAAAAAACATATGACAATATAAGTCTCATAATAAACAACACAAATGTAACAGGAAGACTAAAACACGAAATAAAAATAGAAGATGGAACTATATATGTATCAATGGATGATATGGAAAACTTTTTTGACAAATACATATATATAGAAGACGAAACAAACGAAATAATTACAACATATGAAGACAAAATAGCAAGCATTGGATTTGAAGCAAACAAACTAACACTAAACGGTTCAACCAAAAAGATAAATGCACATGCAATAAAAGAAGAAGACATTGTATATATGCCAATCAGTGAAATGGCAGACGTATATAATATAGAAATATCCAATATAGAAAAAACAAAAGTAATAACAGCAGACTCATTAGATAGAGAGCAAATAAAAGCAGAAGTAAAAACAAAAATATCAGTAAAAGAAAAAAGAGAGATATTTTCAAAAACAGTAGACAAAATAGAAAAAGGTGAAACAGTAATAGTTGTAAAAAATGATGGAGAAATCTCACAAAAAGGTTACACAAAAATAAGAACACAAAATGGTAAAGTAGGATATGTAAAAACAAGCAAATTAGAAGACATAAAAACAACAAGGGAAGCAAAAGAAAAAACAAAGCAAATAAATGGAAAAGTAAACATGTTTTGGGATTATTACTCACAATATGTAAAAGCACCAGATAGAACAGGACAAACAGTAGAGGGAGTAAATGTAGTATCACCATCATTCTTTTATTTAGACAAAAATGATGGAACATTAAAAGAAAATGTTGGAGAAGCAGGAACATCATATATAGAATGGGCACATTCAAATGGATATAAAGTATGGCCAATGGTATCAAACTCAGATGCTGGAATAAAAATAACATCAACAATACTAAACAGTTATACAAAAAGGCAAGAATTAATACAAAACATAGTAGAAAAATGTGCACAATATGACATAGACGGAATAAATATAGACTTTGAGAATATGTATGAAGCAGACAAAGACAAATACTCAAGATTTATAATAGAACTTGTACCACGTATGCTAGAAATGGGAATAGTTACATCAGTAGATGTAACAGCACCAGATGGAGACCCTAATTGGTCATTATGTTTTGATAGAAATGTTTTAGGAAATGTAGCAGATTATTTAGTATTTATGGCATATGATCAATATGGAACATCTAGCACTAAACCAGGAACAACAGCAGGATTAAACTGGGTAGAAACCAGTTTAAAGAAAATAATAGAATATGACGAAGTTGATACAGAAAAAATCATTTTAGGAATGCCATTTTACACAAGACAATGGACAATAGCTCAAGATGGAACAATAAAAGACAGAAGTGTTGTATCAATGATGAATATAAAAATACCTACAAATGTCGAAAAACAATGGGATGATACACTAAAACAATATTATATAGAATATGCTTCTGGAAAAAATACAATAAAAATGTGGATAGAAGATGGAACATCAATAAAAGAAAAAGTATCATTAGTAACAAAATACAACTTAGGAGGAACATCTTGTTGGAAAAAAGATATGGAAACATCCAATATATGGACTATAATAAAAACAGAACTAACCAAAAGCAATTAAACATCACTTTATTATCAAAAACTCTATAGTGAATAAAATTCATTATAGAGTTTTTTTCTATAAAGAATAAACTTAAACAATGGGACATATATATCAAAAAGAGGTGGACAGATGAAAACATATTATTTAGAAAAGATGGATAAAACAAGAATTCTAATACATAAATTAAAAATAGAAAGAGACAATCTTAGTATATATATGAATCTAGAAAATGGAAAAGAACTAAGAAAAATTACAAATAAGCTAATAAAAAATGGAATAACAAATGTAGTATTAAGTAAAAACATATGTGACAACAGAAATTTAATAAACGCATTACATTCAAAAAATATAAATATATTTGATGGAAGATGGTTAGAAAAATATCTATCATTTGAAATATTAGATTATATAATATATAAAAAAGATATAAAAAGAGAAGAAACAGAAATTGCAATAACAACAAATGAAATAACAGATCTTAGTATAGAAACAATAAAAACATTAGCAAAGCAATATAAAAGAATAACAGTTGTAACAAATTATATAGACAAACTAAGAAAAATAGAAAAAGAAATATATGAAAAAAATGGTATATTAATAGTTATTTCAAATAATCAGAAAAAAAGTTTAACCAAATCACAAATAATACTAAATTTAGATTTTAATAAAGAATTATTAAATAAATATAAAATAAATGAAAATGCAATAATTATAAATTTAGAGGGAGATATGAAAATAAACTCAAAAAGATTTAATGGCATAAATATAAATGATTATGAAATAAAAGTAGGAAGAGAAGATATAATTTGGAGAGAAAACATAAACAAATTTAAATCAAAAGATTTACTTGAATCAGTTCTATACATGAAAGATACATTTCAGAACATACGTGGAAAAATAGCCAAAAACAAAGTATCAATAGAATCACTTTTTGGGGTAAATGGAAAAATCGAAAGATTTTCTTAAAAAGCTTTTCTTTTTTTATAAAATGTAATATAATATTGTCAATGTTTGAAATCAGTATCTTGAGAAAGGAAAAAGATAAACATGGGAAAAAAGAAAAATATAAATAAAGGAAAAACAAAAAAGCCAACAAAAATAAAGAAAGGTAATAAAGATACAAAACCAAGAAAAAAAGACACAAAAATGAAATTTAAATACAAACATCCTAAAATGGCATTAGCGATACGAATACTACTAATAATATTAGTAATAGTAATTGTAGTAGGTTCAGGAATAGGAATAGGACTAATATTTGGACTTGGAAAAGACGATTTCTCAATAGATATGTCAGACTTAATAATGAAAGAAAATTCAACAATAGTAGACACAGACGGAAATGTATTAGCAGAACTAAATGGAGACGAAAGCAGAAAAATTATAACACTTGAAGAAATGTCACCATATTTACCAAAAGCTTATATATCAATAGAAGACGAAAGATTTGAACAACATCATGGAGTTGATATAAAAAGAACAGGAGCAGCAGTACTTTCATTTGTAACACATGGCGGAAAATCAACAGCAGGAGGAGGAAGCACAATAACACAACAAGTTGTAAAAAATGTAACACAAGAGAAAGCCTCTAGTGGTGCTGCAGGAGTAATCAGAAAACTAAAAGAATGGTCAAAAGCATATCAAATAGAAAAAGTAATGTCAAAAGATCAAATAATAGAATTATATTTAAACCTAATATATATTGGAAATGGTGGAAGTGAAAAACATGGAGTAGAAATAGGATCAGAATACTATTTCAACAAAACAGCAAAAGACCTAAGTATAGCACAATGTGCATTTTTAGCAGGAATAAACCATTCACCAAATGCATATAACCCATATTCAGGAAATGATGTAACAGAAAAAATATCAAAAAGAACCAAAACAGTATTATCACAAATGAAAAAATTCAATTATATAACACAAGAAGAATATGATACAGCAATAGCAGAAGTAGACGCAGGATTCAAATTCGAAAATGGAGTAAAAGGAAATATATATTCATCACACACAGATGCATTAATATCACAATTAATAGACCAAATAATGGAAGAAAAACAAATATCAAGAGACGCAGCAGAAACATATTTACAAACAAGTGGATTAACAATATACTCAACACAAGTATCATCAATACAAAAAATAATGGAAGAAGAAACCAAAAAAAGTAAATATAACTTAAAATCAAAAGAACATAAAAACCAAGATGGCTCAGCAGTATTAGCACAAGGAGCAGTAGTATTAATAGAACCATCTACAGGTAAAGTAGTTGGAGCAGTAGGACAATTAGGAGAAAAGACAACATCAAGAGGACTAAATAGAATAAAATCATTAAGACAAACAGGTTCATCAATAAAACCACTAGCAGATATATTACCAGGAGTAGAAGAAGGAATAATAACACCTGCAACAATTTATGCAGACTTAGAAACAACATTTGGAAAAGATTATACACCACAAAACTATAATAGTTTTACAGGACTAAGAACAATAAGAACAGCAGTAACAACATCACAAAATATCCCATTTGTTAAAGTAATGGCAGAATTAACACCAAAAAAATCTATTGAATATATGGAAAAAATGGGAATATCATCATTAGACGAAAAGAAAGATGAAAACTTATCATTATCAATAGGAGGAATGACATATGGAATAAGTCCATTAGAAATGGCAGGAGCATATGCAACTGTTGCAAATGATGGAACTTATATAGAACCAACATTTTACACTAAAGTAGAAGACTCAGATGGAAAAATAGTATTAGAACCTAAACAAAAAACAGAAAAAGTATGTTCAGCAGAAACAGCATATATAATAAAAAATTTAATGCAATCAGTTGTAACTGGAGCTGATGGATATGCTGGAACAGCAACATATTGTGCAATAAAAGGAATGGATGTAGCAGCAAAAACAGGAACAACAAACTCATCAAAAGATAGATGGTTATGTGGATTTACAAACTATTATGCCTGTGCTGCATGGTATGGATTTGATGACCCAGAAAGAATAAACTTTAATGGAACAAACCCAGCAGGACAATTATTTGATGGAGTAATGACAGAAGTACACAAAGGTTTAGAAGACTCAACATTTAAAGAACCAGAAAATATAGTACATGCAACAGTTTGTAGAACATCTGGAATGTTAGCAACAGATAAATGTTCAAATACATATTCAGAAATATTTGTAAAAGGGCATTTACCAGAATCATGTGATGCACATCAAAGTCAATATACAGTATGTAGTGAATCAGGAAAATTAGCGAACGAATATTGTCCATCAAAAGTAAGAAGATCTGCTAATTATGTTGTAGAAAAAGAAAGATTAGGATTATGGACAACACATGGAATTAGTACAACAATGGGAACAGCACCAACAGAATATTGTACAATACACAAAAAATCAACAGAAGTAACAACACCTGTAGTTCCAGAAACACAACCAGAAACACCAAGTAACAGTACAGAGGAAAAACCTGATGAAAGTGGAAATAACAGTACACCACCAGACTCAGGAACAACTGAACCAGAAACACCAGAAACACCAGAAACACCAACGAACCCAGGAGGAAACACAAACGAAAATGGAGGAAATAACACAACTGGTGGAGAAAGCTCAGAAAATAATCAATAAAAGTAGCAAAGTCTAATGCTAATAAACTTAATAGGTAATTAGCATTAGACAGAGCTACTATTTTCTAGTAAAGGAGAAAATTAAATGGACATATATTTTTACAATACTTTAACAAAAAAGAAAGAAATATTTAAATCAATAGAACCACAAAAAGCAAAGATATATTCATGTGGCCCAACAGTATATAAAGATGCAACAATAGGAAATATGAGAACAAATTTATTTCAAGATACACTAAGACGTGTATTAAAATACAATGGATATGAATTAAAACATGTAATGAATATTACAGATGTAGGACATCTTGTTTCAGACGGAGACAATGGAGAAGATAAAATGTTAAAATCAGCAAGAGAAGAACACAAAACTCCAATGGAAATAGCAGAACATTATACAAAGTTATTTTTTAAAGATTTAGATAGATTAAACATAGAAAGACCAGAAATAGTATGTAAAGCAACAGAACATATAAAAGAAATGCTAGAAATGGTAGAAAAAATAATGGAAAGAGGTTATGCATATGAAACCTCTACAGCAATATATTTTGATGTTTCAAAATTAGATGAATATGGAATACTATCAGGAATAAATCTTAGGGAACAAAAAGCAGGAGCAAGAGTAGAAATTGATCCAGAAAAAAGAAATCCATATGATTTTGCATTATGGATAAAAGCACCAGAAAATCACTTGATGAAATGGGATAGTCCATGGGGACCAAGTTATCCTGGGTGGCATATTGAATGTTCAGCAATGAGCACAAAATATTTAGGAGAAGAATTTGACATACACACAGGTGGAATAGACTTAATACCAACACACCATGAAAATGAAATTGCTCAAAGTAAAGGGGCATGTGGTAAGATACCTGCTCATTATTGGATGCATGGAGAATATCTATTAATAAATGGTGGAAAAATGTCAAAAAGCTTAGGTAATGTATACTTAATAGATGATATTATAAATAAAGGATATGACCCATTAGTATATAGATTATTTAATTTTTCTTGTCATTATAAAGGAAAGTTAAACTTTACTTGGGAAGGAATAGAATCTGCAGAAGTATCTTTAAATCGTTTAAGAGATGGATATCAAAAACATTTAAATGGAACAAATGAAATATCAGATGACGTAATAAATGATATGGAAAACAGATTCCATCAAGCTATAAATGATGACTTAAATATGCCACTTGCAATGAGTGTAGTTTGGGAAGCTGTAAAATATCCAGAAAAGTCACCTAAAATGGCAAAATTATTAGAAAAATTTGATACTGTTTTAGGAATAAAAATAACAGAAAAGAAAAAAGAAGAACAAATTCCACAAGAAATATTAGATTTAGTAGAAGAACGTAAAATTGCTAGAAATGAGAAAAATTGGGCTGAATCTGATAGATTAAGAGATTTGATTATTGAAAAAGGTTATAATATAAAAGATACTAAAGATGGAGTAGAAATTGTAAAAAAATGAATCCTGTAAAATATTGTTATTAAAGGGGGAGAAAAATGATAGATTTTAAAAACATAATAGCAAAAGCAATAGCACAAGTTATAAATATAGATCAGATTGAAATAAAAAAATCAATAGAAAAGCCTAAGACTGCAGAAAATGGAGATTATGCATTTCCATGTTTTAGATTAGCCAAAACATTAAGAAAAGCACCACAAGCTATTGCTACAGAAATAAAAGAAAATATTAAACTAAATGAAAATGAAATAACAAAAGTAGAAGTTGTAGGAGGATATTTAAACTTTTTTGTAAATAAAGAACTACTAGCCAAAGAAGTTTTACAAGAAATGTCTAATGAAGAGGAATATGGTAAATCAATAATTGGAAAAGGAAAGAACATAGTAATAGATTATTCTGCCCCTAATATTGCAAAACCATTTCATATTGGGCATTTACGTTCAACTGTAATAGGTGCTTCATTATATAAAATATATAAATATTTAGGGTATAATGTAACAGGAATAAACCATTTAGGAGATTATGGAACACAATTTGGAAAGTTAATTGAAGGATATAGATTATGGGGAGAAGAATACAATATTGAAGAAAACCCAATAGATGAATTAACAAAAATTTATATAAGAATAAATCAATTATGCAAAGAAGATGAAAAAGTATTAGAAGAGTGCAGAAATAATTTCAAAAAGCTTGAAGATGGAGATTCTTATTGTGTAGAAATTTGGCAAAAATTTAGAGAGTTAAGTTTAAAAGAATTTCAAAAGGTATATGATTTATTAGGAAGCAGTTTTGATTCATGGAAAGGTGAGGCTTTTTACTCAGATAAAATGGGAGAAGTTATAGAATTATTAGAAAAGAGTGGAAAACTAATAGAATCAGAAGGAGCTAGAATTGTAGATTTAGAAGACAAGGGTATAAACACACCATGTATTATAGAAAAGAGTAATGGTTCATCAACATATGCAACAAGAGATTTGGCTGCAATTATGTATAGAGCAAGAACATATGATTTTGATAAAGCATTATATGTTACGTCATATGAACAAATATTACATTTTAAGCAAGTTTTTGAAGTTGCTAAACTTCTTGGACTAGATGAAAAATATACAAATGGATTAGAACATGTTGCTTTTGGAATGGTATTATTATCAACAGGAAAAATGTCAACAAGAGAGGGAACAAGTGTAAAATTAAGTGAATTACTTGATGAAGCAATTTCAAGAGCAAAAACAATAATTGAACAAAAAAATCCTGAACTTGAAAATAAAGATGAAGTAGCTAAAAAAGTTGGAGTAGGTGCAGTAATATTCAATGATTTAGCACAATCAAGAATAAAAGATGAAATATTTGATTGGGATACAATTTTGAATTTTCAAGGTGAAACAGGTCCATATATTCAATATACTTGTGTACGTACAAAAAGTGTTATAGAAAAGGCAGGGGGAGTTCCTAATTTTTCAGATGTTGATATAAGTTTATTACAAGATGATTATTCAGTTAAATTAATTAAATTGATATATGAGTTTGAGGATGTTTTAGTACAAGTTACTGATAAGAATGAACCATCAATTTTATCAAGATATTTAATTGATGTTGCTAAAGCATATAGTAATTTTTATAATGAAAATAAGATTATTAATGAAGATAAAATGCTTCAAAATTCTCGTGTTTTCTTGACTTATGCTGTTGGTAAAGTGTTAGAGATAGCTTCTAGTTTACTTGGAATGGAAATCCCTGATAAGATGTAAGAATAATAAGATAATATTTTTTATAAAGATTTGAGTATAAGCTCTTTTTACATTCGTAATTTTATTCAGAGCCTATATTTCAAGTCTTTTTTATAAGTAAAAATAGTAACATAAATGGTTTTAAATAATAGGGCATGATGGCGGGAAATTTACAATTTGTGCAATGACAAATGCAAATG
>OJNH01001810.1_pt1 | contig 15793 bp, 8 predicted proteins | sample 1597361 | NCBI WGS metagenome assembly OJNH01 (sample SAMEA2452136, study PRJEB22498) | human gut metagenome | biome: human feces; feature: human gut; material: feces | place: Australia | collected 2012
AAGTCCACCATTTTTATGTGTAAGACAGATGCTGGCAATCGTGCCGTTCGCCTGAGTTATAAGCGGTTCGTGTGTATTCAGGGTTGCATGGGTATATACAATATTTGCATATTTTCACTCTATACCATCATTGTATCTTGTCTATGTATTTTCGTGGACAATTACAGCTATAGCAGAAATAGCATATTTTGCATACAGCTTCAAACATTTGAATGTAAGGGGAAGATATTAGTAAAGATTTAATGAGAGTTTTTGTGAAAAACTAACAAAAAATATAATAATCAGTAAAATCCATTGACACATTTATAATATAAGTGTATTATTTATACATACTTTAATAAAACACATACGCAAAAGTCTTTTCTTTTTCTTATGGGTATTTTTAGTTATTAGTTCACTGCGTGTTTTATTAATGGTAAGCGTGATAATGAAAGGAAGTGTGTGGTTAAAAATATAATTTAGTAAAATGTTCGGAGGGTTTTATGCGATTTAACAAATTATTTAGAAAGGTATTTGCGGCAGTTTCTGCGGTTACTTTGATTGTATCGGGGATGCCTGTAGGATTAGGCGTTACGGCAAAGGCCGCGGATACTCAGACGAGAAAAATAACGTATTCGTTTTCAGCGAATTCAAGTAAGAAAGCACCTGCAGCAGGGGAAATTCTTGATGGAACAGCCGGAGAGTCCGGCGGCATTTTGTATGTGTCACGGGATGCAGGAAACAGTGGTGTTACATATGACAGTGACAAACTTCGTTTCAGACAGGGAAGCGTATTATATCTTCCGGTAAAAGATGACACAACAAAAGTAAAATATGAGCAGTTATGTTCAAATGCTGCAACTGACAGACCTGTATATATCGGCAGTGCTGACAGCGGATATTCTGTTCAGATGAAGACAACAACACAGTCTGTAACAGTGGATGATATTACAGGTTATATTGTTGAAAAAGAAGGACAGAAGTATCTTCCTGTTATATCAGGCGGAGATGTTAAGGTCAGAACAATGGCTTTGACAGAATATAATCCGATTATAAATGTCACAGTTACAGGTACAGTGGCAAATGCAGCAGAAAATGGAATTACAGAGATTAAGTTTGACAGTCTTACAGACAGTTCTGCAAAGACGGTTACTGCACAGGTTGACAGCAACGGCAAGTATTCCGTTGTATTAAAGAGAGTAAACGGCAGTGCCAAGTACGAAGTATCAATAAGTGCTGTAGGATTTAAGATTAATGATACCGATAACGGCAATATTCTTGAACTTACAGGTGAAGATGCTACGGCTGTTAAAGACTTTGAAGCAGTTGCTGATGCAGTTGCAACAGTTTCAGGAAGTATTATGGGAATTCCGGCAGATGCTGTAAAAGGAACAGTTTCAGTTAAATTTGTACCTGATAATTCAAAGCTTTCAACGATTGATGTTGATGTAAAAGCACAGACAGACGGTTCTTACAGTTTTTCAAATGTAAGTATTAATTCAAGCTCAAACTATTCAGTAGTATTAGGCGGCGTTGACGATTATGAAGTTACAGAAAAGTTAAACAAGGCAGCAGGAGATTATACAGATGTAAAAATTGCTGCAACACAGAGAGCAAAGGTTAATGTTTCAGGTAAGTTCGTAACATCAGACGACAAAGCTTCAGATGTTACAAAGATTACATTTACAAACAAATCAGACAGTAGCTATTCTTATTCATTCAATGTAACAGGTGACGGATACAAAGCACAGTTAAGAGCAGGCGAGTACGATACATCAGTTGTATCTGAAAAGTATACCGCATATGACCATGTAAGTGTCGGCAGTGCAGATGTTTTGAATGATGTTTATCTTGAAACAGAAGCAGATACATCACCTGTTGAATATCAGGCTGAGGTAAAAGTGGGTAAGGGCCAGCAGTTTGAGACTATAACAGATGCAGTTAAGTATATAGGCAGAATGACAAGAACAACAGAGAGAGTAACAATTATTCTTACAGATGCTTTATACAGAGAGCAGGTTATGGTTGATACTCCTTATGTTACTATTTCAAGTGAAGCAGGCTCAACAATAACATGGTATTATGGTTCAGGTTATACTTATTACAGTGCCGATATGAACGGTTATTACAGTGAAGCAAGAGCAGTTGATAAGTATGAAAAAGGAGTTGAAATCGGAATGGGTACAGGCCACTGGGGAGCAACAGTTAATGTACTTCCTACAGCTACAGCGTTCCGTTCAGAAGGTGTTATATATGAAAGTTCATTCAACAGATATATGACAACAGAAGAAGTTGCAGATGGCGTAGGCAAAGGTGGAGATAACTCTAAGGTTGACCGTTCTAAAGCAACAGATGCCGATATCAAACTTTATAAAAATAAGGAAAGAGCATGTGTTATTTTCATTGAAGCAGACCAGAGCGAATTCAAGGACTGCCAGTTCTTAAGTTCACAGGATACAATGTTTACAGGAAATAATACAGAGCATACATATTTTAAGAATTGTGTCATCGAAGGTACAACAGATTATATCTGCGGTGATGGTAGTGCGGTATTCGACGGCTGTACATTAAGCATGTATGGATACGGTGACAAAGCAGCTTCAGGAAGTATCATTGTTGCGTCAAAGGCACTTTCACAGTTAGGTTATCTTTTCAACAACTGTAAAGTTGTAAAGACTTCTTATCCGGGAATTAACAACGGTATAACAAAGACATATTTTGCAAGACCATGGAGAGCAGATTCAAAGGTTGTATTCTTAAATACAGAAGTTGAAGATGCTAATACTATCGCTCCTGCAGGATTTACTTCAATGAGTAATGTAACACCTGCAAAGGCTAAGTATTATGAATATAATACACATCTTGCAGACGGAACAAAGGTAAGCACTTCAAGCAGAGCTGCAGGCGTTAATAAGATGACTGATGAAGAAGCATCAGCAGTAAAACTTGAAGATTACTTTGAGGGTTGGACACCTGCATACTATAAATCAGGAGATGTTAAGCCGGAACCGGTTGCAGCAGACTACACAGCAGTAGATGAGGCTATTAAGGCAGCAGAAGCCCTCAACAAAGATGATTATGAGGATTTCTCAGCAGTAACAAAGGCAATCGAAGCAGTAGACAGAACACTTACATCAGAAGAACAGGCAAAGGTAGATGCAATGGCAAAGGCAATAACAGATGCAATTAATGGTCTTGTTAAAAAGCAGCCTGTTGTTGAACCTGACGATCCAGGTAAGATAGACATCAAAGTTGACCTTGATAGAAATGAAGATACTGTTGATTTCAAGGATATTGCATCAGTAGGTGACGTAAAGGTTAAAGATGAAGAAGGCAAAGACCTTACAGTAAGTGAAATTAAGTTAAATGTTGAGAAAGCAGCAGCTTCAATATCTGAAAAGATTGATGCGGCTATTGCTGAAAAGAATATCAAGGGATTCGATTCAAAGAATGCGGATTATTATGATATTTCACTTAAAACAACAGACGGAAAAGTTGTTAAGCTTTCAAGTGGTAAGATTAAGATTACTATGTCATACAAAAAAGGAATCAATGCAGCAGATTACAATCTGTATGTATTCCATATGAATAACAACGGAGTTCTTGAAAGTGTAGCAGTTACAGCGGATGAAAATGGTTTCTCATTCGAGGCAGAGTCATTCAGCCCATATGCTGTAGTATACGCAGCAAAGGATTCAGGAAGCGATATAACACCGTCAACACCTGAAAATCCAGGAAATAATGAGACACCGGGTACAGCAGAGACACCAGGTACAACAGAGACACCGGACTCAACTGTAACACCGGATTCATCAGTTTCAACAGGTGACAGCTTAGGCATGTTCATGTATATGATAATTCTTGCTGCTGCATTGGCAGGAATGGCAGGAGTAGTCGTATACGACAGAAAAAGAGCAAAATAAAAACTGTTTGTAAAAACAGATAATAAAATTATGATCCCATAACAGGGTAAACACCCCCTCCCGATATTGAATCTGCGAAAGCAGACAGATGTAAGGAGAGGGTGTTTTTGTATTTTTTTTGGGGACAAATTGGTATAAAAAAAGGGCTGCCATACGCAGCCGCTGTCATTTGGTTTAAAAATTTATTTTAACCTGCTATGTTATTTTGAATGGTAATAACAATAATATAATAATATTTATTATTATAAATGTCAATAGTAAATAACATAATTCCTAAAATTATTAAATGACAAATGTCAAACAATAACTTAAAAGAGAATATACATGATTCAAACTGAAATGTCAAATCAATATAAAAAATAATGTCATTTAATACGGACAAAAATATTGACAATATATATTAAATGGGTTACTCTTTTACCAGATAGTAACAGCTAATAAACATAAAATTATTTTAAAGTAAGAATGTGGAGGTAAAATTAATGGATTTTAACAGAAAGTGCAGTGAAAATTATTGTTTAGGGCTTGACGTTGGAACAGCAAGCGTGGGGTATTGCGTTATAGATGAAAATGGAAAGTTGTTTAAAATTAACCGAAAAGGTGATAACGGAAATAATAAAAGGAACAGTTTATGGGGAGTACGGACATTCAAGTCAGGAGAGCCTGCAAAAGGCTGCCGTATAAACAGAAGTACGAGACGAAGATATTCAAGAACACATACACGAATTTTAGAGTTAAGAAAAATAATGTCGGATATGGTATGCAAAGTTGATGAAAATTTCTTTGCAAGATTGGATGAATCATTTTTGTGGAAAGAGGATAAAAGTGATAAGGCAAAATCTGATTACATATTATTTGCAGACAAGGATTGTACAGACAAAGATTATTACGAGAAATATCAAACTATATATCATTTAAGAAAACACTTATTAGGGACGACAGAAAAAGCTGATGCAAGATTTATATATCTTGCATTGCATCACATGCTCAAGTATAGAGGAAACTTTTTATATGAAGGTCAAAAATTTACGGAACTTGATGATTTTAAAATCATTTATGAACAGTTTTTAACTTCATTAAAGGAATATTTAGAGATAGAGTGTAATTATGATCAAATTTCTTGTGAGGAAATTGAAAAAAAATTAAAAGAAAAAAAATCCAAAAAAGAAAAATATAATGAAGTATCGGAAATATTGAAAAAACTTGGATTAGACAAAAAGTATGCAGAAGCAGTAGCCAATGCGATTATAGGATATAAATTCAATGTTGCAACAATTATGAATGATAAGAATCTGTGTGATGAAAATGGTAAAGAAATGAGTGTTAGTTTTGCATCAGCAGATTATGAAGAGGAAGAACAAAAATTATCAGATGAACTTGGTGAAAAATTTTCTGTTATAGAAAACTTGAAAAGATTGTATAGCTGGTATGTGATAAAACAGATTATGCAGGGAAGTGACAAAAATCGTGTAAATTATTTATCAGAAGCAATGGCCGCAAAATACGAAAAACACCATGCGGAATTGAAAGAACTAAAAGAATTATTCAGAGATTATAAAACACAGAAAGAATATAGTGAATTTTTTCATAAAGAATTAAAAGCAGAACAAAAAGACGGTAAAATGAGTCCGGCATTTTTAAAAAGTTTCGGAAAGATTAAAAAAGGAGAGTATGTGCCTAATTATGCCAATTATATTAAGGGAATGAAACGATGCGGTGATACGCAATCAAAGGCAAGAGAAAATTTGTATAAATGTATTAAGGCATTATTAGGTGATGTTGCAAAAGATGATGAAAGATATATAAGAATATGTGCTGAAATGGAAAATGATTCATATCTTGAAAAGATTAATGATGTAAGTAATTCAGTTATACCATATCAGTTGAACGAAATGGAAATGGAAAAAATATTGGATATTCAGGGGGAATTTTATCCTGAATTAAAGAAGAACAAAGAGTTAATTTTGAAAATGCTAACTTCAAAGATACCGTATTTTGTGGGACCGTTAAATCCTGGCAGCAGGTTTGCATGGATGAGCAAAAAAGCCGGAATGGAAAATAAATCAGTATACCCGTGGAATGTAGAAGAGGTTGTTGATGTTGATAAAACGGCAGAAAAATTTATAACAAGAATGACTAATTATTGTACCTATTTGCCGTGTGAAAAGGTACTTCCGAAACATTCGATAATTTATCAGTGGTATGAGGTTTTGACGGAACTTTCTCAAATAAGTATTGATAAGATAAAGTTAGGAAAAGAGATGAGAGATGATATAATACAGAACCTTTTTTTGAAGAAAGTTTCTGTATCGGGGGAGAATTTAAAAGAACATTTAAAAAAATCGGGTACATATAATGATATTGATAACAGGGTTATAAGGGGATATCAGGGTGGAGACAATTTTGCAAGCTCTATGAGCAGTTATATAACATTTAAAAAGATATTCGGTGAAATAAATATGTCTAATATGGATATGATTGAACAGATTATCTACTGGCTTACAATATTTGATGACAAAAAAATCATAAAAAGAAAGATTGAACAGAATTACAAAGATAAAATAAATGATTCTCAGTTAAAGAGAATATTGAAAATTAAGTATACAGGCTGGGGACAGTTGTCTAAAAAATTCCTTACAGGAATTAAAGGTGATACAGGACATACAATTATAGAAATGCTTGAAGAGGGCGATTTAAGATGGAAAGAAATTCCTAATCTGATTCAGATTATTAATAGAGATGAAAAAATAAAAACTGTTATTGAGGAAAACAGGTTAAGGTATAACGGTGAAGATGATTTGCCGGATATTATTGATAAATTGCATACGTCGCCTGCAAATAAACGCGGAATAAAGCAATGTATGAAAGTTATTGAAGAAATAATAGAGTATATGGGCAGAAAACCTGAACAGATATTTATTGAATTTGCAAGGGAAGAGGGGGAAAAGGTAGAGACAAAAAAGGTAAAGGATAAGCTTGATAAAGCTATAGGCAAGTTAAAACAAGAATTTAAAGACTATTATAATGATGATATTAAACAAGAATTAAAAGATAATGAGAAAAGGCTTGATGAGGAAAAAGTAAGGTTATATTTTTCGCAGAACGGCAAGAGTTTGTATTCTGCTCCAAGTGCAAGTAATCAATTAAGCCTTGATAACCTCAATCAGTATGATGTAGACCATATTATACCTTATTCAATCAGTCAAGATGACAGTATGGATAACAAAGTTCTTGTTAAAAAGATTGAAAATCAGAACAAAGGAAATAGGATTGTTTCAGACGCATTTGGAAATAAAGCTGATTATAAGGAAATGCAAAATTATTGGGAGATGTTATATAAAGCAGGACTAATATCTGAGAAAAAATATAATAATCTTAATAAATCACTTGATGAAGTATTTTCTAAAGGATTTATTAACAGACAGCTTGTAGAGACAAGACAGATTGTAAAAAATGTGGCAAATTTAATAAGTGATTATTATGATGATAAGATTGAAGTAATAGAGGTAAAAGCACAATTAAGTTCATATATACGCAACAAATTTACGCAAGAAAAAAAGGATGATGATGGATTTTGGATTGAGAATACAGAAAATGCAATGTTTTTTAAGAATCGTGGATTAAATGATTATCATCATGCACATGATGCGTACCTTGCGTGCATAATAGGTCTTTATATACAGAAAGTATATCCGGGATGGAAAAATGAATTGAATTTCAAAAAGTACAGACGAGAATTTGAAAAGTATTATGAAGAACAAAAGAAATATAATACCAAATCAAAAAAGGAAATATATATTTCAATGCTTAGCAGATTTACAAAGAATTATGAAAAAGCAGGGTGGAACGGTGAAGAAATTATTGAGTATATGAGAAAAATCTTTTGTTACAGAGATGTAATGATTTCTAAAAAAACAGAAGAAAATACCGGTAGTTTTTATAATCAGACAAGATACCCAAAAGAGAAATTGGATGGAAATAAGAAAGAAACTAAACTTATTCCATTAAAGAGTGGAAATAATCTAAGAGGAAAAGAGGGACTTAAAGAACTTTCGGTAGAAAAATATGGCGGATACCAGGGGGGCGAATGTGCATATTTTGTTCTTGTAAAATATTATACTGTTAAAAATAAAAAGAAAACAGAAGAAAAGCAGTGGAAAATGGAGTTTGTGGGTATTCCTACATATATTTCGTATGAGATTAATAAAGGAAATATCAATTTAAAACAATATATATGTGATAAGTTTAAAAATGATACTGTGGAAATATTAAGAAATAAAATTTGCAAATATCAAGAACTTATGGATGAAGAAGGTAATAGATATTTTCTTGTTGGACCTACAGAAGTTGCTAATGCAAAACAATTTGTTCTTGGAAGCAGGTATCAGAAATTTAACAGATTATATTCATATATTAATAGTGAAAACTGGCACTATATAAGAACGGATGAACTTGAAAAAGAAATAGATGAGTTCTTTAAGCTGCTTCAGAATAAGATACATAATGAGTTTAAAGGCTATATCAAGGATATAGATAAAGTTATAGGAGCAAATACATCAAAGCTGGATATAGATAAAAAAATAGATTACTTTAATGAAATATATAAAATAGTACAGGCTAACAGTAGCCGTCCAGCTGTATCAAAATTCAATATTGCCGGCATAAGCGATGGGCTCGGAAGGAAAAGAAGCCTTCCTTTTAAGGATAAAATAATAATAGTTGACAAGTCAGTGACAGGAATTTACGAAAGGAGAACATGCTTTGAGTTGGAGAACGGTGGTAATACAAAGTCATGTTAAGTTGAGCTATAAAAATGATTTTATGATTGTTCGGGGTGATGAGGTTAAAATGATACATCTGAGTGAAATTAAAAAAGTTATCAGGATATGTAAGAGAAATGGAATTTTTTGATTCGACAAACCGTGAAGGACATGCTGCAAAAGTATATTTTAACAGTCTGTTCGGAAAGGGATTTTCAAGAGATGATATGAGCTCCGTAAATGCGGCATTAAATTATGGGTATGGGATTTTACTTTCCAATTTTAATAAAGAAATAGTTGCGGATGGTTATCTTACGCAGCTTGGAATAAAGCATATTAATGAATACAATCCTTTTAATCTGACGTGCGATTTAATGGAGCCTTTTCGTGTTCTTGTTGATGAAATTGTATACAATAATATAGAAAAAACATTTGATAAAGATTTTAAACTGTTGTTGGTTGATGTTCTTAATAGGAAAGTTATGTATTGTGGGCGTGAATACTATCTTACAAATGCAATTCAGATTTATCTTGATAAGATATTTGATGCTATTGAACATGAAAGTTTTGATACATCAATATTATATGAATTTGCATGAGTTTAAGATTTATGAGAGTTATGGTATTTTTTGATTTGCCCACAATTACAGAAAAGAATCGTGCCGAGTATAGAAAATTTCACAAGTTTCTGATACAGGAAGGATTTATTATGATGCAGGAATCTGTGTATACAAAACTTGCACTTAATGGAACAGTAGCCGAACTGATAAGAAAGAAAGTTAGAAAGAACAAACCGCCTGAAGGCTTAATTGAAATGCTTATTATAACTGAAAAGCAATTTAGCGGAATAGAATACATATCTGGTGAAGAACAGAACTGTGTTATAGATGGAGAGGAGCGACTGATTGTAATATGATAATGAGAATACCTTCATTTGAAAATGATATTGTTTTTTCTGAAAATTATATAAGTGTGCTTCATATACAAAACGGTACATTGTTTGCAAGAATAATAGGAAGCATTAACAGTCTTATAAACGGAGTTGAGGAGCTAAACGAAAAAATTATTTTTATCGATGAGGATGAAAAAATAATGAAAGCTTCCAAAGACATTATGCTTGTTGCTGATATATGGAATTTTGATTTTAATCAAAAGAAAATACAAAGTGCTTTGTTTCAGAAAATAGAAAAAATATATCAGCAAGAGTATGAAAGATTGAGTGATTTTCAGACACATTTTCAAAGTTTGCAGATAAATGCTATGGATGTATGGGAAGATTTACCGTTTGAATTTGAATACAAAGACAGTATCGGAGTGCAGGAATATCTTAAACTTCTAGGTTTAAAAATTGCAATGGGTGACAGAGATTCTAAAATCATAGATATTGTATTGATGATAATTGATGTTGTTGAATATTTTGGAATAGCAAAATTAGTTGTTTTTACTAATTTAAAACTTTATTTGTCTCAAAAAGAATTGGAAGAGGTTTATAAATATATCATGTATAAAAAAGTAATGGTTCTTTTGTTAGAAACAGGAGATGAGAAAGAATGTGTTAAAAATGAAAAAATTTTATTTGTAGATAGTGATTATGATGAAATTATGATGTATAATAATTAAATAGTAATTGACATTCAGAGTAGAGATTAGTTGCTATAGTCCCAAAAACTCCTTGTATAATGTTATAATATACGAATTTGACATTTTAGGAGTATGTTATTTTGAATGGTAACAAAACTTAAGCGTGCGAATGAAATAAATCGTATGCATTTTAGGAGTATGTTATTTTGAATGGTAACAAAACTTGATGCGGAAGTTCAGACTGGAAATGGCGATTTTAGGAGTATGTTATTTTGAATGGTAACAAAACACTGAATTAAAAACTATGTGGCAATGCATGATTTTAGGAGTATGTTATTTTGAATGGTAACAAAACAGTTTTTTATACTTTCTATACACGTCGTCCATTTTAGGAGTATGTTATTTTGAATGGTAACAAAACTTATAAGAATTTTTGATATACAGCTGTTCGATTTTAGGAGTATGTTATTTTGAATGGTAACAAAACGATTAAAGGTAAGTCTTTAACTAACTGTATATTTTAGGAGTATGTTATTTTGAATGGTAACAAAACTTGTTTTAGATGATTCTGAAAGCCTTAGTAATTTTAGGAGTATGTTATTTTGAATGGTAACAAAACTGTAAAAGATGGAAAAAGCGGAGATTTAGTATTTTAGGAGTATGTTATTTTGAATGGTAACAAAACCAATTCATTAGTAATTGGTATGACACGTTCATTTTAGGAGTATGTTATTTTGAATGGTAACAAAACTTAATTTTAGACGTTCTGTTAAAAGCCTTTATTTTAGGAGTATGTTATTTTGAATGGTAACAAAACATTATGATGTCGCAAAGGGCAGGATTTACAATTTTAGGAGTATGTTATTTTGAATGGATTTTATTATCCACTTCTTTACCAAAAGAAAATTAAAGAAGCTGAAAATTAGGAAACAGATGAAAAGCCGTGTTGGAATATGTCGCAAATATAAAATGTTTGAGGTGAAACTATATGATTTTACATGATAAATATGATATAGCTGTTGACGAAAACATATGGATAGCAAAAAGGCTTCTTGTTGATGCTGTCTACAGTTCGGCAAATCTTGAGGAAATAGCGGTTACGTTTGCACAGACTCAGGATATTCTTAATAATGTAAATGTGTCAAAACTTACACCGATTGAGATAAATAAGGTATGCTGTTTGAGAGACGCATGGGAGTATATGATTGAGCATATTAATGACAGCCTTGATTTAGAATATTGAATGAATGTCCACGAAATTATTGCAAGATTTGATGTACCATATTCGTATTTAGGCAGAATAATGACTGATGATGTTATTATAAGCGGAACAAACTGGAGATCTGAAGTACATGGTGCTGAATACTATCATAAAGAAATCATGAAACTGCTTGACAATCCAAATGTTACAGACAGGGCAGTAAAAACAGGTTTATGGCTTATGAGGAGCCAGATATTTAAAGACGGAAACAAGAGAATCGGAAGTTTTGCAATTAATAAAATATTAATAGAAAACGGAAAAGGAATATTTAAAGTTCCGGTTGAACTAGATGGTACATTTAAACAGATGCTTGTTTCGTATTATGAAAGTAATAATGCAGATGAACTGGCAGAGTGGATATATGATAACTGCCTTGATGGAGTAAATCCGGTAAAAGTTAAGGAAAAAGCGGAAAATTATTAGAAGTAAATCAACAAATGTTAAAAAACTATAAATCAACAGCACGCTATTGACAGTGTGCTGTTATTTTTGTAATATATTAGAATATCTAGAAGAAACTATTTATCAAATTTTATGAAAAGGAATGAGCATATGTTTGGAGAAACATTGCATTGCGGTGAACTTATAAAGAGACTTAACGATGCACTTGGAAGAAAGGCTAATAATACGTTGATGTGCGATGATGTCACCCTTTCGCAGATTAAGGTCCTCGCAACTATCAGCGAGGCAGCCGATGAGACGATAACGCTAAAAGAACTTGAAAAGCATTTTGAAGTTAAACAGGCAACGATGGCAGGAATTGCTGCACGTCTGGAAAAAAAGGGGATGATAGAGGGGTTTTATGATTCAAATGATAAAAGAATCAAACATGTAAAGCTCACGGCAAAAGGTGAGGAGATATGCAAGACGGCAAGAGCTTCAATGGATGAAAATGAGAGGGAACTTTTAAAGACACTTAATGATGATGAAAAAGAACAGCTTAGAAATCTTTTGCAGAGAGTATATGACAGTATTAAGTCATGATGACTGTAGACTGATAAGGTGAATTTAATCGAAGGGAGAATGATAAAAATATGATAAAAACATTAGCAAAATGTATTGGCAAATATAAAAAAGAATCAATTAGAACGCCAATATTTACTGCAGTTGAAGTTTTTTTGGAAATTCTTATTCCATTTATAACAGCTTCAATAATTGATAAAGGAATACAGGCCGGAGATATGAGAAAGGTCGGTATTTACGGTGGAATAATGCTTGTTATAGCATTTTTGAGTCTTTTTTGTGGTATACAGGCAGGAAAGTATGCGGCGGCGGCATCAACAGGATTTGCGTGTAATCTTAGAGAGAAAATGTATGAAAATATACAGACATTTTCATTTTCTAATATTGATAAATTCAGTACAGCAGGTCTTGTAACACGTATGACAACTGATGTAACTAACGTACAGAATGCTTATCAGATGATAATAAGAATTGCGGTGAGAGCACCTCTCATGATGATTTGCAGTATTACAATGTGCGTAATAATAAGTCCGAGATTAAGTCTTATATTTTTTGTTGCACTTATATTTTTGGGATTTGTACTTTTCTTTATTATATATAAAGTAACACCGGTTTTTACATCAGGTTTTGAAAAATATGATGAACTTAATGCGAGCGTTCAGGAGAATATTTCAGGAATCCGTGTTGTTAAGGCATTTGTACGTGAGGACCATGAAAAGAAAAAGTTTAACAAAGCGGCAGATAATCTTTATAAAACATTTGTTAAAGCCGAGTCATTTCTTGCATTTAACAACCCGACGATGATGCTTGTTGTATATGGATGTATTGTTGCATTGTCATGGTTTGCTTCACATTTTATTGTGTCAGGTTCAATTACAACTGGTAATCTTACATCAATGTTCAGTTATGTAATGAGTATGCTTATGTCACTTATGATGCTTTCAATGATATTTGTAATGGTTTCAATGAGTGCGGCAAGTGCAAGACGTATTTCAGAAGTTCTTAATGAAAAAGCTGACCTTGCCAATCCGGAAAAACCTTATGAAGAAGTGGAAGACGGAAGAATCGATTTTAATCATGTTAATTTTTCATACAGAAAAAACAGTACAGAGGATACTTTACATGATATTGATATTCATATTAATGCAGGTGAGACAATTGGTATTATTGGTGGTACAGGATGCGGAAAATCAAGTTTTGTGAGCCTTATAAGCCGTCTTTATGATGTTACTGAAGGTTCTGTATGTGTTGGCGGAAAAGATGTAAGAACTTATGATATGGATGCACTCCGTAATCAGGTGGCTGTAGTATTACAGAAAAATGTCCTGTTTTCAGGAACAATACTTGACAATCTCAGATGGGGTGATGACAATGCTTCATATGAAGATTGTGTTGAGGCATGTAAACAGGCATGTGCTGATGAATTTATCGAGAGAATGCCTAAGAAGTATGATACATGGATAGAACAGGGCGGTACTAATGTTTCGGGCGGTCAGAAACAGCGTCTTTGCATTGCAAGAGCTTTGCTGAAAAATCCGAAAATTCTTATTCTTGATGATTCGACAAGTGCAGTTGATACCGCAACAGACGCAAGCATCCGCAAGGCATTCAGCGAGAATATCCCCAATACTACAAAGCTGATTATTTCACAGCGTGTATCAAGCGTTTCACACGCAGACAAGATTATTGTAATGGATGACGGTGAGATAAGCGCAGTGGGTACTCACGAAGAACTTATCAAAAACAGTCCGATTTACAATGAAATTTATGTTGCCCAGACAAGCGGTAACGGTGATTTTGATGCGAAAGGAGAGTTGTAATTATGCCGGGACCAATGGGAAGAAGAAACCGAGGACCTGCACAAAAGGTTGAAAATTCAGGTCAGGTTCTTAAAAGACTATTCGGTATTATCTTCAAAAAATATAAATTTCAGATGATTATTGTTTTCGTCTGCATCCTCATCAGCGTACTTGCAAATGTTCAGGGTTCATTGTTTATTCAGAATCTTATTGACGATTACATCACTCCGATGATTCAGAGCGGCAGCCGTGACTTCGGACCGATGCTCGGAGCAATTTTAAGAGTTGCAATCTTCTATGCAATCGGTGCGGCATCGGCGTTTATCTACGCAAAAATTATGGTTTATGTAACACAGGGTACAATGCGTGATTTGCGTTGTCAGATATTTGAACATATGGAAAGCCTTCCGATAAAATACTTTGACACACACCCTCACGGCGATATCATGAGTGTTTATACAAACGATATTGACACCCTCCGTCAGATGATCAGCCAGAGTATTCCTCAGCTTTTCAACAGCGGAATTACAATCATAGCCGTTCTTGTCAGTATGTTTACACTCAGTATTCCTCTTACAATTCTTACACTTGTAATGGTTGGTGTAATGCTTTTTGTAACAAAACAGCTTGCATCACGAAGCGGAAGGTTTTTTGCAAAACAGCAGGCAGACCTCGGTGCGACTAACGGTTACATTGAGGAAATGATGAACGGTCAGAAGGTTGTAAAAGTATTTAACCATGAAAAAAAGAGCATTGAAGAATTCAATGAGCTTAATGACAGGCTTTTCAACAGTTCATACAACGCAAACAAGTTTGCAAATATCCTTATGCCGATTAACGCACAAATCGGTAACATCAGCTATGTACTTTGTGCAATCGTAGGTTGTATCTTTGCTCTCAACAACTTTCTCGGATTTACAATCGGTAAACTCGTAAGCTTCCTCACATTCAACAAGAGCTTTACCCAGCCTATCAATCAGGTCAGCCAGCAGTTTAACTCAATTGTTATGGCACTTGCAGGTGCAGACCGTATCTTTAAACTTCTTGACGAAGAGCCTGAGGTTGATGACGGATATGTAACACTTGTTAATGTACGCAAAGAGGGCGACAGGCTTGTTGAAACTGAGAAAAAAACAGGTATGTGGGCTTGGAAGTATACTCACAGCATAACAGGCGAAACAGAGTATCGTGAACTCAAGGGTGCGCTTGTTATGGACGATGTTGACTTTGGTTATACAGATGATAAAATCGTTCTTCACAATATTGATTTGTACGCAGAACCCGGTCAGAAGATTGCGTTTGTCGGCTCCACCGGCGCAGGCAAAACGACGATCACAAACCTGATAAACCGTTTTTACGACATAAACGAAGGCTCCATCACCATCGACGGAGTCGATGTCAGAAAAATCAAACGCGACGTGCTGAGAAAAAATGTTGCAATGGTGCTTCAGGACACGCACCTCTTCCCCGGTACGGTACGTGAAAACATCCGTTACGGCAGACCCGACGCGACCGACGACGAAGTCG
>OJNH01001826.1_pt1 | contig 15701 bp, 19 predicted proteins | sample 1597361 | NCBI WGS metagenome assembly OJNH01 (sample SAMEA2452136, study PRJEB22498) | human gut metagenome | biome: human feces; feature: human gut; material: feces | place: Australia | collected 2012
ACATCTTTATACTTTTATGATAAAATAAAAAAAATTTTATAAGGAGTGTCTATATGGATTGTGAAAAAAAAGATAAAAAAGAATTAGAAGTTATAAGTGGAGATGGTTCTAATTTAGATATTTCACCTGTTTATGAACATATTAATGCTGCAAAGCCAAAAGGAAAAAGCAAAAACCCAAAAGATATTATTATTCCTGGAAAAAAGAAATCATCAAAAAAATAACCAAAAATAAAAAAGCCAATATATATCAGTTAATATACGTTGGCTTTTTTATAATTGAGTTCCTTATTTAATAATAACATGAGGAACACTGCCTGGAAAAATAAACCACATTTTCTTTGGCATGCAATATCCTCTCCTTTTTCTACTTACTATTAATTTCTAGTAACATAATGTATTATATTGCAAATTTACATAAATTACAATCTTTTTCATCAAAAAATATATCTATCTTTTATTTAAAAAGTAATTTCAAAAATTTCAGCAGGTTTCATATCACCACAATCACAAATAGATTGAAAGGCCATTTTATGTGCTACTACTATTACTGTATCATATTTTTCTTTATATTTATCAATAACAGACATAACTCTATTTTTTAATTGCTCTTTTGTTTCCCATTTTCTTTTTTCTTTATTGGGATATACACCATTATTTTCAATATAATCTTTATAGTATTCTTTCATCTCTTCACTATTTTTGTATTGATATGTAAGATCTGGTTGCCACTCCCTTATATCTGGCTCAACTACAATTTCTAGTCCAGTTTCTTTTGATATTATACTAGCTGTTTGCAATGCTCTTGTATATGGTGAAGCTACAATGATTTGTGCTTTTTTTAATCTAATATCTTTTGCTGTTTCTATAACATCTTTTATTCTATCTTGTTTTAATGGTGCAAAATCATGTCCTTGCCCTATAAATCCATGAGTATCTCCATATGTATAATCTGGTTTACCATGTCTAATTAAATAAAATATTGCCATATTCATTCCTCCATTAATATAAATAAAATTTAAGCATTTTCTTATATTTTATTATACTTGTCTATCTTTTTCAATGTTTTTTACAGATTTCTATCAGTTAACTCTTGGATATTTAAAATTTGTGCAATAATTCTACTTACATACATTTTATCTTTTCCAGCAGTAGATATTCTTCTACTCTTAGGTATTTTCCTTGATACTGTTTCATAAAATTCATTTTGATACTCTGTAAAAGAATTATCAATCCATGCTTTTGATAATTCTTTTCCTCTTGTTCTATTTCTTTGCATTACACTATCATTATTGGTATACAAAAAAATATATTCATCAGGTTGCAAAAGTGTACTGTCATTAACCAATTTTTCATATTGACCGCATTGCATGATTAAATGTAGGATATTTTCCTAATTTTTCAAATGCATAACTAATTGCAACTGTAGATAATGCACATCTATCTAAAATAACATTTTTTCCATCTAAAGCAAGTAAAGTTGCTTTCTTCATTCGTCTTCTTTCTACTTCAAAAAAGAACAACTGATTTTGTATTTCTTGTTCATAATTTTGAGATGGTCTAGGTGGATTTTTTTCATATACCATACATTCATCAATTACTATACAATCAGCATAATTTTTCATGTTCTGGCAAGTTGTTGTTTTGCCTGAATTAGAAGGTCCTTCTACTACAATTATCGTTCCTCTATTCATATTTACTCCTACCTTACTGTTTTATATTTTTCTTTCTTTCGTGATACTAAAGAATATATTGGTCCTATATTTGAAATAGTAGTTGCAACTATTGTACTAATCAAAACCTTGACTTTGTTTTTTAAAGTTGTTTCTGTCAATTTTTCAATTAATTTAATAGTTCCCCCATATTCTAATAAAATCATTACAAAATATGACAAAACAGATAAAGAAAGCATTATAACATTCTTATTCAATATTGATATTATAATTGTATATAAAAATGCTATTGGTAAACCAATCCATGTTATATTCATTCTTATTCTTTGTATTAGCCAACCAATGCTATTTAAATTGACTTTTCTATTCTGTTTAAAAACATCTAGAAATATTTTCAAACATTCAAATGAAGTTTTAAACCATACAGCATTTTGCTTTGTTAGTATAGATAAATATTGTGGTGATTGCATGATTTCTAATACTTTTATAGGATAAATTGATATATCTTTATTTCTTAGCACATAACTCATATATATATCTTCACACCAATATTTCGTTTCAAAACCACCAATTTTTTTTAATATATCAACTCTAATATACATTCCATGTCCTACTACATATGTATATAATAATTTATTAGGGAAATATGAATTTATTAAACCATATCTAAGTTCAAAGTTAGATTGATATATAGCAAATCCTTTCATTAAATTAGATAATCCGCTCCAATTACTCATTGGAATAGAATATTGTTGTATAACTTTAGGATTATCATTTTCGTTTATTGTTTTTATAACTTCTTTAATTGTATCTTTATTAGGAATACTATCTGCATTGTAAACAGAAAAGTAATAATTTTTCTCATCTTTAAATTTAAACTTATTTAAAACATAGTTTAATTGATCTGCCATTATCCCGTCGTTGTTTGGATAATGGAAATGATATATTTTTTCTTTCAAATTACTTTGAGTTATAAATTCTTCTATCCTAATATTAGTAGTTTTAGAATTTTTTACTTTGTTGTTTATAATATCTTCTATATCTTTTGATTTACTGTATTTTAGAATTTCTTTAATTTCACTTGTGGATAATATTTTATTATATTTATTAATTAATTTTTGTAGTTCTATATTATTTTTGATATCTTTAACAAACTGTTCTTTTAAGTACATATTTTTTTCTCTGTCAAATTCTTCTTTTTGTGTTGTTACAACTAGAATTTTAATATTATCTAAATTTTTTGTTAATTCTAAAAAATGATTTAATGTTTGAATAATAATATCTTGTTCTCTTAAACATGGAATAACAATAAGAATATTCGGTACTTTTTTCTTTGTTTGTATTCTGTTTTCATCTTTTTTATTATGTTTACATATATATTTAAAGCTCCTATGAAAGCACCATAATCCTGTAAGAATTTCTAAAAGTAAAATTATATACAATATTATTAAATTCATAATTTTTCCTCCATATGCAAAAATGAAGATATAACATTAAGTTAAATCTTCATCATTAGTTATCATTATATCTATTTTAATAATTTTTTTGATAAATCATTTATTTTTTGAACGTACTCATATGGCATTCCTCTTTGTAAAAAAAATATTTCATCATATTTTCCATCTAATAAATCAAACACACAATATTTTATCTTTAAATTTAAATATAAAGAAATTGCAATTCTGTGAGCTCCATCGATAGGTATTCCTGTTGTACTAATTGGAATTACTGTTTTATTTAAGTTTTTACAAAATCCTATATCTTCTATAAGAGTATTAAAATTTTTTATAAAATCATTTGGACTATTTTTTCTTCCATCAGGCTCATAAAAATTATTGAATGCCTTTATATGTGACAAATATATTTCTTTAGCTTCAGTTATGTTTTTATTTTCTATATATGATTTAACATAATAATATTTTACAAATATATCAAATCTATATTTAGATAATAAATTAATAGGATTAGTTATATATACATTAATTTTATCTCTATGTGGTATAAGATTATACATATATTCATTATCTAACAATTCTCTTAACTGATTTAGTGAAATATTTTTCACTTTTTGACTATCTATAATCGGTGTATCTTCTAAAGATTTTATAATTTTATTTTTATTGTTATAGAATTTTCCAAATTTTATTTTTCCCATTCCTTCGATAATTTTTTCCATATACATTTCCTTTTGTTCATAATCTTATCATAAAAAATCTCACATCTGTAACTTTGGCTATCGTGAACATTACAAAATTATATTTTACAAAACTTATTGAATGTTTTTAATATAACAGATACGTCATTGGTGCGTTAGCGGAGGACGTATTCGAAAAACGCCACACACAAACGCACCTTATTATCCGTTTCAAAACCAGTTATAGCAATAGTTTCAAAGATGTGTATACACAAGTTGGTGTTTTTTTATCTATCACTATATTTTAAATTTAACATAACTTTTTTTATTTTGCAATAGGCTTTTAAAAGAAATTTGCCACCAGTGGCAAATTTCTTTACTACACCTCTATGACTTTTCTTAAGTTTTCTAACCACTCGAACCCTTCATTATCCAAATATTGTAGTTCTTCTATTTTAAAATATTTTACTTCTTCAAGTTCATCTTCTTGCAATTTGCATTCATTTATATTTACATTTTTTCTTACATAATATACTGTAAAATGTGCTTTTTCATTTGTATCCATACTTAGAAATTTTAAATCTTTTTTATCCAAAAAAACACCTATTTCTTCTAAAGTTTCACGAACACCTGCATCAAGCGGAGTTTCTCCCAAATCTACCTTTCCACCACAGATACCCCATTTACGAGGATTTGCTCTTTTTAATCTACTACGCTTTTGAAGTAAAATCTCATTGTTATCATTAATTATAACTACTCCAACAACTGATATATAATACCCTTTAGGTACATTATTAGGGTTACGAACCTCAATATGTGTTAAAATTTTTCCTGTTTTATTTCCTTTTATATCAACTAGTTCATGCTTTTCCATTATATTCCCCTTTTTTAAATAATAATATTTTTTATCAACGTCAATTTTTTACTTAGAATCCTTATAAAATAATTTATAGCCTTCAACTTGATTATCTTCAAATTTAACATACTCTCTAATTACTAAATTAACACACTCCAATAAATAATCTCTTTTTTCTTCTCCATCTAAATTACAACCACTTATTTTTTCGTTCATTGTTTTTTGTAAATGTTTTTCATCTCTTGAATATTCAAATACTTGTATATCAAAATAATTAGTATCTTTTTCTCGGCAAAATTTTCCCATCTTATTTATATTTATGATATAAAAGCAGTTATTATCTATTCCTCGTATTTGGTAAACAGGTATTAATATATCCTTATGTAAAATATATAAATTATTATTTTCGTCAACACTTTTATATTCTTTACTATATTCATATTTAAAATCAGTTTTATTGTGTAATTTGTAGTTAAAACTATAATTAGCAAAAATTATAAGTTCATCTATATTATCTAAATCATTTAAAGTATTTATTATGTCATTGTTTAATACGGGTAATTTTTTTAAAATTTCTTTTACATATCTTTTTTCTTCACCAATTATAAAACTTTCTACAAAACCAGATTCAAATCCTGAAAATATAATATTCTCGTCATTGGGCATCTTATCTAAAAAAAATGTTTTTTCTAAGATCTGACTTATTCCTAGATAATTTTTTTCTCCGTTTAGAAGGTTTTACAATTTTTATGTTATTATATTTTTTCATTATGTTGTATAGATTATTATCTTTAATATAACATTCCATAAATTTCTTTGTAAAATCAATTTCTTTATCTTTACTAATATTAGTTTCTCTTAGATATCTTTTTCCATTTTCATCATATTTTTTTAACATATCCTCAAATTTTAATATTAAATCACTTTCTTCATTACACCCCAAACTCATAAATATATTTTTTAGGCTACTTTCATAGAATGAGACTAAATCTCTATCTATTGGTAATTCTATATGATTATGTTTAATACATATATTGCAGAATAAATTATTCATGTATGAGCCTGTATTAACAAAATGAGCACCATCTTGATTTAAGATATCATATTCTTCCCAGTTATCCCAATGATAAATACTATCAAAATCTAATTTGTGTGCATTTAAGAAAGCTGATATTATATATTTAAATGATTTATCGTTATAAAAATTAATAATATCGATACTTATATCATTTTTTTGCTTTTCAAAAAGATATGAATCCATTACAAACAAATTACTACTACAATGCATTAATATTTCTTGTAACACATCTAATATGTGTTGTGGACCTATAATTTGTTTTATTTCTTGTTCTAAATTGCTAATAAATTTTATAAACTTTTTTCTAAACATATGATATCTTTCTACATCTTTGCTTACTAAATCATACATAATATTCACAATAACTTTATTTAGCAAAATTATCATATTTTTAGAAGTTTGATAATTTTCATTTCTAGCATTTTTCAATTCATAATAAATATAGTTTAAAATTTCAAATAATTCTAACTGTATTTTATTCATATCTAATTTTTTATTTTCATTTACTAAATATGTTAAATTTTGATACATGTTTGACATGTATTCAAAAGATATTAACTCGTGTTGTACATACGAATACAATAACATTTCATATATGCATGATGTTATTTCGTTAAATAGCAATTTATTTTCTAAAGTATTTGGATGATAACATAAATTGTATAATTCTTCTCTTATATATTCAAAATATCTAAATCCTCTAAAGGTATAAAGAGAATGAATTGATTTATATGCTTGCTCCAAAGTATAATTCTTATCAAGATTAGCAGTGATATTATCAACTATTGCTTTATAAAAATCCACATATACTTTTAAATTATTTTTAAGTTCTGTTACAGAGTGATTGCATATTGTTATTGTACATTTACTTTCTACTTCTTGAATCTCCTTCTTAACAATAATATCTAAATTGTAGTCTTCATATTTATATAAATTATCTAAAATAGATTTTATATTATCTAAATTGTCAATAACTTCTTTGTCAGAACTATCATAAAAAATCTTAGCAACAGGTGTTCCTGTTCTTGTAGTATAGCCTTCGCTTTGTAAAAATATTATGATTTTTTTTCTAGCTATTTTAGTTTCGCTGTTTTCTTCACACACATCTTCTGTTTTTATATTTATTTGAGACATTTTGCTTTTTAGATTATTTAAGTCCATTTTACTCAATTCTTTAATTAATAAGTTATCATCTGGCGGATATATATATTCTTTTTTATACATATCTGTATTTTCATAATGATAATTCTCGAAGTATATACCACATTCTGGAAAACTTTTATTTTTAGCAATGTTTTCAGCTGAATAAATATGCATGTTTAATGCTTCTTTTATTATTTTTCTACTTTCTTCCTTTAATTTTTTCGTAAAATAAATACTATCTGAAAATAGTCTTAATGTTTTTATATACATAATACCAATCAATGTTGCATATGTTATTATTAATAACCAATAGTAAATAAAATTTTGTATATAAAATAATGATACAAAAGAAACTATTTGAAAAATAGTCATAGGAAATATGTGAGATTGATTCATATAAACATTTGCTGTTAAAAAATCTTTACTATCAGAAATTTTTTGTGCAATAAAAATAGCTAATGGTATCATCAAAGTGGATAAAGCTAGATATATATCAAATGGTAACTCATCAATCTTTACATTACATCTTTTTATTATAAAAAAAGAAATAGGTATTATGGTGGCTGTAATAATAAGATAAAAATATGATATATAAATAAAATTAGCATAGCTTGGCGTATTTATATTTTTTGCAATCTCTTTTATCTTATTAAATACATTTGAAATATATTTAGATATCTTACTTTTTAAATTCTTGATACTTTCCATAATTACCCCTATTTATTACTATCATCAATTTCTATTTGTTTTCCATCCTCTGTATTAATATACATATTTAATTCTTCTTCAGTTGGTAATTTTTCTAAAACTTCTTTAGGTAGCATTTTGGAAATCTCATAAGATGAAACTCCTATTGGAGCATTAGTACTCTTTAAAGACCATTCCACTGATAATCTATCTTTTCCTTTACAAAGTAATAAACCAATAGTTTGATTATCATATTCTTTTCTAATAGTTTCATCAACTGCCGTAACATAAAAACTAAGTTGTCCTGCAAATTCTGGTTTAAATTCTGTATTTTTTAATTCAACAACTATATAGCATCTTAATTCTAAATGATAAAATAATAAATCTATATAGTAATCTTGATTTTCTGTTGATATTTTATATTGACTCCCAACAAAGCTAAATCCTTTACCTAATTCAAGTAATACATTTTTTATCTTTTCTAACATTGCATTTTCAATATCTTTTTCAATGTAATCATCTTTAATTCCTTCAAGCTCAAATATGTATGGATCTTTCATTATATTTCTTGCAAGTTCACTTTGTGGTAAAGGCAATTTTTCATTAAAATTTGTTAGTTTTTCTGCTAATACTTGTCTTTCATAAACTCCAGAATCAATTTGGTGCTCTAAAACAGTATGAGACCAACCATTCTCAAAACATTTTTCAGCATACCACTTTCTGATTTCTAAATCCTTTACTTTATCTAGTAATAGCATATTATGAGACCATGGTAATTTTGCCAATGCCGTTGGCAAAATTGATAAATCTTTATATTCTTCATAAAATTTTTTCATTCTTGATAAATTTCTTTCAGAAAATCCATCCGTATTTGGAAACTCTATCCTAAGAGAAGTTGAAAAATTCTTAATAAATTTATTCCCATAACTAGCATTTTCACTAACAATCTTTCCTAATCTAAAATACAACATTATAAGTTCACTATTAGCATGTTGCATCACATTGTATCTTGTTGCTAATATGTCTTGCTTTGCCTGTAATATTAAATTTTTAAAGTCTTTTTCTAGCATAAATTTTTTCACTCACTTTCTTTTTTGCTATTTAATTCAATGATTGAATTCCAGCAATTTTGCCAATGGTATTGGCAAAATTCATTAAAACTAATTTTACTATATTGTTGCTAGTTCCACAGTGTGGAACTACTTTTATAAAACAATTAAAACTTTTTTAATTTATTTAAAACTCAAACATCAAATCTATATTTTCACATTAAATTCCAATAATAATTTTTTAACATCTTCTGCTTGATTTGGCATAATTCTTCTACCTTTTATACCAATTTTGTTTGCTGTTTCATAGTTTTTTCCAGAGTCATCATCATCTATAAATAAGCACTCTTCTGCATTTAAATTATATCTATCCAAAAGTAATCTATACACTTTTTCATCTGGCTTTTTTACATGTTCATGTGCAGAAATAACAATTCCTGTACATAATGAAAAAAATTCATCATTTTTAAAATATTCATACGTTTGATTAGCCATATTGGACAGAACAAATAAATTGTATCCATTGTTCTTCAATATTTTTGCTATTTCAACAATATCTCTATTTATAGGTTGTTTTTTATACCACTCATGTAAAAACTCTTGTGTCAATTTTTCATATTTAAATTCATTTCTTTTATTTATTATTTCTATTGCTTCATCATTAGTAATATCTCCTAAATCCATTAAAGTCCATTCTGGAGCATGAAATATTTCATCATATATGTATTTTATCTCTTCTTCTTTTTCAGTAAAATTATTAATTATCTTCTTTTGATTATAATTTATAATTACATTTCCTAAATCAAAAATTATATTTTTTATCATTATCTTTTCCTTTCACAATTTATAAAACTTTATTTAATTTTATTTCAATATTTTTCTTATCTCCCTCATCTTGTGTATCTTTCAAAACAAATTTGTCATATCCTCTTTTCACTAAAATTTCATAAGCATTCCATACCTCTTGTGGAATTTCCATTTTTATTTGCCACCCTTTTTCGTAAAATAATTTCATCCTCTGAACATCTCCAACCAAAACATTAATCCATTCATTCCCATTCCTTTTATAATATTCTTCACAACTAATATTTTCTGAATGAATTATAACATCATACTCTGGCATTATTTTCTTAAATGCTGCATAGGCTCTCTTTTCATCATATGGTTTACACACAACTATACATGATTTTATATTTAATTTTTCTTTTTCTATTAATTTTTTTGAAAACCTAAAATTATCTCCTGTATTTGTTGACTCTTTTTCTAAATATATATTTTCTCTTGGAACTCCTTTTTTTATAGCAATTTCTGCAAATTTTTCTGCTTCTGTTTCATTCCATAATTTATATGTAATTTTTCCTAAACCACCAGAAAATATTATTTTATTAGCATATCCTTTTAAATATAATTCTGATGTCACATTAGCAACATTTATATCCATTGATCCTAATCCAATAATACAATCTGAATGTTTAAGTTCGTGATTCATTTTCATATATTCCCATAGAATTTGAATAAAATTTATATCTTTCATAAATTTTAAACTCCTTTCGAATCTATTTGTAATAATGGCATTAAATAATTTCTTCTTGGGTTACTTAGTTTGTTTAATTCCTCTACTGCATTGTCTTTTTCTAAAAAGTACAATTTTTTAAATTCTACTTCTAAATTGTTTTCTTTTAAATATTCGCAATATTCTTCAAAATATTTTCTCATTTCTTCTACTGTCATTTTACTTTTCGCCTTTGAAAACAATTGAACCCCTGGTTGTTCATTATCTTCTGAAACATATAGATAACTCATTCTATTATACAAAATACTTTCTTTATCGTTCAAATTTATTTTTAATTCTTCCATTGCTTCTCTTTTTATCGTTTTCTCTACATCTATATTTTCACCAAATATATCTTTTTGATCAATTCCTCCACCTGTTACTTGTAACATAGTTGGATAAGAGGTATTTTCATCTAATTCTCCGACTATATAATAGCCATCTATTGTTTCTAGTAAACAACCTGCACTTAAATTCTTACATTCATATTCTTTTTGACAACCAATTCTTTCTCCATATAAATAATGAGCATAATCGGATTTTTTACAAATTATTTCAATTTTATCTTCTTCGATATTACATTCCGAAACACAAAGTACTTCTCCATTCCATATGTTAGCACCTGTTTTTTTCATATTTTCAAAATTTTTGTTTATTTCTTCTTTTAATTTGATTGGCAATTCCATAATTTCATTTTTTAATGTAATTTTCATTTTTTTATTTTCAATTTTATATATCATAATTTTCTCCATTTTTAAATTTGCAATGTTGCATTGCAAATTTCGCATTTTTATTATTTATATCATAAAATCAGTATAAAAACAATTATTTCCAGAAATTAATATAAAAGAGATTGCCACTTTTATATATAACAACCTCTTTGTATTATTATCTGTTTAATTTTCTATCCTTTTTCTTTGTTTTAGTAATATCTTCTTGAGCTCTCTTCATTTGTGTTTCAATTTTTATAACTTCTTTAACTTTTGGTGTATCTTCTAAAATATAATTTGCTATTTTTAGATTTTTTCTATACTTATTTAGCTTAGTAGTACATTCATCTCGCTTTGCTTTATATTCCTTTATTAAGTTTTCATATGTGCAATTTCTTAGCTTATTTCTATATTTTCGTCTTAAATTAGTAACATTTTCAATATCTTTTTCAGTTTGTGAAATATAGATTTTTACATCATCTAATGTTTTTAATTTTTCTGTCACAATAAGTCTAATTTCATTAGAATATCGTTGCATTTTTCTGACTTCTTGCTTCATTTCTGGAGATAATGGTTTGTAATTTTCTCGTTTTGGTATTAAACCTAATAAATGAAATAGTAATATAAAAAGTACATCAATTCCACTCATTTTACTAATATTTTTTAAATTTCCTTTATATTCATAAACTTTATATTTGGTATAACTCTTTTTTGGTTTTATCAATTTATAATATTCTTCTTGTACATAACACGGATTTTGAAAAACTCTTTCTGCAATATTTTTCGGCAAATACTTTTCTCCTAACTGATACATTCTTACTGCTTTTTTATCATTCATTGAACGAATTGTAGGATATTTTCTATTATTATCATCATTTATGATATAGCCTTTTTTATACATTACCTTTTTAAATTGTGAATAACTTACACATATTTTCATTGCTTCATCCATAGCTTGTCTCATTAGATTATATTTCGTTGGCTCACCTCTTTTTTCTGCAAAATATATATTTCTTGGTGTTTTCCCTCTTGGCTTTTCAATAACTGTTAGTCCATATTCTCTGCATAACTCATCTGATAACTCTCTGAAATGATAATATGCTCCTTTATTACAATTAAATTTTTTACCTGTAAACATATTAACTGAATTTACTACAAAGTGATTATGATATGTGCCAGTATTAAAATGTGTTGCAACTATTACTTGATGCTCACTCCACATTTTTTCTGCCAGTTCTACTCCTATTTTATGTGCCAATTCTGGTGAAACCTCTCCAGTTTTAAAACTTTGATATGCATGATAAGCAATATTTCCTGTGCATTTATCAAATCTATTCTGTACTGCTATCATTTCTTGATATGCTGTTTCTTTATTACAATTTACTCCAGTTACATACATAGTTTTTTCATTTTTATCAATAGTTTTCTCATCATTTTCTGCATATTTTAGCACTTGTTTTAAATCAGAAAATATCGTTTTTTCTGGATTTTTTGCATAATTTACTACACGAGAAAGACTATCTTTAATTGCCCATATTTTCGTTGTTGCCATTGTCATCACCATCTTTTTTGTAATTGTAAATGTCTAAAAAATCTCTTTGCATTTTTGCTATTTTCTCTTTTATTTCTTCATTACTCATATAAGGAAATTCATTTTTTAGTTCAAACAATTCCTGCATAAATTTTACGAAGTTCTTCATCTGGTATTTCATAAATTTTTTGTTGTAATCCAACTTTTCTTAAATAAGATGATAATTTCAAGTTAGCCTTTTGGGCATTTTTCTGTAATTTTTTCTTTTCATTTTCACTTACTCTAACATTAATTCCTATTGTTCTATTTCTCATATTTTTCCACATCCTTTTTCAAAAATTTTAGTTCATTTTTTATAAAAAGTCTTTTCATTTTGCTTTTAATTTTTTCTAATTTTAAGATAGGGGTCATAGGGGACAAAGTCCCCTTTCATCGTAAGATGTCGGATTTGTGGCAATACAAATCCTATGCTCGCTACACTTATAGACATTAAATTTGTATATACATTTAATTGCGTAGTCCTACTACTAATTTCTTATACATAAATTAGTTCATTAAATACAATTTCCTCTGTTTCATTTTTAAAATTTTTCATCATTCCTACCCAATATAATTGATTAGTATTTTTCATTTCTTCTGTTAAATTATTTTCCTTTTTTAATTGCTCAACTATAAGGTCAACTCTTTCTTGTGCTGTTTCTTGTATTTCTTTTAAATGCTTATTGAGAGTTTTGTTCATACACATTATTATATATTCTGCTTTCTTATTTTCTTTCAAAAATTTTAGTCTTAATCTTCCGTATTTATTTAAAGTAATTTTTTCTTCTTTTTCTAAAACTAAATTAGGAATATAGTAATCGCCAACCTTTGTATATTCAATTCCATATTTATTGTCAATATTGTTTTCTTTTAATTCTTTACTTTCCATTTTCAATTCCTCCATTTACTAAATTTTTTAACTAACTTTTTCTCGTTCTTTGACTCTAATTGCTCCAACAATTCTATTTACTTTTTTATGTGGGAACTTTTTATCATCTGTAACTAGTTCAACTAATTTAAAAAGCTTTTCTCCATTTTCATTTATTTCATCTATCGTAAGATATTTTTTCTGATAACCTTTCTTTGGTTTATCTAATCTTGCAATCTCGTAATAAGATACTTCATAATATTCATTTAATTTATTGATATAGTCTTGTAATTCTTGCTTGTCCATCATAATTGTTGTTCTAACATCTTTACCTTTTTCATCTGCAATAGTCATATCAAACATTCCGTTTTGCATTAATTTATATACTACTTCTATAAATGTTTTTCTTAATTTCATATTGACTAATTTGTAGTTTCCTTTTTTATCTTTTTCAATAGTAATACTTTCCAAAAACTTTGATATAAATTCTTGCTTTTCTTCTTTGCTTTTATTGTTCCATTCTGCCATTAACATATCGTAAAATTTATTAGAACGAATTAACTTTTCTTTTTCTACATCTCTATCTGCCATTAAGTGTTGTGGAGAAAAAGCTTGCTTATTCAAATCAATGGCTTCAATTCGCTTTTGTTCAAGCAAATTCAGCTTTTCATCAACTTCTTTATATTCTTTTGAAAATTCCTCTACATCAACAATTTCTTTTAAATATGCTTCTTTTATTCTGTTTTTTCGACTTTGTAATGATGATATTTCTTTATCTAGTTTGGCTGTATTTCGTTCTTTCTTATCAGCTAAAACAGGATAAAAGTATTTCTTTACTGTCATATCATATTCAATTAAGTCCATTATCATTGGCATTACCTGTTCTTCAATTAAATCTTCACGAAGATAAATTTTACAATCTGTGCAATGGTAATACATATATTTTTTCTTTTTACCACCAGTTCCTTTACATTGCATTATTTTGCCACATTTTGGGCATATCATCTTCTGCATAAAGATATAAACTCTGTCTCTGCAATATGCTCTCTGATTTTTCTCTTTTTGAATTTGAACATCTTCAAACATTGCTCTTGTTATTATTGGTTCTACAACATTAGGATATATTACAGGCTCTTTCCCTTGTTCTTTCGCTACTCTTTTAAACCTTTCATAATCTCCTACATATATTCTATTATTGATTATTTTTTCAATTTTAGAATCTTTCCATTTCTTTGGACTTAAAACCTTTTCTTCGTTTAGAATATTAGCTATTGTCTGATACCTTTTCCCTTCAAGATACAGATTAAATATTCTAACAATTATATCTTTTGTAGTTTCATCAATTATTACTTTCTTCGCGTCATCTCTTTTGTAACCTATGGGACAAGTTCCTGGTATATGTCCACATTTTATTGCACCTGTTAGGCCGAATTTTGTTCTTTCGCTTACTATTTCAATTTCTAATTGAGATAACACAGTTAGCATTCTTACGAAAAATCTTCCATTAGCAGTAGAAGTATTGACATCATCACGGTCGCAAACAAAATAGCAATGATGTGTTTCTAAATCTGATATTAAAACCTCTAAATCTCTTACAGGCCTTGTAACTCTATCTAGTTTATATGCTACAATATAATTAATTTTACCTGCTCTCATATCTTTCATCATTTGCTGAAAAGCTGGTCTGTGTTCCATATCTTTTGCGGATATTCCTGCGTCCTTATAAACTTTGTAAATTTTATAATCTTTATATTCACAAAGTTGTTTTAGCTTTTCCTCCTGTTCTCCTAAACTAAATCCTTCCCTTGCCTGATCTTCTGTACTTACACGAATATAAATTCCTGCGACTTTTCTTTCTTCATTCATTACAACATTACCTCCTTCTTTTAATGAATATAGAAAGACACTAAAAAAAGTGCCACATAGCATATCGGCTTAGCTATTGACACTTTAAAGTTTTTGTTTATTGTTTTAACTATCTCTATTTTTTCTTTTAAACATAATTAATAAATCAATATAGTACAATTTTTAAAAACTCTAAAACATCAATTTTTTTGACTTGCTATGTTATGTATTCATTAAATTTTGATAGTGGATATTTGTTTTCCAAACTATCTATGTAAAAGTAATCTTGCTCATTAAAGAATAAGTACAGCTTATCTTTAATAATTACTCTGTGTGGCTCTACATACGCTAAATTGGTATGCTCCACAATTCTTAAGGTACCATTGATAATTTCTGGTTTTACCTTTTTCATTTTGCAAGTCCATTCAATTTTAGAGAGTAATTCTTTACTCATATTGATTTCTTTTTTAATTATATGTAACATAATATCACAAAAACCTCCTTTTTTCAATATTTTTGGTCAAAAAAAGACCGTTT
>OJNH01001837.1_pt1 | contig 15626 bp, 7 predicted proteins | sample 1597361 | NCBI WGS metagenome assembly OJNH01 (sample SAMEA2452136, study PRJEB22498) | human gut metagenome | biome: human feces; feature: human gut; material: feces | place: Australia | collected 2012
GCTCACTTCATGGACTCCGGTTTTCATCGTCTGGACATTACTCATATCTTCCTTTATCGCAATATATTTTTCTGTCTGGTGATAATAGCCTTTTGCATCCCCTTCCACATTCATCATGCGGATCGGTACAGGAGAAATATTCTGCAATGCCTGCATAAACGTATCATAAAACTGTACACTTCCGGTAAGCTCCGGTACCTCCAGTTCTGCGATCGGTTCTCCCTCTGTCTGGCTGACATCAAATACTGTCGTTATGCGGAATCTCGGTATCACCATCTCCACAATCTCTGTTTCCGGCTGTCCATCATCCCCGATCACAGGCTCTTTTGTTACCGGGTCGATCTTTTCAATCTCCTGTTTCTCCCGTATCGGTGCTGGTGCGATGATCTGGATTCCTTTCTCTCCACGTTTTACATGGCGGTTAAACTTCTTCTGCCATGCCTGATACCCTGCCACCAGTGTTGCTTCCGGTTTCTGCATGGTGATCAGAAGGGTGTTATTAAAACTGTAATTATGGAACTTGGACATGGTATTCAGATATTCTGTATATCTCTCCGAAGTAAAGATTTCCTTTACTCCCTGTTCCAGCCGTTCCGATATTTCTTTTAACTGTTTTTCTATATTATTTGCCATAAACAAACCCTCCATTTTATGTCCACGCCAGAGAAAACTCTGACGGGAAATCTTTTATAACTCCTGTTCGTGTTTTTTCTTTGCAGCTTTCTGTACAGATGGCTGTTCCACTGTATTCTGCTGTGCCTTCTCCTGCTTTAAGCGTTCCAGAATAGACGGCTTATGGATTCTGTCTGCTGTTTCCGGAAGTTCTTTTTCTTCTATGGCATCCCTGCTGTCTGTGCTGCTTCCTTCTCTGCCAATATCCTCATCTGCCATAATCGTCTCATTACCCTTTTCATCCATGTTCAGCAGGGCATTTAACTCGGATAATCGTTCCATCTTTTCATTCAGCTCTGCTTCTTTCGGGAATGGCTTCTTTACCTCTTCCTGTGCAGTAGCAAGCTGCTGTTGTACAGTTTCCAATTTCTGCTCACTTTCCGTCAGCTTCCTGTCGATAGAAGAAAGGGTGTTATGGATACGCTGCATATTTCCTACCGGGTCTTTTCCAATCTCCAGCTTATAAGAGCATTTTCCTTTGATCGTCAGTTCAAACGCATTGGAAAACATATTGTAGGAAGCAGATAACGTAAACCCATGATATTCCCCGACCTTTCCGCCGGTGCTGACGGTTTTTAACCCTGCACAGGCAGCGATCAACGCTTCGCCTGCTTCTTTCTTATCTTCATAAAGGACATTCCCTACCGTCATGGCAAACGTGTCATTATCCTGTAAATCCACGCTTTTTACTACCTGCGAATCCACCTGCATTCCGGCAATCCGCTCTTTCAATGCACTGATCTGTACCGGGAAATTCTTTGCAATATCGGATTCCAGACGGTAAATCTGACTGGTATGGTTTGCCTTTAGAAGTTTCAGCTTACTCACCTGCACATCCAGATCCATTTTTTCCTTAATGTACGGATTGCCTGTAGCAAGTGCCTTGATCTCGGCATAGGACAGTGCGGTATCATCCACATCTTCACAAGCCCTGACCGGGGATTTACTGGTCATGATCTGACTGATGAACTTCTGCTTATTCTCCAAAATCTGCCACATATACGCATCAAAAGTGTTCTCCGTCACATACCGGAATATCTTTACTTTGTCATTCTGGTTTCCCTGTCTTAAAATACGTCCTTCCTGCTGTTCCAGATCAGACGGCTTCCACGGACAGTCAAGGTGATGGAGGGCAATGAGCCTGTCCTGTACGTTGGTACCAGCACCGAGTTTTGGAGTGGAACCTATGAGGATTCTCACCTGTCCGGCCCGTACCTTTGCAAACAGTTCCGCTTTCTTTGCCTCCGTGTTATATTCATGGATAAAAGCAATCTCTTCTTTCGGGATTCCTCTGGCAGCCAGTTTGTTTCGGACATCATCATATACATTGAAAGTCCCATCCCCTTTTGGAGTAGACAAGTCACAGAAGATCAGCTGTGTTGTCCGGTCTGCTTTTCCCTCGTCCCATACCTGAAAAGCATTTTCCACACAGGTATTGACCTTGCTTTTTTCTGCATCCGGAAGGAGTTCATTTAATAGCCTCTGATCCAATGCACATTTTCTTCCGTCATTGGTAATCTTGAGCATGTTGTCCACCGTTGGATTCACAAGACCGGCTCTTACTTCTTCCGCACGTTCCGAAAAGGCACTGACCATTTCCTGCTGTTCTTCACTTGGTTTTAAGACTTCATTGATAAACTCTGCTTCCGGTACAGGAAGATTCAGCATATCCGATGTCTGAATATCCGCAGCTTCCTTAAAAATGGAGATCAGCTCTGGAAGATTAAAAAAACGGGCAAACCGTGTTTTCGCACGATAGCCCGTTCCTTCCGGTGATAATTCGATTGCGGTTACTGTCTCCCCGAACGTTGCCGCCCAGGAATCAAAGTGTCCCATACCCATACGCATGAGTGTGTCATACTGGAGATAACGCATGATAGTGTAAAGCTCCGTCATACTGTTCGATACGGGAGTACCTGTAGCAAAGGTGATCCCTCTGCCGCCGGTCAGTTCATCCATGTACCGGCATTTCATAAACATATCCGAACTTTTCTGTGCATCCGTCTGTGAGATACCCGCCACATTCCGCATTTTTGTATACAAAAAAAGGTTCTTAAAACTATGGCTCTCATCCACAAACAGCCGGTCTACACCCAACTGCTCAAAAGTTACTACATCATCCTTTCTGGTCTGGTCATTGAGTTTCTTCATCCTCGCCTGCAGACTCTTCTTTGTTTTTTCCAACTGCTTGATGGTATAATTCTGTCCTGCCTGATGTGCCGCTTCTTCAATGGAAAACGTAATATCTGCAATCTGATCTTCCAGCATGGCAATCTGCCGTTCCCTTGAAAGAGGGATTTTCTCAAACTGTGTATGTCCAATGATCACGGCATCATAATCCCCTGTCGCAATACGGGAACAGAACCGTTTTCGGTTTGCCGGCTCAAAGTCTTTCTTCGTTGCCACCAAGATATTTGCTCCCGGATAGAGACGTAGGAAATCACCGCCCCACTGCTCGGTCAGATGGTTTGGCACAACATAAAGATTCTTCTGTGAGAGTCCCAGCCGTTTTGATTCCATACCAGCTGCGATCATCTGGAACGTCTTCCCTGCTCCTACGCAATGAGCCAGAAGGGTGTTATTTCCATACAGCACATGAGCCACTGCATTTTTCTGGTGCGGCATCAGGGTGATCTCCGGGTTCATGCCGACAAACTGAATATGGCTTCCATCATATTCCCGTGGACGGATGCTGTTAAATCGTTCATTATAAATCTTACAGAGATCTTCCCGTCGGTGCAGATCTTTAAATATCCACTCCTTAAATTCCTCTTTGATCAGCTCCTGCTTCTGCTGTGCCAGCATTGTTTCCTTCCGGTTTAATTCCCGGTGTTCCCCCTCGGCATCCTGTACCGTGTCATAAATCTTGGTATCTCTAAGGTTTAAGGCATCTTCCAAAAGACGGTAAGCATTGGCTCTCTGTGTTCCATATGTGGAAGTGACAAGGGCATTTCCGTAGCTATCCACATTCTTTCCCATAACATTCCACTGTCCGGTCACTTCGGCATACTGGACTTTGACCTTGCTCCCTACATAATATCTTGGTGTATGGAATGTTTCTGCCATGAACCGTGTAATGTAATCCTCGGAGATCCAGGTTGCCCCAAGTCTTGCTTCAATCTCTGATGCATCCAGATCTTTTGGCTGTACCTGCTCCAAATACTGCACATTCACCTGATATTCCGGGTGATCTTCTGCAAACTGTTTGGCGATCTGCAGTTTCTCCCTCACATTTCCAGAAAGATATTCGTCCGACGGCTCCCATTTTTCACCGATCGGATTCTTAAAGATCACCCCTGCCAGTTCTTCTGTAAGCTCCTCTTCTGTTTTCCCTGAAAGCTGTGCCATATAGGAAAGGTCAACGCCTGCCCTCTCACCAATGCAAACCGCAAGTGCTTCACTGGCAGTATCCACGGAAGTTACCGTTTCTGCCCTGCGGATCGTCCTTTTGGTAAAAATATCCGCTTTCCGTTTCAGTTCTCCCTTATCATCCAGAAATTCCAGAGAAGTCAAAAGACAATAGCTGCTGTCCTGACTGAATGCCCTCTTATTGGCATTGCTGCTGATAAGACCATATTTTGCTGTAAAGATATCATATTCTTCATTGAGTTTTTCCTGCAGCTTTGTGATCTGCTCATCGCTTCCCTCTTCCATCTGACACCGGATCAGTTCATTCGTAACATCACGGATCTTCACCATCCCTTTGACACGTTCCGCTGTCATTGCCGGAAGCTCCATGCGGTTCATCACAGAATTTTCCCGGTAATAGACTTCCTCATTCACTACGGTAAAACTGAAATTCTTTACATCCGGGTCTGCCGGTATAAAGACAACATCCTCCTCCAGCTCTGTATCCGAAAGTTCCAGTTCCGTGATCGTGCCATGGATATTCTGGACAGCTTCTTTTAATTGTTCTTCTAAGGTAATTCCTTCTTTTGGTTTTACGGTCACTTCCTGCTTTCCATACTGGGTACTTTCTGTAGTAAACTCACCAAGCACCATTTCCGGATGCTCTGCAAAATAAGCATTGACTGAATAGCCTTCTGGTGTTTCCTTTAAATTTAACCATTCCGGTTCCTCAATGGATGCCCTGTCCCTTTTCTGGAAAAACAGAATATCAGAAACAACGCTGGTATTGGCATTTCTCTGGAACGCATTATTCGGTAATCGGATGGCTCCAAGCAGTTCTGCCAGGTTTGCGATATACTGTCTCACTGCCGGGTTCTGCTTATCCATCGTTCCACTGGAAGTTACCACTGCAACTACACCGCCCGGACGGACCAGATCAAGGGATTTTGCAATAAAATAATCATGGATCATAAAATGATGCCGGTCATATCTGCGGTCACTGACCTGATACGCCCCAAATGGAACATTGCCTATCACACAGTCAAAAAAGCTGTCCGGATAACTGGTTTCCTCAAATCCCTGTACTGCAATCTTGTTTTTCTGGTAAAGCTGTTTTGCGATTCTTCCCGAAACCGGGTCGAGTTCCACACCGTACATATTGGCTTTGCCCATACTCTCCGGGATCAGTCCCATAAAGTTACCGACACCACAGGACGGCTCCAGAATATTTCCCTGTTTCAGTCCCATATTTTCCAGTACTTCATACATACTTCGGATCACGGTCGGGGACGTATAAAAAGCATTTAAGGTCGATGCCCTTGCTGCACTGTATTCTTCTGATGATAAGGTATTCTTTAATTCCAGATACTCATTCGCCCAGCTGCTGTTACTCTCCTCAAATGCCTGTGGGATACCACCCCAGCCAACATAACGGGATAAGATTTCCTGTTCTTCGGGTGTTGCCAGACGTTCTTCTTTCTCCAAAGTCTGTAACAAATGGATGGCTTCCATATTTGCTTTATACTTTGCTTTCGGACCGCCTGCTCCAAGGTCATTATCCTGAATCCGAAAGTTATGCGGTTCTGTTACAATCTTTTCTGCTTCCGGTTTCAAATATGGCTGGAATTCTCCTTCATATCCAAACAGTTCATTTTCTCCGGGAATATAATTGCGTCCGGTTTCCAGGCACCGGAACACATCGGCAGTTGGTGCATTGCTGACTGCATAAAACTCATCATACGAATATTTAGGGAAATCTTCTGTATGATAGGTCGACAGATGAAGTTCTGTATTGGAACGGGTCTGTGCAACCAGATCTTTTCCCTCTAGTCCTTCCGGCAATACCCCTACTGCTTCAAAGTGATACCCCTGATACTCAAAAACACCCTCATCCCAGGACTCTGCCAGTTCTTCTGCGGTTTTAGCTGTTGTCTCTTCTTCTGGTTCAGTTGGTTCCTGTCCCTCAGAATCTTTCGTTGTTTCCTGTTCCTGACTTTCCAGAATAGATTCTTCGGCAGTAACCTCTTCCTCTTCTATTTCCTCCACATCTGACATATCGACTACGGTCGGTTCTGCCACTGCCTTCGTATCCAAGAAATCAAACATGGTCATCTGGTGCCCTGACGGTTCTGTAAAGAATGGTTCTGCTTCTGGTGTCGGGAATATCGTATAGGTTCCTTCTGCATACTGATGAAGTTCCGAAAGAAGTTCTGTTTTTTGCTGATAGTTTGTCCCATACGCTTCAAAATCCAATGGAAGAGCTGCCAATGCTGCATCCATATTCTGTAACAGTTCTTCTGTCTGCTCTGGATTCTCTAAAACTGCCATCATTTCTTTTCTTGGTTTTTCCCAGAAGAAGTCCTCCGTAAATGGTCTGTCCATCTCTTCCGGAAGACGGTCATAAAAACGGAGTACCTTATTTGCCATCTGCTCCCGTTCATATTCCGGCATACGAGCATAATCTTCTGCCTGCAAGAACTGGTCATTCTTTATCAGATAAGCTACTCTATTTGCAACTTTATTCCAGGATAATAAAATTGACGTATATGGATTCCCATAAGCACCTCTTGCAAGAAATAATCCTTTTCCATCATAGTTTGCGTGTGAATCATCGGCACCAGACAGTGCATGACTGCTTCCACCGATCCCATACTGTTCCTTGATAAAACCTGTCCTCGATCTTTCATCTTCATGCAGCAGATAAAAGGAATACGTCCTAAGCCTGCCCTGCGAATACGCTCCACCTCCTGCAAGATAAGCATCAATCTCATCCTGTGTAATGAACATCGGATGTTCTTTCCAGGCAAAGCCATCCCTAGCCTGATAAGGAATCACCTCATCCGCAAACTTCTGAAACTGCTTTGAGATATTTATAGGATTATAATGATGGAAACGCATAATAGAATGATTTTCTTCATAGGCTTCTGCCAGTGCATCCAGTCTTTCATTCAGTTCCGAAAGCCACTGTGGATCTTCCAGCTTTTCTTCCAGATAATCCGTGATCTCCGGATAGATACTGTGAAGATGTGGTAAATCCTCCTCATCAAAAACAATCTCGGCTACCCCTTCTGCCATATCCCCTTTCATATAGGCAAGAGCCTGTGCATGTTCTTTTACTGCATTGTTTCTTGCTGCATCCAATACAGACTGCGGTGCATATTCACCCTGGTCTAAAAGCTGATGGATACGTCCGCTGACATCTTCCCATGATAAAAATGCCTTATCTAAAATCTGGTCTGTGACCGTATGCCCCACTACGATCTGCATCCCGGTTTCATCAAACCAGACCGAATATTCACTTCCATCAATCTGAAAGCCTTTTCCACCTTTGCGGTATTCACGCTTCACAAACTCCGTATATTCCTCCGGGGCCTGTTCGCTCATAAAATTATAGATGATACGAAGTTGACTGCCCGCCCGGTTTCCTCCTGTCCGTAAAATATCATCGACAACGCTTTCTGGAATCGGGATTTCTCCGGCATAAAGGGCTGCTGCTCTTTCCTCGATCTGCCGTCTTTGTTCATTTGCAGTTGGATATTCGGGCAAAGATAAAGCAGAGGCAATTTCTTCCTCTGCTTTACTCAGTCCATCTTCTCTTGTATCTTCAACTAGCTGTATACCAATTCCGTCAAGATGCTCTCTTCCGCTGTTGCCATCAGTGCGTTCATATGTGCTGTCCAGGCCATCGGGTCTGCTTCCTTGTCCGGTGCCGGATGGTTCTTCAGCAATTTCTCCATCTGGCTGTCCATCCTCTCCTGTGCTGCCTTCTCGATTTCTGCCAGATGGCTGTTCAGCTTTCCTGTCAGGAACAGGCTCTGATACAGGCTGTTCTTGTGTTCCTTCAGGAATCTCCTCCGAAGCATCCCGTATTTCCCTATCGTCACTTCTTCCTCCTCTACGGTCAGGTTCGGAAACAGGTAATCCCCCTTGCGATGATATGTCAGTTCCATAGTCGGTTCCTCCTTCATTCTCGATATTTTCTTCTTTGTTGTTTTCTACGTCCTGATTTTTATTTTCACGCATTAACGTGTTAAAGTTATTATAATTCCTTTCATTGGAAATTTCAACCTCTTTTCTGACTTCTTCCAGAGAAATTTTATGTACGGTCTTTCCAATATCAATCAGAATACTCTCACTGAGCTGGCTTGCCGCATTTCCAAGGAAGGTGAGAACTGACAGACGGTTATAATCTGTGATATGCATGAAGTCCTCTTCTTCCAGAAGTTCCATCGGTTCAAGCCCGCATCGTCTGGAAAGCATGTAATATACACTGTCCGTTGCAAGCTGACGGAAATCACTGCGGATCGTGACTTCATCCAGATCTTCCAAATACGTTCCTTCCGCAGCATACTCCAAACCGTCCAGATATTCTTCCAGACTATCTGCGACCATTTCCCTTGCAACCGCCATCAATGCGTCCTGCAAAGTTGCTGTATCCTTTTCTTCCAGAGCATAGACCTCTGCCAGATGGGTGAGGATCTCTTCTCTCTGGTGTTCCTGCATCTTCCAAAGATACGGACTTCTGCCCCCGGCTACCATGTGGGTATCCGAAATATCAAACACATAACGGAGTCTGGTATGCTGCCCTGTTTCATCAAGCAGGGCGATCCCCCTTGCACCACAGTTCACCCATCGGAACATCTTTTCATTCCATAATTCCAGTGATGCACAAGCCGTTGCTTCCGGATGCTGTGCATGGATCAGAAGCTGGTCTGAAAAAGAATAACGATATAACCTTGATGCTGTGTCCATATAATCCATCCAGTCTCTGGGTGAACTGCTCACTGATACCGCATGTTCCTGTGCCAGTTCCCGGATGTCCTGTAATTTCGACATACTGCCTACCTCCTTGTCTTATTTCTTTTTCTTCTTTGGAAATTCCAGATGGAACCTTGGCTTTCCGTCCTCCAGTGTCAGTAAAAGATCTGCGTCAAACTTTATATCTTTTTTTCTGGAATACAGCCCTTTTACATGAGTACAGGCTTTATCAAGAAGCTCCACTGCCATCTTTTTATCCAGTGTTTTCTCCATGCTTCCTAAGAAACGGTTTTCTTTCCAGAGGGCAAAATCACACTGCCGGTTGGAACAGTAAAAATTCTGTTTTCCTTCGTAGACATCCGAACCGCAGACCGGACACTTACCGATCACTTCCCTTGCTTTCTGGAACCTTCTCCTTTCCACTTCCGGTATCTCCCTGCACACAGAAAGAATCTTACCGACTAAGGAAGTGATCTCTCCCATAAACTGTGTATCTGTGATCTGCCCTTTTTCCATCATTAAAAGCTGATTCTCCCATTCGGCAGTCATTGCGGCAGATTTCAGATAAGCCGGCATGACATTCACCAGTTCCCTGCCCTCTGTGCTTGGCAAGATCTGCTTTCCTTTTCTGACTGCATAGCCGGAAGAAACCAGTTTTTCAATGATGCCAGCCCTGGTTGCCGGAGTCCCCAATCCTTTCTTCTCTGTCTCCGAATCAAAGTCTTTATTCCCTGCGGTTTCCATAGCAGCAAGGAGGGTATCTTCATTGAATGGTTTTGGCGGGGAAGTAAAATGCACTGTCTTTTCTGCCTTTACCGGAGAAATCGTCATTCCTTCTTCATAGCCATATGGAATGGAAGTTTCTTTTTCCGTTTCTTCTTCCGGCTTGGCTTTCACGCACTGGTTCTTAAAAGCATTTCCCGCCTCTTTAAATCCCATCTGCACCGGCACTTTTCCTCTGGCGGTAAAATCATGTTCCTGACATTTGACCGTAATATCAGTCTGCTCATACTGATACTCTTCCCCGGTTGCCTGCACCAGCTGCTGGCAGACCAGCATCATCAGGTTCTTTTTGTCCGCTGGCAGATCAGAGATTCCTTTTTCTACGGCTTCTTTGGTTGGAAGAATCGCATGATGGTCGGATACTTTTGCATTGTTGATCACTCTGGTGATATTATGTCCCAGCTGTCCATAATCCAGGAACGGAAGTAAGACTGGCATTTTCCCTACCAGTTCCTCTACGGTATCCCTCATATCCTCCGTCACGAACTGGCTGTCCGTTCTTGGATAAGTGACCAGCTTTTCTTCATATAATTCCTGCAGCATATCCAGTGTTTTCTTTGCCGTATAGCCAAAGTAACGGTTTGCTTCCCTTTGCAGGCTGGTCAGATCATAAAGTTTGGGAGGAAATGCTTTCTTTTGTTCCTTCTTTACCTGTGTAATCACAGCTTCCGAACCCATACATAAGGAAGCAAGGAGATCGGCGGCTTCCTCATTTGCAATATTTTCAGAAACCACCGTAAGCCTTCCGTCTGTCAGTGCTACTTTATAAAAGGCTTCTTTCTGAAAATGCTCAATCTTATCCTGACGTTCTGCAAGCATGGCAAGCGTTGGCGTCTGCACCCTGCCCACAACCAGACGTTTAAAATAACAGGTCGTATATGCCCTGGTTCCGTTCATTCCGATCAGCCAGTCTGCCTGTGCCCTGCATACCGCAGCCATGCAGATATTCCGGTATTCCTCTGCTCCTTTCATTGTATGAAAACCTGTCCGGATTGCCGTATCTTCCATGGAACTGATCCATAAACGCTTCACCGGTTTCCTGCATCCGGCAAGGTCATACACTCTCTGGAAGATCAGTTCCCCTTCCCTTCCTGCATCACAGCCATTTACCAGATAGTCCACATCTGCCCGGTTCATCAGGCTTTTTAACACATCAAACTGTTTCTTCTTATCTCTGGAAACTTTCAACTTCCAGACCTGCGGAAGAATCGGAAGGTCATCAAACTGCCATTTCTCATATTTGGAATCGTATTCTTCCGGCTGTGCATACTCTGCCAGATGCCCAAGGCACCAGCTGACAATACAGCTCTCTCCCTCTAAATATCCGTCCCCTTTCTTATAAGCTGACAGGTTTTTGGCATAACTCTGTGCCACACTTGGTTTCTCTGCGATCACTAAAAATTTTGACATACGCTTTTTTGTCCTTTCTGAAAAAAGGGCAGCCAAACTGCTCTGGCCGCCCCTGTCCTTATTTTGGTTGCTTCTTTGGAGATGGAAGTTTATTCTTTTTCCTCATCCTCTTCTTCATTTACATACGGTCCGTCAGAGAACTCCAGCTGTTCGCTTACATAGTCCTCCTCTTTGCCACGTCCATGCTTTTTATAAACAGCGATACCTGCCACTCCAAGAATCACTGCAAGTACGATTGCTCCAAGACCTTTTACATTCATTCCTGTCTGTTCTTCTTTCTTCACTTCGGTTTCCTCCTCTACTGCCGGGGTAGTTTCCGGTGTGGTTTCCGGAATCACTACGGTTGATTCTTCGGTTTCTTTGCTCTTTTCTGTCTCATCCAGAAATTCTGCCAGGTCATTCTCATCGACCAGGGACATCATGTACACGTTTTCTGTATTGCTGGAACGGTCAATGACCATGTAAAACGTGTTTCCCTTCTTGGTCTGGATGGTAAGGAACTGTTTCGTATCATCATTTTCCTTATCATCCACCAGCTGGGCATTTCCCGGAGTAGAAAAAGCAGAATTATCCCCTTCCCCGGTGACCCTTCCGATATCCTCTTTCTTCTCCGTATCTTCTGTTGATTCTGTTGTTGTTTCTTCTACTACCTGTGTCGTTGTCTCCTCCGCCGGTGGGTTTGCATTTGCGTAAACCGTAGCAATGGATGTCCCGGAGATCATGGTGACTGCCATGGCAATCATAAGCAGTTTCTTTACCACTTTATTCCTCATCGTCTAAAACCTCTCTTTCTGTCATCTGACCAACAGATGGTCTATGAACTTCTGCGTTGTTTTCCTTTTTCTGCGGAGCTTTTGCATCCTCCACCGTAATACCGCCATCCTCATCCATCTGGATCGTAACGGTTCCTTTCTGAATCCCGTCAAGCAGGACAAGCAGGCTGCGGCTGTCCAGCTTCATGGAACGAAACGACTTAACGATCTCTATATCTTCCATCTGCTGTCTCAATGTATTCTGCCGCTTCAGGTGTTCCTGTAATTCAGCAATCTTATCCTCCGTTTTCTGAATATCATCCAGAAGTTTTTTTAATTTCATGTTCATCTGCCCTGTCACCTCCTCTAATGCAGACGACCTTATCAGAAAAAAAGAGTTATCAGGAATTACTGAACGGAATTCTTGCTTTTAGATATGTATTGGCTTCATGATTCCTGATAACTCTGATAAGGTATCTGCCATTTGTTAATAGTTACTGTCATAATGATACTGGCAGGCTTGTGCCTGACTATCATTAAGGATGGTGATTATTTTGATTCAATCAACGATTGAAAATCTTGCAGCTCAAACAGCCGACATCTTTTTGCAAAATGGATATAACCACCGAAGTATCCGGGAAAAAGAATTTGCCCTGCAAAAGATTGTCCAACTGCACCACGAGAACGGATATGATTGTTACAGCCCTGAAATTGTATCCCTGTTTATCCGGGATGCAGAGAACCGCTATCAGCAAAAGGAAATCGGGAAAATACGATTTATGTTCCTTACAAAAACTGCTGATTACCTGACCGAATACCATGAAAAAGGCTCTATAACTTTATATGCCCGGAGGGTTCCGTCTGCTCTTTCCCCATACTACGAAGACCTTTTAACCGGTATCAAGGCTTACGGGGAATGGAACGACAAAACCAAATGCAGTATCCGGCAGGTTGCAAACCCTTATTTCAAATGGCTTTTGGCTAATGGGATTGGTTCATTTGCGCAGGTGGATGACAGCATTATCAGAAAATATCTCATGGATTGTTCCAAGCGCATGACACTCAATAGTATTGATACCATCAAGCGTTCTCTTAAAAAGCTGCATTTGTATCTATATGAAATAGGAATTACGGGCAGCAGCTTTGCAGATACGCTGTCTTTTGTAACCCCTACAGAACATAAGGTGAAAAAACCTGTCCCTCTGGATGAAATCGCCGCTGTTCTGGATGTTATTGACCGCAGCACCGCTATGGGCAAGCGTGACTATGCAATGATTATGACAGCGGCTGTCACCGGGATAAGGTCTGTTGACATCATAAACCTGACTTTTGATGCGATTGACTGGATTAACGGGGAAATCCGGATCACCCAACGTAAAACAGGGAAGACGCTTGCGCTTCCTTTAACGACAGACGTTGGAGAAGCCATTCAGGACTATATATTGAATGGCCGTCCGAAAAGTGATCTGCCGTTTGTTTTTTTACGTGCAAAATCCCCGGCCGTACAGTTAGGACGTACTCTGCCTTATCAGACATTTAATGTTTACCGGAAAAAGCTCGGACTTCCGAAATGTACATTTCATGGGCTGCGGCGTGCTGTGGGCACCAACATGGTAATATCTGGTGTGCCGGTCACTACGGTTTCGCAGGTTTTAGGTCATTCCAGCATCGAGCCGACAAAGCAATATATCTCCTTAGACAGCACGCATCTGAAAGAATGTGCCCTCAATTTAGAAGGCTTCATGCCGGAAAAAGGGGGCGGTCATTTATGAAAGAATTTAAAAGCGCTTTTAGGCCCTCTATCATGGAATATCTTGAGTTTCGTTCCGCTATGGGCTACTCCAATGAGCATGAACAGCAACTGCAGCATTTCGACAGGTATTGTTATGAACACTGCCCGGAACAAACCGAGCTGACAAAAGAAGTTGTCCGTGGCTGGTTCTACGACGAAATCGCAAGAGGCCGTTCCTGTTTGAGCAGCAAGGCTACCGCCATACGCTTATTTGCAAAATATCTCGGCGTATCGGCTTATATACTGCCGATGAGCTGTGTACCCAAAACGCCGGACTATCTGCCATACATCCTGACAGACAGTGAACTTGCTGCATTGTTTCATGCCGCCGATACGATGGAATATAAAAATGACCCATTCTTTCGTGAAACAGCATCCGTCCTTTTGCGGCTGCTCTATTCATGCGGGTTAAGACCAAACGAGGGCAGAAACATAAAGCTGGAGCATATCAATTTCAAAACCGGCGAGCTTTTCATCACAAAAACCAAACGCAGGAAAGAACGGATTGTCGTAGCTTCTGACGATATGTTGCTGCTGCTGAAAAAGTACCGTTCCCAAAGAGCTATTTTCGACAAAGGGAATGAATATTTTTTTATCCATACGGATTCCTCTGCCCTGAAATCATGGCAGTTGACCGCACTTGTAAAATCATGCTGGGCAGCGGCACATCCAGAAGTTGACCCAAAACTATTGCCACGTTTAAGGCCATATGATCTCCGCCACCGATTCGCATCGACAGTTCTGCAACGCTGGCTTGATGAAGGCAGGAATCTTTATGCGATGCTCCCTTACCTTCGTGCTTATATGGGACACGAAAAGTTTTCGGACACCGCTTATTACATCCACATCCTGCCGGAACGCCTTATGGTATCTCCGGGAGTACAGTGGGAAAACATTGACCGCATTGGAATGGAGGTGGACATATGGGCACGTTAACCCCGTTATTCTCCCTTGTCCACGATTTCCTGCTGGTTTCGTTGCCGGATGAACAAAAATGCAGCCCAAATACAATACGTTCTTACCGTAAGTCTTTGGAATTACTTTTCGATTTCATCAAGACAAAGCGGAATATCTCTTTAAGTGAAATCACTTTTGAGATGATTGACCGTAATGCTGTCTCGGAATTTTTGGATTATCTCGAAACAGAACGTAATTGCAGTATATCTACAAGGAACCACCGTCTGCATTGCATCCGTGCTTTCTATAAATATGCAGCACAAGAGGACATCACTGTAATTTCCCATTTAGAGGAAATACAAAAAGTAAAAAAGGCAAAAGAGCCTGAAACCATTGTTGAGCACATGAGTGAAGACGCTGTTAATGCAATCCTGAAGCAGCCCGACACTTTCACGGAAAAAGGGAAAAGAGATGCATTTCTGCTTCTGTTTCTCTATAAAACCGGGGCACGTGTTCAGGAACTCGTTGACATCCGCCTTTGTGATATACAATTAGGCAGACATCCTAAAGTGACCATCCACGGAAAGGGGGCGAAAACTCGGTCGATACCATTGCGGGATGATGTGGTGCAGCACCTGAAACAATATCTTGCACTGTTTCATCCAGAGGAACATTTATTTTCTGAGCAGCATCTGTTCTACGTTACACGGAGCCGAATGAAAAAACGCATGACCGAAGATAACGTAAGGCAACTGGTTAGAAAATATGGCAAACAGGCACGTGAAATCTGTAAAGAAGTGCCTGAAAATGTGCATCCGCATTTATTCCGTCATTCCTGGGCGATGATCTTGTATCAGAATGGAGTAGATTTAACCTTAATTTCTCAATGGCTGGGCCATTCTAATCTTGAAACTACGCTTATCTATGCCCATGCGGATACGGAGTTGAAGCGAAAAGCACTCGAACAGGCTGTACCGGATGACAGTCCGCTTAAGGAACACCTTAATGCTGCACGTTATAAGGTCAGCGATGAAGAGCTATTAAAAAGGCTTTGCGGCCTAAAATAATCAGATAGAGTTATCAGAAATTTTTGTTGTGCTGTTTTCTTGAAACAGTGGCTTCACTCATTGTTTTTCTGATAACTCTTTTTTTCTGATAAGGGCGTTTGTGAGCCAGAGGAAAGGAGTCCTTGCATGAACAAAATCGACAAGCTC
>OJNH01001845.1_pt1 | contig 15606 bp, 10 predicted proteins | sample 1597361 | NCBI WGS metagenome assembly OJNH01 (sample SAMEA2452136, study PRJEB22498) | human gut metagenome | biome: human feces; feature: human gut; material: feces | place: Australia | collected 2012
GGATGGTCTTTATCCCGCCACAGCCGGAAGATGCAGACAGCATACGGCTGGAACTGGAAAACGGGCAACTGCACCCATGCGGAAAAATCAGAATTACCGCAAAAACCGAGCCGAAAACCACGTTCTCCTTTTCAGCCAGGGATATAGCCACTTCTACAGGAGGATACAACGGAAATGTACGCACATGGATGCTGCTTGCATCGGAACTGAAAGGCTATGTCCACCGGCCGGAATATTATTTCGAAGCCGATGATCTGGAACACCGGAAAGCTGCGGATCTGCTCATGCTCATCCAAGGATGGAGGAAATACGACTGGCGCGTGATGGCCGGAACAGAACCCGCCCCTCTGAAAGAACCCATCGAGGACAAACTGTATATAGACGGAACGGTTTTCCCCGACAGGAAAAAACAGGAAACAGACGGACTCCGACTGACAGCATACCTCTATAATCGAAACGGAGAATCCATGAAGGGGAAAACACGGACTGATTCGGCCGGTCATTACGCCTTCAGTATACCTGACTGTACGGGACGGTGGTCACTTTTCCTGAAAGCGGAAGGACGTACAAAAAAGCAGGAAGACTTTCGCATCGGCATACGACGGGATTTCTCGCCCATACCGCCACGGACATTCAACTGGTTAGAAACACGACCTGTTCCGGAAAGCCGGACAGGCAGGCTGAAATTTGCCGGATTCGAAGATACCGGTACACTCGCGCCTCCACAGGAAAAACGGCACATCCTCATTCCTACCGTACATGTGGACGAAAGATGGGTTTATGAAAATCCACGTGTAGCATGGGAGAACGAGAATGTGGGCAAGAAAAAGGCATTCCTGTATTACGACTGCGATGCCGCCACAAACCGCATTTCCGACAAGGGAGAAGAATTGCCTGCATTTCAGGACTGGCTGAAAGAACAGAATGAATATTTCGTAGGGGAAACTTATGTGATCCATGACAAAACACCGCAAGAAGACTTTAGGGAAGAAGTCAAACTGATGAACCCGGAATATGCCAATAATAATGACAGGTTCAAGCTCTTGATGAACCAGATGAAGATTGGATCTTCTGTCATAGATAAAAAATACAACATCTATAAGGACGGACTGACCTATCATAACCGTCCTATCGTGTGGGTTATCGACAACTCCTACCACTCCCTCACGGGGATCAATTATAATCATCCGCCCAACCCGGGTGATACGGAGGACAGTGATATGGAAGAAGAAGACCTTGGCAGTGTGGGATCAACCAGCAAAGGTCGTATGATGAGCAAGCCTGAATTAAAGGTATCTTACTGTAGAACTACATCGCACCGGAATGCGGAGATGCCCTTATTCCTGGACGAGGTAAAAAGTGTCTATATTGCAGACGACCAGTCCACATGGCGGGATTTTATCCGCTTCAAGAACGAAAACGTACAGATGCCCGTCACCGTCTTCGTCTATACCCATCACTCGTTCCTGAAAGATGTCAACGGGTTGCGACGCACCTATTTCGAGGGATATAACGTTCCTTCAACCTTTGAGATGAACGATTACAGTCTGCTTCCACCCATGAAAGATTTCAGACGTACTCTCTACTGGGATCCTGATGTGACCACAGACAAGAACGGAAAGGCAGTCATCGAGTTCTACAACAATTCCTCATGCAAGGAAATACAGGTATCTGCCGAAGGTATTACGAACGACGGCAAGTGTATCTTCAATAAATAATATAAAAGATGAAACAGAAGATTATTTAGTATGAGTTTAAAGCAAAATCAGAAAATGTAAGTTACTCCTATTAATCGCTTGCTGAATAGAAAATGTATGGATCCCGTTAAAATTAATTTTTGGCGGGATTATTTTGGGGGATCAAAAGTGGCAGGTAAAATCTCGACTTTTGAGAAACTTATTTTCGGAGAAATGTTTGAAAATAAACCAGCCAATTAATTCATATACAAAATATTGTAGTTTAATTGGCTGGTTTTGTGTTATTAACGGAATGTCTCTGTTCAAATAATAAGGTCCGTTCCGTTTTCAGAGCAAATGGTTACCATCTGATGCACCGTGAACCGTCTTCGTTTTCTTCAATATAGACTTTGACGGTATCTTCCGGAAGAAGATCTTCAATAAGTTCCGGCCATTCTATAAAGCAAAGTGCACCACTGTAGAAATAGTCTTCATATCCCATGTCGTAAACCTCTTCCAGTTTCTTGATGCGGTAAAAATCAAAATGATAGATCAGTTCTCCGGTAGATGATGAACGGTATTCGTTGACAATGGCAAATGTAGGTGAGTTGATGACATCTTCTACACCAAGACATTCGCATACAGCTTTGGTGAAGGTTGTTTTTCCTGCACCCATTTTGCCGTACATGGCAAATACGGTATGATCGTCCATTGCTTCAATGAAGGTGCGGGCTGCCTCATGAAGATGTTCTAAAGAATCGATTTTAATTTCCATAATTATATTGTTTTATATTTTAGTTTCGTTTTTTACCTTGCAGGGTAATGAGCGGGATCAGCATTTCTTCCATGGAAATACCGCCATGCTGGAACGTATCTTTATAATAAGATACATAGTAGTTGTAATTGTTGGGATAGGCAAAGAATTTATCGCTGTCCGCAAAGATGTAAGCCGTGCTCAGGTTGGGTGAGGGAAGGCCGGTTTTTACGGGGTTTTTGATTTCGAAAACTTCCTTCGGATTATATTTCAGGTTCTTTCCCAGTTTGTATCTCAGGTTGGTATTGGTGTTGCGGTCGCCGACTACTTTCAACGGATTCTTTACCCGTATACTGCCATGGTCAGTGGTGACGATGACCTTATATTCACTGGCTGCAAGTGCTTTGAACAGATCCTTTACGGCCGAATGGCGGAACCAGCTTTGTGTGATACTACGGTAGGCTGCTTCGTTGGAAGCCAGTTCGCGCACCATCTTCAGTTCCGTACGGGCATGAGAAAGCATGTCGATGAAATTCAGGACAATGACGTTCAGATCATATTTTTCCAGCTGTTTGAATTGTGCAACCAGTTTTTCAGCACTCTGTGAATCATTGATTTTATGATAGCTGAATGTGTTCTTCCGCCGGTAACGGTCCAGTTGGGTTTGGATAAGCGGTGCTTCATTCAGGTTCTTACCCTCTTCTTCCTCTTCGTCAACCCACAGTTCAGGAAACATTTCAGAGATCTGGTTTGGCATCAGGCCCGAGAATATGGCGTTTCGTGCATATTGCGTAGCGGTTGGCAGGATGCTGCAGTATAATTCTTCGTCGATAATGAAAGAATCGGCCAGTTCCGTGGCCACAGTCCTCCACTGGTCATATCTGAAATTATCTAGAACCAGTAAACAGACTTTTTCGCCCTGGTTGAAAAGCGGGAATATTTTCTTTTTGAAAATATCCGGGCTCATCAGTGGTCGTTTTTCCGGATTTTCTATCCATTCGGCATAATGTTTGCGGATGAACTTGGAAAAGGCCAGGTTAGCTTCTGTCTTTTGCATGCTGAGCATTTCTGTCATGTGGCTTTCCGTTTCCGACAGTTCCAGTTCCCAGAATACAAGCCGTTTATAGACTTCTACCCATTCTTCGAATGTGAAGGAATCATTGATCTGCATGCCTATTTTTCCAAAGTTCTGTTGGTAGGCGTTTTGAGCCACTTCCGTAACGATCTCCTTCTTATGTATGTTCTTTTTAAGAGTCAGCAGTATTTGGGTCGGGTTGACCGGCTTGATCAGATAATCTGCAATTTTGGATCCGATGGCCTGATCCATGATGTTCTCCTCTTCGCTTTTGGTGACCATGACGACCGGAGTGGTCGGCGCGATTTCCTTGATTTTGGACAAAGTTTCAAGACCGCTCAGACCAGGCATGTTCTCATCCAGCAGAATCAGGTCATAAGTCTTGGAATTGCATTGGTCGATGGCATCAAGTCCATTGGATACTGTTTCTACTTCGTAGCCTTTCTTTTCAAGGAACAGAATATGTCCTTTCAGCAGTTCTATTTCGTCGTCTACCCAAAGTAATATACCATTGCTCATCGTTCACCTCCTTTTTTTATGGATTAAAAGATAATGCCGCTTTCTGTTTCTTCTGTTTCATACGGTTGATCCTGATACTCTCCATCATTATTGTACTCTTCATCCGGATAATTCTCTTCTGTCCGGATTTCTATGGTGCCGGATTCGTCAAGTCTCAGGTCTTCTGGAACTTCCAGCGGTGCGAACTTCTCATCGTAGAATTTCTTGTAATCGTCGTAGCTGAATGTCGTACCCAGCAGTTTAAGGTTATCTTCAGAGATAATGACGGAACGTATGCCCTTCAGTAATGTGCCCATGTGTGGATCAGCATAAAGCTTCTGTACATAGATATGTACTTCATCAAAGTTGTTGAATCCCTTGATCTGGAATTGGGTGATGCCATTGGCACGGACAAATTCCATATCGAAATTGCGTACTACGAAATTGGTAAAGTTGTATTGCGCCATTTCATAGAGTAGCTGGTTTTCATCCAATGAGTTGTCTGGATAGGCCAGCAGGAATACGAACGGACACAGTTTTTCATCAGTCAGGGTTTTGGCTTCTGCAGTAGAGTCATTTTCTGTAATTGCCGTACGGCGCCCCCAAATGTCGCTGACTTCGTATTTGCCGTCAGCCAGTGAGCGTCCTTCATTGATTCCCTTCATGATGGCTTGCGCCATTTCGGTAATTTCCTCCTTGGGGTATTTGGAAATGACCTCTTTCAGTGTGACAAGGAAACTGTCTCTTTCGCCGCCATAGAGCTGGCTCATGGCTTGTATGAACATGAATTTGGCCCGGTGGGCTCCTTCAGGAAAATCTTTTTCGGAAAGTCTGTAGTTCTGATCCACTTCATCGTAGCGGTTCATCCGGTAAGCTTCGTAGGTTGCCGCATAGAGTGAATCTTCGATATGTTTGCCGTTACGGGCGTATAGTTCATAATTGGGATTGGAAAGCATGGCTGCATATTTGCTTTCAGGAAATTCATTGATGAGAAGTTGCCTGAAGCGTTCAGCTTCTGCCTGATCTGCCCGCCTTCCGTTAATCAGGAACATATAATAATAGATGATGTCTTTGTCGGTCACTTCAGGAAAATCATTGAGCAGCCGCAGCAGAGTACGATATGCCAGATTGAAATTTTCCAGTTTCTCCATTTCCATGATACCAGCCTGATAGAGTCCGTCCTTCAGAATTTCGTTTGATGCCGCCAGTTGTTCTTCCGTAAATGGAATCTGTTGCATGTAATATTCACGATGGTGCGGATCTTGTGCCAAGGAATCTGCCAACCTTTCCTGTGCAGCCGCTATGCTGTCGGCCATGGCTATACTGTCTGCCATGGCTATTTGCATGCTGTCGCTCATTTCGCTATAATCATATTCATCGAAGCCGTTATTCCGGTCCTCTTGTTTGTGACTGCGTCTCCAGTTGTCTTCAAGCTTTCTTTTTCCCCATGTACGGGCAAACTGTCTTTTACCCTGTGATACTACTGATGGATTGTAGAAATACCACAGTCCGCCTCCCTGGTTGTTGGGTTGGTTGGCATTTCCTCTGTTTCCGGTATTCCCCGGCAGTGTAGAAGGCAGGGTAGGTTTGTTCTGATCCAGTTTGGCTATCATTTCTTTCTTGGCCTCTTCTTTTTCCTTTTGTTTCAAGGCCTCAATGACCCTGTCAATAGCTGCATTACGTTCTGTTTCAGTAGCTTTTGCCAGCCATTGCAGGCTGTCTTGCAGTTTGATGGCAGAAAGGTGAGGTTCTATTTCTGTCAGCACGGTGGATCTGTGTTCGCTTTCTTTATACTGTTCATGCTCTTTGTCAAGGATACCGATAAGTTCGGCGTAGACTCTTTGCGCGTTAATATAGTCTTCCTTATTCCAGTATATTTCACCCAGATGAAGTAACAGCATGGCTTTGGCTGTGCCGTTTTGGGTACTTTCTTTGGCTCCTCTTTCATAAGCGCCGATACATCGTGCCGTATCGTTGTTTGTCAGATAGATATTACCCATGGCGTAGTATACCAGATCCAGGTAATCCTTGTTCTTTTTGTTGCGCGCCATGCGTTGGAGCTTTTTGATCATTTTGGAACGATTGCCTTTGGCTGCAACTTCAGTCTGCTTGATTCGTGCGTTGAATGCCAGTTCATAAGGTGGATTGCTTCGGATTACTTTTTGCCACGCTTTATAAGCTTCCGTGTGTTTGCCTGTTTCGTGATAAAGTTGTCCGAGCAGATAATTGAGACGGGCTTTCTGTATTTTGTTTTTTTCTTTTTTGATGGTCTTCTGCAGAACGGGAATAGCGTCCTTATACTGTTTGGTCAGGATAAGATAACCGGCATAAGAGCGATTGCGTTCTTTGAGGCCTTCGGCAGTGATACTGTCTCTTTTGATCTTGTTGAATACATCTTCTGCATCGTATGGCCATTCCAGCTCCACGTAGCAACGTGCCAGATAAGCCCTGGCTATGGATACAACGTCCGGTTGTCCTGCGTAAAGTCCTGTGATATAATTGAATGTAGAAGCCGCTTCGATAAATTGTCCTTGCTGGAATTGCGCTTTACCCAACAGTAGCCAGGCGTTTTTCAGGAACGGATTGAATTCTTTCCGTGCCAGATAAGCCTTTTCTTCAGCAGTTTTCCGTTTGTTGACATTTGTTTTGGGGCGTGCTTTGATGGAATGTTGCTTGATGGCCTTTTCACATTTGGTGATGGCTGTTTCAAAGTTGCTTTTTCCTATGGCTGCGGTTTTAGGATCGCGTACGTTGAAAATGGGCAGAATTTCCGTAAAGTTGTCTTTGTGTCCGTCCTGTTGTTCTTTTACTCCTTCCTTGAACGCTTCATGTCCGTTGAAGTAAGTGTTGAAACGCGCCGTCATGGCATGGTAAAATCTTGTCCCCGACGTGTTTTTCTTGGTAGAACACGCCGCAGCCAGAATCAGGCATGCGCACAGGCTGATGATATGTGGTATATGAGTTCGCAAAATTTTATTCCGTCAGTTTAATTATAACTGAAAAATTGTTGGTTTATTGTCTGTGTAACCGGATAAATAACATATTTCCGGTCTTGCATATCAAGTACAGGATAATGGATACCAGTATGATGGAGGCTCCCGAAGGTATATTGTAATGGAAGGCCAGCATGAGTCCGCCCAAACAGGCCATATAACCGATAGGTATGGACAGAAACAACATTTTCTTGAAGTGTTGGGTAAACAGGTTGGCTGTCACTTGCGGGATGGTCAGCATCGATATAACCAGCACAATTCCTACGATACGCAGGCAGGCTACGATTGTCAACGCGGTGAAACCCATCATGGTGTATTCAATAAGATTGACCGGCAGACGTTGCGCGCGGGCAAATTCCGGATCGAAGGATACTGATAGCAGAGGACGGAGAAACAGGCCGAAGAACAGAATGACCAATGCGGTGAGTCCACCCAAAAATAACAGGTCTGAAAAGTTGATGGTCAGTATGTTGCCAAAAAGATAGGAAGACAATTCAGGCATGAATCCGGGCGTCAGGAAACTGCATATAATACCGATACTCATGCCTAATGTCCAGAAAATGGCAATAGCCGAGTCCTCACGCATGTCACGTCTGTGACTGAACCATTGGATTCCGCAGGCGGAAAGCACAGCAAATATGGCAGCAGAAAGCAAAGGAGGCAATCCCATGAAAACGCCCAGTCCTATGCCTCCGAATGAAGCATGGGTGATACCGCCACTGATAAACACCAGTCGTCGGGTTACAATGTAGGTACCTATCAGGCCACACAGGATACTGGCCAGGAGGCTGCCTGCGAGCGCATGCTGAAAGAATGTATATTCAAGTAAATTCATCAATGGTCGAATCTCCTTTCTCCAACAATCAGAAACACTTCATCTTTAATGGCATCAGGCAAGGGGACATTCCGGAGCTGTAGACTTCTTACCCATCCGGCCACTTCTTCGTCTTTCATCGTATAGAGTATTTCACGAAACTCGTCGGTTTCAGCTTCGCTGTATTCAGAAGAGTCTTTTCCGCGAAAACGGTCTAACTCCTCGTCGTTATAATATTCTATATTTTTACTGACAGCAGCCAGCAGACTTTCTTTTTCACAGATTTCATGTTGTCCGCAGCATTCCTGATCGACTTGTACAACCTGTGGCATTTCGTCGATTTCGCCTTTTTCTATCTTTTTTTTCAGGTTGCGTCTGTTTATCAGATCTGCGATGATGGCTATGCCGGCTATGGCCAGCAAGGCCACAATACAATATACTACAATCATAATGTGTTGATTTCAAAACCGATCTGTTTCAGATTATCCCAGTAGTGCGGATAAGATTTGCTGACCACTTGCGGGTTGTTGATACGTATATAAGGTCTGACCAGACTGCAAGGTGCAAAAGCCATGGCCATGCGATGATCTTCGTAAGTGTCTATCGCTGCATTGGTCATTTCTGTAGTCCGTGTGCCGTCCCAGAACAGTTCTGCATCGTTGGCTTCTCCTATGATGTATCCCAATTTTCGTAATTCATTGATCAGTGCGGCTATCCGGTCTGTCTCTTTGATTTTCAGACTCTGAAGCCCCGTGAAATGAAACGGTATGTTCAGCATGGTGCAGGTGACGGTAAATGTTTGAGCCAGGTCCGGTTGATTAATAAAGTCATATTCCAGACGTTTGCAAGAACAGTCCTGCTTGGTCAGTCTGACACATTCCAGTCCTTCTGCGTTCTGAAAGAATGAAGTGTGTACACCCAGATGTTCGAAAAGAAGGCGTACTGCAGAATCGCCTTGATAACTTTCGGAAAAAAGGCCGGGCAGAATGATCTCTGCATCATGATCATTGGTCAGTGCCATCATCTGGTACCAGTAGGAAGCTGCGCTCCAGTCGCTTTCTATATAATAGGGAATGTCCAGATAAGTTCCTGGTTGGACCGTTATCTGTCGTTCTGAATTCCATTCAACCTTGGCACCGAAGGTTTGCATAAGCTGTAATGTAAGGGCTATGTAGGGGCGGGAAATGATGTCGCCTGTAAGTTCTATGGTCAGACCATTTTTCAGTGTCGGTCCGATCATAAGCAGGGCCGATATGTATTGAGAACTTACATTGCCAGGCAAGGTGAGCTTGCCGCCGTCGTGCGCTCCACCGGTAATACGTAGGGGAGGGAAACCCTCTTTCTCTACATATTCAACATGGGCTCCAAGTGTGCGCAGAGCATTCACAAGGATGCCGATAGGGCGTTGTTTCATACGCTCAGTACCGGTGATTGTACGTGTGCCTTCATTCACAGCCAGATAGGCTGAGAGAAAACGCATGGCAGTTCCTGCCGCCATGATGTCAATATGATCTGTAGGGTTATTCAGGGCTCTGACCATAACAAAGGTATCGTCACAATCAGATATGTTTTGGGGCATAAGCTGACCATGCGAAAGAGCATGGATGAGCAGTGCTCTGTTGCTGATACTTTTGCTTGAAGGCAGGATTATTTCTCCTCTAAGTCGTTGAGGAGCCGTTATTTGGATTCGCATAATGGTTTTTAAATAACATTATTTCTCCACAAAAATAGAAATAAATTTGCATAATTCAAAAATATATTCTACTTTTGCACTCGCAAAACGGGATGTAGCTCAGTCCGGTTAGAGTACTCGTCTGGGGGGCGAGTGGTCGCTGGTTCGAATCCAGTCATCCCGACAGAATAAAAGAGGCCAGATAGCGATATCTGGCCTCTTTTATTTTAATCTTCCCTTAACGCGTTTTGTATAAAAGTTTTTATGGATTCGTAGTGATGTGACAAACTGAGTCCGGTTTGAATATAAATACCTGTTTTTGTTTCAATTTATAAACAGACTTGTGTTAATCCAGTAATTAGACTTTAATAATCTGTGTATTTTACGAGTCCATTTACAACAAATTGTCTGTCATTATCATTTTTAAATGTATAGTCTTTAAAATCTAGGGTTACCGTATTTTTATCACGGGTTAAATAGACTTTTCCGCTTATATAATCAAATGTTGAAAAGCTAATATTTGTGATGTATCTGAATGTTTCGACATTTATGTAATCAGTAATATCGCCCTCAACCAGATTAAAAGAAAAATAACCGTCTTTATAATAAATGTATTCCATCGAAAAGAGATAGAAACCATCACTTCCTTTTAATTTTGTCTCAAACATACGTCCCACCAGAACATCTTCGTTTGAAACACCATCTGAAATTGCCGCATCCTCAACCTGATAACGTTCACCGTTAATCTCCAAGGTGTTATTAACTCCACTTCCATTTCCCTCATCATCTGAACATGAAGAAATCATGAAGCACAATGTGCTTAAGAAAACACATACCAATATTGAAAAACTTTTTTTTACCATAGCTTATGTTTTTATTTAAAGTCTGTAGGTCAATCTGGTTTTGTAGTAATAATAATTTCCATCAGTTTACACATAACAAATATATGGAAATATTTGTTATATTTCAAAATATAGAAGTTCTTTTATGCGCCATGTGTGTTGATATGAGTAGGAAGAATTGTAGTGCTTTGCTATGAAATAAAGAATTAATCCTTATATTTGTGTTGATTATCAATAAAGCAATACCATGGATTACAAACGCGATCGGAAATATATTTCTGATATTAGGAGACATTATGAGTTGGCTTACGTGAAGATTCATCGGCAGCTCAAAAGTAAATGGTTCCAATATGCAGAACTGTTTTTTATTGTAGGTTCGCTGGCTTCAATCATTTACAGTTCATTTGAAGCATCTGCTCCTTATCGCAAACAGTTGTTTACGTTTAATTATGTAGCTTCATTTGTTTTTACGGTCGAGTACGTATTACGTTTGATATCTGCTCCCATGTTATATCAGCATAAATGGGCATGGCAATCTAGGATTAAATATATATTTTCATTTTATGGTATTATAGATTTTGTTGCAATACTTCCGTTTATCGTGATATATGTTTATCAGGATTCGCCTCAGTTGCATTTAGTCGCTCTGGCCTATATCTTAATCATATTCAAGCTTATCCGGTATTCGCGCTCATTTCAGCTTATAGGAAAAGTTCTTCAGGCGGTACGTGAAGAGCTTATTACGGCCTATACAGCCTGCGGTATTATGTTGGGTTTCTCGGGAATTTTAATGTATTATATTGAACGGAATGCCCAACCGGAAGCTTTTGCGAATATTGGCGATGGGCTTTGGTGGGCTATCGTTGCTTTCACTACAGTCGGATATGGTGATATTTATCCCATCACTCCAGTGGGACGGTTGTTGAGCAGTTTGATCAGTCTGATAGGTATTGCCATGATTGCGATTCCTACAGGTATTATCAGTTCAGCTTTTATGAACATGTTGCTGAACAAACAGAAAAACAATAAAGAGGATAAGTGATTAGAATGTTGGCTGTTAAGCTGAAAAATACTAAGGGTAAATAGAAAATATTCAATTTTTAACCATGCCGGAAACCAATTGGTACAAATCAGTTTCCGGCATGGCGTAATAATCAGTTGTTTAACATTAATAACAGGTAGTAAAACTATTCCATGACTTTTTTCATTCGCGATTCCGCATCGCGGATCATATCCAGTGTGCCGCTACCGTCATTGACATATTTGATGACCATCTCGGCATAGTCAATAGCAGGTTGGTAAGGGTGTGAGTCTTTTCCTTCTGACAGGGATTTCGCCTTTTCTACAAGCTGTAGGAGCTGGTTCAGATCTTCAGGTTCAGCCAGGTTGCCCGGACGCATGGTGTTGATGGACGCGTTGAGGGCAGCTGCAGTCTTGTCTGTTTCTTCCTGGTTATACCGGCGGTCGGTGTTATGGCGGACTTTCAAGGCTTCTTCATATTGTGTCATCAGACGGGCATAACCATGAGGAGCCCATGGGGCGAATTCCGGAACTTTTACTTCCAGTGCCAGCCATGCTTCTTGTGCTTTCTTACGTGAAGCAGCCAGTTGCAGCAATTCATCCAGTTGGGAGTGGTCTATGTCTGTCATGGCAGCCAGTGACTGAATCGCACGGTTTAATCGGTAAACCTGTAAGTCAACGGCTGTTTGAGCGGAGGATGAACTTAGCAGGATTTCTGTAGCGTTGATTTCCTTTTGCAGATTTTCGTAGCTTTGGGTCGTAAACAGCTCGCCATTTTGATTTTTGGCTTCTTTTAAAGTTTGAGTCAGGATGGACAGGTCTGTTTCTCCTTTGGGCTTTAGGGCTGCGATGGCTTTGTCGAGGATGGCGATGTTCTCGTCAACCTGCATGTTGGACAGAGTGTGACCTTGACACAAGTCTGTTGCCGTGATGATGGCTTTGTCCAGACTGGTAAATGAACTTTCTGTATAATGCGTTGGAATATAGGCTTTGGCCATATTGATATGCTTGCTCAGGCGTTGCTTGTTTTCTGCGCTAGGGTCGCCAAGCAGGTTGATTCTGAAATAATGAGTGGAGTGTTGGTCGGTGTAGTAGTCCGGAAGGAGCGTCTGGCCGTTTAAAGACAGACTGTAGACGTTGGCTTTATAACCGTCTCCTTGCGTTGCACCATTGGGAATAAGATCGCTCAAGTCCGATTTGAGATCGATGGTAGCTTCGTCCCAGTTGGTAAGACCTGTGGCTGTCATGGCTAGAGGGCCATACATGATTGTACCGGCCCACATCGCCTTGAAGGCGGTTTGCGTTTCGTTTTTGGCTGTGGCGGCTGTTTCCATTTTGTCAGGGCCGAAGTCGATATGTCTGGTGAAAGGCATGATGACTTCTACTATATCCGTTTTCTTCCATTTCCGGGCTGGTATTGTTACATAAGAACTTGGCTGGTAATTTGCCGCAACGGATTGTCCGTTCAATTTGATATCAAATCCTTCCGTTGCCCAGTAGGGGACTCTCAGTTTCATGGCAAACTTGGCGGAGCCGTTTGTGATCTTGATAGTTGACTTTTCTGCCGGCCACAGACAGTCTTGTTCGATGGTGACTTTCTTTTCGTCCCATCGGGCTGTGGTAGGCATATAAAGGGCAATCCATATCGTTTCGTCAGAAACGAAATAGGCAGCCTCCTGATATTTGACGTGGTTTTCTGAACCAGTTCCGCCACAACAGCTTGACTGTGGCGTTTCGTTACCCCATGGCTTTGAGGCGTTCAAGCCTACGGCGTAATGGTAAGTCGTCATGTAATGGGTAGGGTGCAGTGAACCTACGAGCTGGTTATATAATACCCGTTCATAATAATCCATATATTCTGCATTGTCCGGATCAAGGCAATTCAGATCCTTGGTGAGTTTGGCCAGATTGTAGGCGCAGCAGGTTTCATTGATGTTGGGCGATGGATACAGGTTGCGTTCGCTGTCGGACGTGACATTGGTGGCCATGCTGAGAATCTGCGAATAAGGTTGTCTGAACATTTCGCCGTTGCCTACCCCGCCAGTGGCATAACGGTAACGTCCTTGTATCATGTCCCAGAAATTTTGAGCGATATGATAATAATAGGGATTGTGGTTGCCCAGATAGCTTCTCAATGCACCTATAATCATGGGAATATGCTGGTTGGCATGCCGTGTGCGGATGGCGTCGATGTTGCGGGAAAGAGGATCATAGAATGCCGGACTGTCGAAATAGTTTGAGGCTTCCAGTAGCTTGGCCTTTTCGTCTTTGTTTTTTGTCATTTCTGCCAGTCGTGCCAGAGATTCGCTGATTCCGCCAACTTCTCCGGCTATATACATGTTCCACATTTCGTATCTGTTGCCTGGCTTGGCGCGTCGTTGTTCTTGTGTGCCGTCTGTCTGGCAGTAAGTACGGTAATGCATTCGGTTCCATACCCATAATCCCATGTCTTTGGCAATCAGAAGTGCTTTGTCTGCTATTTCTTTGTCGTCCATGTAGGTGGCGATGTCGATTAGTCCGGCCAGTTGTTTGTGGATACTATAGTAAGGAGCCCAAACCCAGTCGCTGTTGTTATAGGCACGGTACATCTCGATCAGTGCGGCATGCTGTGCCGGGATGGCATTCAGATAGCCGTAACCGTATTGGGCATATTGGGTCTTATACTGGTCGAAAGCTTCCCAGGTACCTTTCATCTCGCGCAGTTCTTCTTCCGGTGCGAAGTCGCGGGCTTCCCAATATCTTCCCAGTTCCTTGTTCCATACGAAAGTTCTTTCCTGACATTCCCGGAGTTCGTTGACCATGCGTGCAATGTTTTTGTATAAGATGGCTTTCTTTTCCTTGTCCTCACAGCAGGCGTAGGCCAGTGCCAGAGCTGACATGTAATGTCCTGAACCATGGCCTTTCAGCTTGGTTGTGGGGGAATCCCAGCCGTCAGATAAAGTATAGCCTTCTGTGCTGAGACCATAGGTGTCTCTGTAGTTGTAAAGCTGTTGGGTCACATCCCAGCTTATGATTTCGTTAATAGCCAAGTCACGGTTGGAGGTCAGTCTGTTATGACCGTTGATTCTGACCTTGTCCAAAGGTAAGGTATGTGCTATAGGCGTGTATGATGGGGCGGTTGGGGATGCCTGGGTCACTTTGACGTCAGCGTATACCGGATAACCGTTGGGAGTAGTATTATCCCCTGTGATGTATCCTTTTATTCTGTAATGTTTGCCGGCCGGATAGATTTGAGGATTGGCCTGTTGTGACTCAGTAGCGGGTGAGGTGTTGCTCCATCTGACTTGTCGGAATTCGGTTTTACCGTCTGAATAGGTGACCATAATCCGGTAGGGGAGTGAAGGAACGGTTCCTGCAGGTGATAAAACGACAATAGAGTCCGTTTTTACAATCGTGCGGTATCCGCTTGATTTTGAGTCTGGAAAATGTGTGATGCAACAGGTCGCTTGTAGTGTAGATGGTGCTTCTGCTGCGTTGAGGCTGCCGAAAGGAATTCCACCCAATAATCCTGTTTGCAGAGTAAGTGCCATGAATGTTTTTGGAAAGGAGAAGATGCCGTAGTAATTGGCATGACGGTGTTTTTTCATATACTCTTGTTAAGTGGTTTTGGATATTTTGAGAATTTGTAATCGTTTGTACCCGGGGATCTGCGATCTTTTTTGAATACATCCAATAACAAATGATTTACAAATATACAATTATTTTTTTGCGTTTGAGCTGGTCGCTTTGGAAAAACAGTAGGTTATTTATAATGGTAGAGTGATTATGGATGCGTAGGGGTGGATATGAATTTATAGAATTGGACTGAGTTTATTGTTGTTGGTAGAATATAAAAAGAGTTTTGTAGGCTGGTTGTATTTTTTTAATGTTAAAATAATTATGTTGATTTTCCTGCTTTATATTCTGCTGTAGGTGGCGCGTTGATGGAAAAATACTCAGTTTCTGATCGTATAGGAAGATAAAAACCGATAATTCGTTCTCCCAAAGATTGAGCCATAAAAAATCCTTCACCCCTTCACCTTGTATCATAACATGTTGATATATTTGTTTTTAACGGTGAATGATCGTCCTTCACTTGCTCCTTTACCCTCCTTCACCTTTCTTGGCCGTGCATGCCGTACCATATAAATCTTAAAGGCTGCCGGAATATACCAAAGTATGTTTTTCTTCCTCTTGAAATATTTCATTCCACTCCATCCTGTCAGCCTTTTTCTTTCAGATACCCGTGCCCTTTATGAATCCCCCTGCAGGGAAACAGTTCC
>OJNH01001866.1_pt1 | contig 15518 bp, 19 predicted proteins | sample 1597361 | NCBI WGS metagenome assembly OJNH01 (sample SAMEA2452136, study PRJEB22498) | human gut metagenome | biome: human feces; feature: human gut; material: feces | place: Australia | collected 2012
ACCCCCGCGGAAAAACTCCTTTGGCAGCATCTGAAAGAAAAACAAATAAATAATTACAAATTCCGACGACAACACGGAGTCGGTCCCTATATCCTGGACTTTTACTGTCCAGCCCTTCGATTGGGCATTGAACTAGATGGGAATGTACACGAAGACGTTATCGTGCAGGAACATGATTTAAAACGGGAGATGTACTTGAAAAAGATCGCAAGTATTAACATCCTACGTTTTGAAAATGAAGAAGTAATCAGCAATACGGAAGCGGTTATCGAGATAATTCGTTGTTGGATGGAGAAAAACTACCCCCACTAACTCCCCCTTACACAGGGGGAGAACACGCTACATTGGAACACTGTGAGGGGAAATCTAAAAATCGCGTATTACCTCTATTTTTTTTATTTTTTCACGCAACCTTTTCCAAAAATCGGCTCACGTGAAAAAGTAGGTGGAGCAGTCCTAACGTGTTATCTTCGCGAGTGAATAAAAACAAAACGTCGATGAAAGAACTTTTACCGCTGATCTTGCCAGCTGAAATACTCGCTCATTTCGAGATCGTGAACGTTTGCAACACGAGTGATAAAATAGATATATACCTTGACGAGAAGAATATCGGCTCACCTGAAAAAGTAGGTGGAGCAGTTAGTAGAAAGCGTTATCTTCGTAACGATTTATGATATCAATAATATTGCCTTTGTCATTTCGGATGGTGTCTTGAACCCATTTGCCGGGCTTACGTTGTTTGAATGGAATAACGATTTTGTTTTTTGCTGCACGAGATAATTTATCGTAATCTTGAATACCCTTACCGTCTCCAAAGAAAATGTCAAAAATGGTCAAGTCTTCCCAAAAATAGACCTTTGCAGAATACTCGCTATAAAATATTTCCTCTTTCATGTCATAAGGATACTCCACGGTATAATATATCCGTCCCTCGTTTTTCTTGGAAATTGATGGGTGAAGATCGTGCGAGGTTTTTGTTACTCGCCTGTACCTGATAATAGGTTTTTTGTATTCTCGGTAATAACCGGGTCCATGTTTCAATACCACCTGTTTCGTTAACTTGATTAATTCTTTGTCAAGTTTCATTTTAGCTATACTATCTTTAATTACTACCGTGTCTTGTTTTTGAGAATATATAGCCTTGCTAATTCCCAAGAAACAAAATCCAAAGAATAATATGAATTCAATTTTTTTCATTTCTATCTATTTTTAAAGTGTTTCTCTTCTATTTGGCCCAAAGGGATATATTTGCTTCGGGTTATCTGGCATATTTACCGGATCGCCAGCGGATATCGATTGAGTGTAATCATACACTAATCCAGGCAAGTTACCTGCGTGATCGGTAGAGGATGGGCCTACTGGACGTCGTACTCCCTGTGCTGCCCAGGTCAAGGGATAATGAGAATGCAATGTACCGATGATTAAGTCAAAAGATAATCTTGGATCATATTGTTGTGAGGAATAAATGAAATGAACTTGCGCCTCAACTGCTCTATCAAGTATAACGGGATCGCCTTCTATTATATCATCCCCACAATAGTATTCCCCTGTTTCTGTGTTCATGTAGATGAAGCAACCAAATTCTTTGGTTGCGTGGGAACTTTTATGCTCTCGAGTGTAATTTACACTCATATTCCATAGTTCGATTGCTCGTTTTTCAATTGCTGGCAAATTTTTGAATTTAGAAATAGGAGGACACATTTCTTTAACAGTAACTGTATTAGAATTAATGTTACCTATTTGTCCTTCAAATTGCACAACCGCGACAAATTGGAAAGTTCCGGCTGAAATTGCTTTGCGTGCACAAATCCAGTCTGTTGTCTCTCCTAAAGAACCTCCTTGTTTTGTTCCTTTTCTGTTTATATAATAGTCGATATTGGTAATTTTAGGAATAGGTTTTTGCTTGGTATGATAAATATCTAATATCAAATAGTAAATATCTCCAATTTCAACCTCTCCTGCGAGTTCACTTGTTGTTAAGTTCACCATAATGTGCCCTGGATCTTCTTGTTCAAAAGGAATTTTGATATCCGTGTCTTCCCTAGTATTTTCCCCAGTATCTCCCCCGGAACTTCCAGTACCACCTCCGATCTCATCCGGTGTACCTGTTATCCAAAGAAAATCAAAAGATATTTCACAATGATGCCTGTCCCAAAGACGCGTGCTTAACAAATCATAATAATGTATCGCAACATCTTCGTGGAGGGTTATTACAAAAATAATATCATCTTCAATTATTAATTCTATTTCAAAACTATTAGGAATATGATGAACAACCTCGTGTGCTATATCCTCGAACCTGCTGATGTTCATTCCGTTTATAACAGCATCCCCAAAGCTATCTAAATAATTGTGAATTACAAGTGTATAATATGCGGGGAAGACACCGTTCGATCCTCTTGAGCGCGAGAGAAATGGAGTTAAGTTTGCTTGATTTGTAATTAATTTTTTGTCAATTGTAATACCTTTTTCTTTCCATTTTTCAGAAACGGAGGACTTTAGTATACCTTGAGCAGAAGTGTTGGATATTATATTTTCTTTTTCTAAAACTAAAGGAATGTCGATTAAACACTCTGCTAAGTGTGTATTTTCTTTAGTTACTTCAATTGGAAATATGATCATTCCTATCAGCGTGCTATCTTTCAACAATGGCAATATGTATTGCCATCCACGGCTTCCTTGAAATACAAGTGCAACTTCGTTTGGAGGAATATCGCCTTTGCGTATCAGCTTTTCCCATTGTTGTTTGCCATCGGGATTGGATAGTAAATGAGTCATGAATGCTTTCCCGACATCATTCAACTTCTCCATTTGTATATCTTGTCCCAAATAACCCTCATTACATGACAAGAAAACACTGAAGAAAAGAACACTAAATTTGAAAAAATAAAAAATGACCTTCTTTTTCATCCTGTTTGAGTTTAAGTGATTTTTTACAGTACTTATTACATATTACATGCTGTCTTTAAACTACATTTCCTCTGTGAGAATTTATATGATTAAGCTAATTTATTTACTGCCTCACGTCTGATGTGTCATTTTATTCGCAATTTAAATATAATTTTTGGTTTGACAAAGAAATGTTAATGTGTCACTTTTTAGCAGCGCTTTTGTAAATTTTGTCTCAGTGTTTATATATTTAAGATCCATTTTAAGAGTCAATAGTTCATTAATGAATTCGATAAAATAAACAATATGATCTATGCAACAATAGCTATAAAATCAATGAGTTACTTAAAGGATTTGTCATTTAGATTACAGTTCGGTCTGATAACAGATACAGAGAGTTCTATACAATGTAATTGTCTTGCAAATAAAGAAATGAATTGAGTTGGAATGTAATATATAACTAATTAATGCTATATTGGTAAGTACTAGTGTCCCAATTTTATTGGGATACTAGTGTTCTTACATAGATAATTTCCTCGATAGATCATTAAATGCCACGCAATTAACGGAAGGGATAGATAGGGCGTTACACGGAGATAACACCTATAAATGGTTTATAGAGTGAAAACTATTAGGAATAAATTCTTTTATTCCGTTGATTAGCCTAATTTTGCCTTACAGTCACCCCTGTGAGTGTTTGTAAAATGCCAATTATTATTTATTTTTGTGTACTGTTTAGAGTGATCTGGGCAGTAACATATTTAGTAAAAGGCGTTTAGTTTTTATCCTCACTTTGAAAATCGCCAATTTTTGAGTTACAGGGATAAACGGTACAAACGCTCATGCTTGCCATATATACAATTCTGTTATATATACTGGTTTAGCGTGGGGTGACTGTTTATTTGTAACAAGGTGTTTGGCGATACCTCAAAGTGAATAAACTGAAAGTTCCCACGCTTCTCTTTTTTTAACTGCTTTCCTGGGAATTGAAAGCACAAATATGTTTGTTATGGCTAAATATTTGTGGAAAGTTGATGTCGTGAAAAATGCAGGACAATTAGTTAAATGCATGACCGTTGAAATCATCATGGAGAATACAAGTGGTAAACCACAGGCGAAACACATTATCGAGGCGATAAAAAACAAGTACGGTGTCACCGTGTCTTCATGTCATTGTACGACTAGCGTGTTTAATTTTCAAAAATTAAGTTGATTATGGATTTGAGATATGTTATTATTTTTCTATCAACTACTCTAACGTTCTTTTTTAGTAGCTGTGGCAAAGATAGTGGAACCGATGACCCAAACAATCCAAATGGAAACGGGGGAGAACAAACAACATTAACAATCTCTCCAAATGAATTAACATTTAAATCGGAAGGAGAAGAGAAAACATTTGCAATAACTTCCAATTCTGCTTGGACTATTACAAACCCAAGCACATGGTGTAAAATTAATCCGGCACAAGGTAATAACAATGCCATGATAACGGCTACTGCTGATCCCAGTGAAGAATATGATGATAGAAACTTCAATCTAACCATCAAAGCTGGGGAGATAACAAAAGTTGTAACCATCACCCAGAAGAAAAAAGATGCAATTATTCTAACCAAGGAAAGATATGACATCCCAACAGAAGGAGATAACATTACGGTTGAAGTTAAAAGTAATATCACCTATTCCGTCATTATCCCAGCAGAACACAGCGAGTGGATTAAGCAAGTAGAGACAAAACAACTTGGGAGAGGGTTAGAAACAAAGAATCTCAATTTTAAGATATCAACAAACCCCAATACGGACAAAAGAGAAGGGATTATTGTAATTAAAGACAATGGTAGCTCTTTGGCTGATACAATTCATGTTTATCAAGCACAAAAGGATGAGTTGATTCTTACACAAGATACATATAACGTTTCTTCAGAAGGAGAAATAATTCATGTTGAATTGAGAAGTAATGTTGATTATGATATTTTTATTCCTGAAGATGTTCAAGAATGGATACACCAACTACCAACTAAAAGTTTAAAAGTGGATCAACTTATTTTTAGTATACAAGCGAATCTTTCTAATAATAATCGTTCTGCAAAAATCAGTATTAAGGATAAAAATAGTGATCTAAATGATACACTATATATTCAACAAAAAGCTAATGAAACTATCAATGTTATATTTCAAACAGAACAAGATGTAATTAATTTTTCCCAGAAAATGAATGAGATTATAACTGGAAATCTTATGATTTGCGGGAAAGAATTAAAAACATTGCAAAAATTAGAAAATAGACTTGTTGAAGTTAAAGGAGATTTAATCATTGATTGTGCTTCTTTAACCACGTTGGATGGATTATATGGTCTGACAAAAATTGGAGGCGATTTAATAATTTCAAAAGGTCAAATGATGACTTTAGAAGGTCTAAATAATCTTGAATCTATTGAAGGAGACCTCAATATTTCTCTTTCTCCTTCCACTTTAAGTAATTTGAAATCATTCAAATGTTTGGAAAAATTATCAACTATTGGGGGTAGTTTTAAAATAACAGCTTCTCAATTTAATTCAAATGGCTCTTCTTCTGGCATTGAATCTTTTGAGGGATTAAATAATCTAAAATATATAGGTCTTAATTTTGAAATAAATGCATTTAATGGGGGATTAAATGCTTTGAAGTCATTTGAAGGATTAGAAAATTTAACCACAATAGGAGAAAGTTTCAAAGTCATAGCTTCTTCGGGTGATGCATATTCTTCTGTATCACTAGACGCATTGAAGTCGTTTAAAGGTTTAAATGCACTAAATCTCATTGGAGGAAATTTTAAAATACAGGCTATAGATTCCGTTTCTTCACCATATGCATCTTCTTTGGGTGAATTAACATTTGAAGGCTTAAATAACCTGACTGCTATTAACGGAGATTTTTCGATAAAAGCTTTTGCTCTTGGTTCAGATAAAGACAACTGGGGAACTTGCGAACCTTTAAAGAATTTGGTATGTTTTAAAGGTTTAAATAAATTGCATCGCATAGGTGGGAATTTTAAAATTGATGCATATTCTGATTATAAAAAGAGAAATACAATGGCATTAGCATCATTAACATCATTTGAAGGTTTAGAAAATTTATATACTATTGAGGGGGATTTTACTATAAAAGCCTCTACTTCTTATGGTCGTTCCTTACCAAGATTAACTTTTAATGGACTAAACGCATTAAAGCAGATCAATGGGAATTTTGAAATAAATATTTCTAATTTGAAAGGTGGTAGTGAACGCTCATTGAGGGATTTTACATCATTTGAGGGTTTAGAGAATCTATCAACAATCGGAGGGAATTTTAAAATAATTGCTTATCAGTCCAATTGTTTTGAATCTTTTAAAGGATTAAATAAGTTGAAGCATATTGGGAACGATTTTGAAATAAGAGCCTCTGGATATAATACGTTAGGTAAATGTACTTCTCTTAAGGGTTTAGATAATTTATCCTATATCGGTGGAAGTTTAAAAATAGAAGGTGTTATCAGTGATTATGCACTAGATGGTTTAGAATCATTAGAAGGGCTGACACAATTGAAAACGATATCGAACAAGTTATCAATTACGGGATGTAAAAGGTTGAACAATATTAATGCTTTAATTTCTCTCACAACAGTAAAAGAAATAACAATAACAGATTGTCCTGCTATTTATGATTTTTGTATTATAAAAAATGTTGTACAAGAAAACAATAGTAGTTTTTATACGACTGGAAATGGATATAATCCGACTAAATATCAATTACTAAATGGGCAATGTTCTGATATTTCAAAAGAATAACTATTTATATTGTGATAATAACTATGGGAAAACAATTTAATCAAAATTTAAATAATTGGCTTCAAGAAGTAGCAAACGGTTGTTACCAAATTGCAGTGAATTCTGCTTACAACATGGACATGGACTTTTACGTTTTCCAATCTAACGTAAGTTTTCAACCCGAACTAATGATTATTGGTAGTAATCCTGGAGGAAATAAAGAATATTCAACGATGAATCGTGAACAAGGACGGGAACGTCGTACTGCAAATAACTTGGGAATTAGTGATCATAACCAATTTCTTGTAAATGATGGTTGGGGGAGTATGAGAAGTTTGTGCGAGTTGTTTTCTGGACCAATTTTACGTCCTGTCTTTGAAAAAGCAGTGATTACGAACATTGTATATTTCAACACGGGTAATTTCCAAGAATTACGAAAACGCATGAATCAAGGTGGACGGGAAGCGTTACAATTTTGCGTGAAGAAGAACATGGAATTGATCCGTCTAGTATCTCCCAAACATTTACTATTAATGGGGATTCCTGCACGAGATAATTTGCGACCGTATTTTGATAAGCCTCTACAATCGTTGTTGGTTACCCCCGTGGAAAAATATAATTTAATTCAGGAAACCACGTTAAACGGTATTCCAACCTATTGTATCCATCATCCCTCTCGTAATTATAAATTCAATACGGGAGAAAATCAAAATCTAAAACGAGCAATGTTTGAAAAGATTCTGTCTAAATAAAATTATCATGTATAACTTAAAAGAGGAAATTATGAAAAGAATGTTTGTTTATTTATGGGTAATGATTTGCAGTTTGGGATTTACCGCTTGTTCTGATGACGATGGTAATGGTGATACCGAAAAAGGTTATAAGGTAAGTAAAATTACAGCTCACTTTCACGAGGACGAAGATGAAGATGAAATTCGTACATACAGTTACGATAGTCAAGGCAGAATGATTAAATGCGTGTATGATGAAAACCAGATTGTTACCTATACTTATAAAAGTAACCAAATCGTAGTGAACGGGCTTGAAGACGGGGAGGAGATATGGAAACTGAATGATAACGGATATATCGTACAAGGAGAGAGTGAAGATGAAGAGATTGCATACACTTATGACAACCTTGATCAATTACAGAAAATGGAATATACAGACGGTGATATTCACATCTTTACATGGAGAGACGGAAATATTGTAAAAGTTGTTGAGGCATTCGGTGAGGTGTACGAAAGTACGAGCGAATTTACTTATTCTTCCGTAGAAAATAAAGTTGATTTTGATTTTTCTTCTTATCTTGGAGACTACCATTTTTACGATGAGCTTTACAATGGTTCGTATTTTGGGAAACCCAACAAAAATTTAGTGCTCACTTGTCAAACAAAAGAAGGGAATGAGACGTCCAATTACCGTTATGAATACTCTTTCAATGAAAACGGTTGTGTTGAAAAAATATTACAATATGAAGATGATGTTTTGACGGTTACTCATATTGTAGAGTATCTCTAATTCTCCTGGGTATATTCATTGTTTTATATAAATAGAAAATGAGGGCGTGTCGACATCGGCAAACTTTTTTTGTTTGATAATTGATTGATAACCAGTAGTTAGTTTCGCTTAAAAAAGCTAATCTCTACTTATAAGCATACATAGAGGGTTTCAATAACCAACTGATACTGAAGACAAAAGTATATAAAAAAGTCGGATTGTAAAACACTGGAAAAGAACCTTCTTTTATCAATCAAGGAAATCAAAAAGTGTATAGAGCAAAGTGGCGCATGTATGGTATAGATAATTCCGTACATGCGCCACTTTCTTAATCATCTGATTTGCATTGATTTACATTAATTGTTATTATATACTATCATTTGGTACTGATAAGCATTGATTTTGCTTGTGGGGTGTATTATTGTCCACCTAAAAAAATCAAGAATATCTCCTTGAAACGGGTTTGACGAGCAGGTCGATGTGCTCGTGTTCAAGGATATGTTCCATAGCCTTGTATATGGGCATCTTTTCGATACCGGCAATCTTCAGGGCTTCCATCTTGATGGTATTCTCGATGAGCAGCAGGTAGTCTTCCTCCTTCAGCTCAACATATTTCTGTGACTGTGATTTTAATTTTGCCATATTGATGTTGTTATTTGTTTCCGAAGTCGGCAGGAATCTCACCCCACAGGCGGTTGTCCCAGTGCAGCACTTCGATGTCCTTGATTCTTGCCTCCATCACTTTGAGGAATATCTCCGCTTTCTGCAATGCCGGGCATCTGCGTGAAGAGGCTGTCTGTTTGTTACAATACCACGTGATGGCTGTAATGCTGTCCGAGTAGATTGTTCGCGGACTTTCCGGATGTTCCATGACATATCTGACCGCCTCGACAATGCCGAGAAACTCCCCGATATTGTTCGTCCAGTTACCGATAGCTTTGGAAAAGAGTTCTTTTCCTGAAGAGAGGTCGACAGCCCGGAAGCGTGTCAACCTCTCTTTTGCAGAATGGGCACCGTCGGTCGCAATACCCACGACCGGTTTTTCTTTCATTGAATTCCTCCCTGATGTCTGTCTCCCGTATAGATGAACCCGTCGGATTCCATACGTCGTACCAGAGCACGCGCCTGATTCAGATAGTCGGTGATGACACCTTCCTTGTACTTGATATCCTTGCGTCCCTTGAGGATTTCCAGCACACCGTCTATTGTGCGGCTCATTACGCTCTTGCCGTCTTTCGGGTCGAAGAAAATCTTTTTGTTGCCGAACGTCACAGTTACTTGATACAATGTCTTCGGGACGATCACTGTTTCCACATGCGCCTGAAATAACACGGGGGTAGCGGCAACGACTACATACCCGTTGGCTTTGTGCATGGGTTTCAACTCTACCGAGTATAGTATGTTTGGCTCGAGAGTTCCTTTCAGGTCTTCCGAAAGGACACAAATCTGCTTGCCGAATCTTGAGTCTTCACGGACTCCCATCAATTTACGTGTCTTGGAATGGCGCGAAACGAACCCTATCAGTTCGCCCGTCTCTTCCGATCTCGCAAACTTCAGTTGCGATTTTTCCGATGTCATATTACTGTTCTTTCATATTCAATCTATTGCTTTCAATTGACAATCTGTTTTCAATGGGTCACTTTTCCATACAAATATATGCCAATTTTTCACGCCAACAAAACGTTTTAGTTATTAATTTTCAGATGGTTATGTGTAATATATATAGAGAAAAGGCTGCATTCAGTACAGCCTTTCCTCCTCTGTAAAATGACTGAAACGCTCGTCAGTATCAGAAGTTTGCAGTAGATAACGGCATTTCCAATAACGGTAAATCCGCCTTCCGTTGGGTATACAGTGATTTATATCGTCAGCATTCAGATATTGGTTCCCTTGTTCCGTACCGTGGTGCATCCATGTAGCGCACCCGGGCAGGTCCGGGTTGTTCCGGACATAGAAGTCCATTTTCTCTTTACCGGCGACAAAGATATTGTGTATCCGTACGTCCTTATCGATAGGAAACCGGTAGGCGTACAACGCGAAGTCACAGATGTCGGTTTCCAGCAGGTTGCCGCCAAAGTGTTCGGGAGCTTTCCGTTTCAGGTTCTCGAACCCCTCCAGAATACCCGGCCTGTCGCATATCTCGGCAAACCTTTCATCCGTTACCGGCTCAGCCGTCGCATAAACCACCCGAAAACCATTATCCGTACTGTCCAGTACCATGACATGCGCGACTATCCCCGGTGATTTGTTGATACTTTCGTCAATGCTGTCCGAGTCCGTGGTCAGACAGCATTTCAGCGTTCCGATGATTAATACCGCTACCACCAACAGTGTCCAAGGACCTATTGCTGCCGCTATCAATACCAATTCATCGGCCCGTTTCCGTATTTGTTTCATTGATTTTGAGAATGTGGCGGCCGGATACCCCCCGGACCTCGGACACGCATACCTTGCATCCTGCATCCAGCAACCGGTTTCTACATTCTTCCAAGGCGGCGTCGGAAATCCTGATGGCAGGTATACCCGCCGCCGTCATCTTGAACCGGGGCACTTCCGTGATCCGGGTAATCGTTTCGGCATCATCAAAATACGCCTCGAATGAATCTCCGACATGGAAAAGGATGATGGTTTCCACGCCATGCCTTTCCTTCATGCCGCCGTAACAGCGGCGAATAATCTCTTCCTTTTTCATATCAAATAGATATATTAGGTTTGATGTCAGCCAAACATGAAAGTGCCTGTAATCCGTTCAACTGCCGGGCTTTCGTCCGAAATACATATACAGACTTTCTTCATCTGACAAATATACAATAAATTACGGAACGACCCATGTCTATTGCATGAAACTATCCTTTCATCTTCACCTCCCTTCTTTCAAATTGTTCGCGGATGATTTCAACGAGTTGTCCGATGCTGTCGATTTTTTGACTCTTACCGCAGGCTTTGCCATGGAACAATGGCGTGAAGTACAGGTTAAAATCCTCATCGATGGAAAAACCTCCCACGAGGACGATACCCGCCTTGATACGGTAATACTCGCCGTACATGGCGTAATCATCCGTAGTTTTGGTGAACCCGTACTCTGGCAACAAGTCCGGCAAAGTGTCCAGGATCGGCCGGATGACATCCTTGAGAAAATTCGGGGTCTCAACTTCCTTTTTCCGTTTCCGACCTTTTCTGCCGGTTCCGTTATCGTCTTGCAGGTAATGGGCATCGAAACGATCCCGATACCTTTCTGTCAGTTCCTTAATATCCATATCCTTTATACATTTAATTGTTTTCCTCAAGCCACTCTTCCAGTGTCATGGAGTCCTCGAAACCGTATTCGTCAATCTGTACATAGCCGTCCTTTTCCGTGATAAACTCTTTCCTGGTCAGGATGGTTCCGCCATGATTTACCATCACCGTCGGTTCGATGGTCGCCAGACGGTCCCCGTCATCCGACTCCCGGATATCGTATGCGTACAGTCCCTCCGGAACGGCATTCCGGTCAATCCGCATATCCGTAAACAATGCAGGCGTGTCATTGATGGTCATAGACTCAAAGGTCTCGTTGCCAATGTTTTCTTTTGTAATCATATTTATTGATTCAAATAGTTTATTATTCCTGCTTGGGAAGTTCAATGGCTCTTACCCAATTGTTCCGGTCATCAAAACATTCATCATTGATGTTGGCCGTAAATTCCAGCGGTATCATCTTCTCAACCCGCGTTGCGGGGTTATTTTCGTAATCAACGATGATTTTCCCGGCCGGAACATCACGTTCAAATTCGTCCAGCGGGAAAGAGAATATCCATATTTCCCGGTCTTTATCTTCCCCAAGAAACGCCTTGAGGTTGTCTGTATAAGCCTGGCATTTGTCCCACGAGGTTTCCACGAATGAAATGATTTCCTCTTCCGGTTTGCCGGTACGGTCTTTCAGGAATGCAACGGCATTCCCTTTCCAGATATCCTGCTCGACACAGAGTTCCAGATAACGTTCCCAGACTGTCACCAGCCAGTCCATGTTAATCTCATGCAGGTGGCGGCAGGTGAAACGCTCCCGGCTTTCCGCGTTGTAAAGCGTGCAGCTTCCGTCCGTGCGTATCTCCTCCAACCGGTACATGGTGTATACCGGTATCCCGTGCCCATACCCGTCTTCCCCTTCCTCCTCGACATATACCGTATGGGGCAACATATTTTCCGGCATTTTCGGTATCGCACACAGGTTGGCTATAACTTCCTGTTCCAACGCTTTTTGTTTCTCCTGTATTCTCATTGTCTATCCATCTTTTAGTATGATTTTACCTTCTTGAAATAATCTCTGTTTGTAACGACGGTGGTTGCGTATATTTTCGGTATGTTTCTTCCGGTCATATTTATACAAGCCTTTTGCCTTGTTCTCTCTCAGCAGTTCCTTGTTCCGCTCTTCGCTTTCTGGGTTCACAATGAAGGTTATCAGCCTGCGGCTGACACCGTATTCCCGGGCAAGCTGGCGCTGGCTGACAGCTTCTGTCATGTAACGGTGGAAAATTTCAGCCTTCTGAAAAGGAGTGAGCTTCTGCCTGCGGTCATATTGTGTCCCGCTGATGATTATTCCCGAGCTTTTGTATGGCATAGTGAAGTCTGTTTTTCGTTTGTGGTCCATGAATGGTAGATGCGTTGTTTGCCATCTAAGGAGAGTAGAAACCAGCGGCTATAAATCCGTTCCAGCGTTTCGGTGTCGTGCCCGTATATCGGTCCCAGTTCGTTTGCAAACATCGCCGCTACCTTCAGCCTCCTGGTATCGGACAGCTTCTCCCACCAGCGGCAAATGGTCTTGTACTGCTTCACGCCCGTTACAAGGTCCGGAACCGGAGCGGAGGAGATATATTCCGCCTCTTTGCCGCACGGTGCCTGCCAGAACCCCTGTTCGCAAAGAGCGCGTTGCTCGTCACAAACCCGTTCTGCAAAGGATTTGAGTGCCATTTGGAATATCTTTCTTTCCAGTTCCTTACGTTCCATGGACAGTTCATGCACACCCACGTTCAGCCCGTGCTTATTGCGTTCATCCGGGGAAAGCTTGTTGCTCAAGGCTTTCCTGACCAGTTCCAGCCGTTCTTTCAGAGGGCCGTATTCGTTGTTATCTAAATACCGGTTAAACAGTTCCTGTTCGTTTCCGGGCAGTATGAATATATTTTCCATCATGCATCATTTAAGTTATCGGATGTGAATAGGATATATCGCAGTGGATAGCGGGTGTCGGGGTGCGGAAATAGCCACGAGATCCCGTGCCGTCAAGGGGCGCAGAAAAACGGCATCGAACTCCTGAGTATCGTCTTCACGGATATCTCGGACTTCAATGATCCATGTGCCTTCATAGCGGCACCAGGCAATCACCTCCAAAATCATTTCCTTTCTGTAGTCAGCCGGTCCGTCCCCGAAACTTTCACGTATCCGCTTAATTGCATCGTCTGTCAGCCGGACAAATTCCCCTTTGCGGAACGGAGCTTCCGGCGTAACGGCAGGAGCCAGCATCTGCCAGTCTTCATGTCCGTCCAGGTCTTCCACAGCCATTGCGTAGGCTTTGTATTCAGCTTCGGTCTCGAAATGTCGGGTTATCACATATCCCCCGGATTCGGCCGTGCTCTCCACCGACGAGATATCCCCGGTTTTCCTGTATATGCTTACAGTATCCTTACCGAGTAGAACTTTTACTGTTATCATTATTGCAGATGGTGTGGTTTTATTATAAATGGAACTCCACGTCTTCCTCCTCGAACTCCGTGTCGTGGTCCTCGTTGTACCCCTCGACGGTCGAACCAGGGACATAGGTCTCTCCGCCAATCCCATAACGTCCGGCATCGAGCAGTTTCCGAAGGGTTTCGGTGTCCCCGTTTAGAATCCTTTCGATGTCCTCCCGGCTGCCCCGGACGCTAATTCCGAGACGTAGCCAGAGATTTTCCTCTCTCGAGGTGTCCGCCTCTTCCGACCGGTGGCGTATGATATGATAATCACTCCATCCGTCGGCATCGTTTACCCCGGCGATGTAGGCATTGTACTCCGCCTCAGTCTCGAACTCTTTCTCGTCCACGACGCCCCCGTTATCCGCCAGCCATTCTTCAGAAGGCAGTTCATTGTTCTCTTCATATTCCCGTACGGCGTCCTCGCCGAAAATCGTTGTTATCTTTATCATGTGTCTTTGGGTTTTGAATATTTGTTATTTAATGGTTATCAAACTCGTTTGCCCGAACCGGTTTGATTCGGTTCGCAGACAGCCACCCGGTTTCCGGCGCGTATCAGTTTGGGGAGATACACGTCCAGGTCACGAAAAGAAAACCGCAGTTCCTTGACGCCTTTCCCTTGCCCGTCGACGCGTTCGGCGGTGGCAATGCCCAAAATGCCGGAAGCGGCGATGGCATCATCCTCATACAATTCACAAGATTCCCCGTTTCGGAAAATGTACAGGGCATCCGGGTGCGCCGCTTTCATCTCGCGGTATTTTCCCATCATGTCGGAAACTCCCGGGACATTTCCGTTCCCCGTTACATTCCGGGTCTTCAGTAGGTTCCTCGTGGCGTCGATGTCGATGAAATTCGTCCAGCCGGCTTTATGAAGTTCGACAGCAGCTTCCCGCAGGGATACCTTCCCGTTCTCGACCTCCTCTTTCAGGGATTCGAGAATGTTCTTGATTTTATAATCATTCATCATATTTTTTATTCTTTGGTTACATTGTTACTTGTTCCGACGGTATTCCGGTCAAGGGGAAAGCACCCGTGGCCTCCGGTAACCCGTCGATACACTGCCCGTCGTCAGGATTTCCCCGACAGGTAATGCCCGATGGACTTGTAACGGTTAGGAATGTTCGCGTTCTCGTTGAAACCGTTCAGGCAGTGGAGCAAGGCATCTTCGAGCGTGACATAACGACGGTCGAAAGTTTGGATATTATCCAGACAATAAGCATTTACAGCGTATTTGAAAGGCGCGTACATCCTTTCGTTCTCCCGCTTTAAAATGACAAACCAGTCGAAATGGAGTTTCAAGCGGAAACCGTCGCTCTCGCCGACTTTCATCAGCCGCTCTTCGTCGAGAAGCCGCCGCACGAGTGTGGCGTCGAGCTGACGGGTATACTCCCTGTACGCCTTGATACGGGCCGTGTAAGCCGCGGCATATTGTTCGATGTCCGTTTCTTTCAGCCGATGTTCCGCCGGGTAAAAGTCCAGCACCTCTTTCGTCGTGACGGGAATTTTCAGGTCGTCCACCCCGATCTCGTAGGTCTTGTTTTCCAACACGTCGTGGAACTCGAACCCTTGAATTCCCATGAGGGTAAATTCTCGCGTCGGGTCAGGGAGCGCAAGTGATTTGAGCTCTTCGAGGTCGCGGCACAC
>OJNH01001879.1_pt1 | contig 15454 bp, 10 predicted proteins | sample 1597361 | NCBI WGS metagenome assembly OJNH01 (sample SAMEA2452136, study PRJEB22498) | human gut metagenome | biome: human feces; feature: human gut; material: feces | place: Australia | collected 2012
TCCGCCGTCTGCCACTGGCCTGACGGATACAGTTGCGTCCGGCAGCGCACGGAGAATTCCCTGTTCTGCGGCTGTGCCTGCCTGAAGGGAGGTAAGGCTGCCTTTAAAAGAATCAATTGCTACAATAATATTCATAAGGACCCCTTTTATCATTATAATTTCTTTATCTCATATTTCATATTATTAAAACCAAATTACCACTCAATCTCTTCCGGATACTTCAGCTTCGGATCATGTAGCTCATGGAAACTGCATCCATACTGCTTCGCAGAATACTCCAAATCTCTCTTCATATTTTTATATGCATCCGGCTGTTGCACAAACCTCTTTGCAATATTTCTAAGCTTGTCCTTCCTCTTTTCCGGTGCTGTCTTTAAGTATTCAATATTACATTTATCCACATATTGTGTCGCATAATTAAGAAAGAGGTCTTCGTACCTATGACCTCTAATCTTAAACAACTTCTCAATCTCATCATCGCCAATAACCTCAGCAAGGGTACCTAGTATTACTGCTGAAAGAGTATCAATTATCGCTTTATCTCTTATATAGCTTGAATACTTATGAGTAGGAAAAGCAGCATTCTCTTCTTGCCTTTTAGTTCTCTTTCGATAATACTGACATGACCAAACATATAATTCTGGTGCCGACAAAGCAACAAAAACTGCTTCAGGAAACATAACATTTACGCTAAAGTGAACCTCTTGTTTTGGGAGTATCATAGAATGCCACTTCATCATTTCATCATGAACACCGTTATCTACCAGCTTTATGTCTCTATCTCCCATGAAAGCATGCCTCATATCATAACAGATTCCAAGTAAACGATTCTTTATACTCCAACAGCAATCATCATAGTTTTCTTCGAACCCAGTCATTCTATGAATGCTTTCCACGATTTCATAGAAATCCTCATAATCTCCCTCAATTATAATGCCAACAAGATTCTCTGTAGGTTTTGCCGAAATCATAGTCTTTCCCCCTTAATCCATCTTATTCTTTTCAATCTCTTTTATCTGTTTAATATATGATTTAATGCTTCAATATGTTTTTCGCTGAAACACTCTATTCCTACCTTACACTATGATTTCTAACCTGATCAAGAAGTAAGGATTTTGTATCTTTCTGAATTAGCAAAGCTCTCAAACCAGTCGCTGATGCTCACATCGTGTGTCCGGGTTTTGTATCTTTCTAAATTAGCAAAGCTCTCAAACTCTTATACATGAAAAACTCTGAACCAACTTGTTTTGTATCTTTCTAAATTAGCAAAGCTCTCAAACTTTTGCAATTCAATAATTTCGAGGTTACTCGTTTTGTATCTTTCTGAATTAGCAAAGCTCTCAAACCGTACATAGGTTTTCTTTTTTCCCTTGCAGTTTTGTATCTTTCTGAATTAGCAAAGCTCTCAAACGAATACTCTGCTGACAAGCAGACATTATCAGTTTTGTATCTTTCTGAATTAGCAAAGCTCTCAAACCTGGGGCATTCTCGTGTGTGCAGTACATAAGTTTTGTATCTTTCTGAATTAGCAAAGCTCTCAAACCATTCTTAAATTGACTAGCGACATTTTCAAGTTTTGTATCTTTCTGAATTAGCAAAGCTCTCAAACTAGTCAAGATAATATTGGTATGGCAAAAAGGTTTTGTATCTTTCTGAATTAGCAAAGCTCTCAAACATATACTTTGCACACAATCTCACACATATTGTTTTGTATCTTTCTGAATTAGCAAAGCTCTCAAACTTGTTGTCGTTGATTTACTTAAATCACGCTGTTTTGTATCTTTCTGAATTAGCAAAGCTCTCAAACAGAAGACAATCACACACCTCGTTCTGGTTGGTTTTGTATCTTTCTGAATTAGCAAAGCTCTCAAACTACAAAACTGATTGCTTCATCATCTGTTCGGTTTTGTATCTTTCTGAATTAGCAAAGCTCTCAAACTAACTGCATTACCTATTTTTGATTTTGATGGTTTTGTATCTTTCTGAATTAGCAAAGCTCTCAAACAAAAGGTTTAAGTGATTGAGAGGTGTTAAAGTTTTGTATCTTTCTGAATTAGCAAAGCTCTCAAACTCCTGCTGTTTCTGAATCGTCTCATTGTACGTTTTGTATCTTTCTGAATTAGCAAAGCTCTCAAACAGCTTTGATAGGTCAAGCACCTATTAGTATGTTTTGTATCTTTCTGAATTAGCAAAGCTCTCAAACCATCCTGTACAACTTGCCGGCAATGTTCTGTTTTGTATCTTTCTGAATTAGCAAAGCTCTCAAACTCTCCATACTTTTTACGCATCCGTGTCAAAGTTTTGTATCTTTCTGAATTAGCAAAGCTCTCAAACCTCAAATTACTTTGAGGTTATCTCCGAGCTCATTCTATATTGCGAATATAGTGCCAATTCTTATAGTTCAATTATACATAAATCCTCATCAATTATCCAGCATTTTTCCCCTTCAATATGTGGTGTCTGTATTGCTTCTATAACAATAAGATATATTTTATTGTATATTGTGAATTCATAAAGCTGTATAATTTCCTCTGTTGAAAAATAGGCTTTTAAATTTGGAATAACAAATATATTAACTCCGCAAATTTGATTCATGAGATTTATATATTGCATCATTTTTTCAAGTAATGAGTCCGAGTCATCATCAATTTCTACTGATAGGGATTTCATTAAACTAGATAAATCGGTATCAAAATTATATTTTAAATTATATGGAACAGTAGAAATAACCTTATCAAAATACGATATCAGTTCCTGTTTAAACAAGACGCTCTCTTCTTGCAGTAACGTATCATTTTGAAATGTAAGTTCCTGATACAATTTTGTTATGATTTTTCTATCATTAGTATTAATGCTAAAGATATTATAAATACAATCCATTTTCTGTGATAGCTTCAGTTCCTTGCTTTCATCGGATAAAATGAAATCTCCATTTTCTCCCTTATACTGTTTCCATAATGTCTCTAATATGTTGGAATAGACTAGATGATTTTCTATTGATAAAACGAGTATTTGATTTTCTATTAAATCAAACTCTAAATCATACAAAGTATTAACCAGTTTCATAATATCACCAGCCTTTCATCGGTATCCAATACACAGGACTTATTCTCTCCAACAACATATTCCATTTTTGCATATTGCTTTTCAGTGACTCTTAATATTTGTACAAGCCCCTCTCCCGGTTTATTTTTCCTGATACTTTCTTGAATAACATCCGCAACACCTGAATTTTGTACTAACTTGCAATATACCGATTCCTGCAACATGAAAAAACCTGATTTTATAAGGTATTTTCTAAACTCGCGATAATCTCTGCGCTGCTTTTCCGTCAACACCGGGAGATCAAACAAAACCATCATTCTCATATATCTATAACTCATCCTTATAGAACTTTATCAATGAAATATCGTCATCATTAAGTGCATCAAAAATACTCCGACAATATATTTTCATTGCATTGTTCACGCACTCCTTTCTCCCTGCTATAATCACTTCTTTTTGCAACAACCTTAATACTTCTATTTTTTCATCATGTTCAAACTTTTCCGGCATCATGTTCTTTACCAGATTATCTACAATCGGCCGGAACGGCTCCATCAAATCAGATGCAAGATTGAACTGATTAAAAATATTATCATGAAATAATCCAATTTGTGTTATATATCCATTGAGTGCTGTTTCTCTTGCACAAGTAGAAAGCAACAGACTATATCCATAATTCAAGGCTGCATTAATACTATTTTCGGCTGTTCTCGTAAAATCCAGACCAAATAATGCATTAAAATAAACTTTGGCTGCATGCCCCTCCCTGTTAGTTGCATCTCCAAATTCAATTTGTGTAATATATTCATAAAGCATCTGAGCTTCCGGCTTATCCCATCTCTCAAGATTTTCTGCCTGCTTCCGAATTTTTTCGGTAATAATTTCAGTCCATACAGATGTCTTTATATCTTCTGACCACGCAATCTGTTTTCGTACTTTCATACTTGTGTCATGGCTTCCATAATACGGAACAAGTTCTGATGACGGATTTCTTTTTTCATCGCAGAATATTACCTTTATCTTCTTTTTTGTCAACTCGCAGAGTAATACCGCGGTAAGAGAAACGGATGTTGTTTCAATCATCAATATTGAAATTTCACTAATATGAATTTTTACAACATCCTGATTTCTCACTATCAAATACCCCATTTGATAATCCAGTTTTGCACTATTTGAGATGACAACTGTCCGCCAACTCATACTGTTCGGAGATTGATTTTCTTTTCATACAATCCTGTTACAGACTGATTGATCAGATATATATCTTCATCTCCGATTTTTTTACTTATCAATATTTTTCCGCAATGTGCAGATTCACCTAATAATGTCATATCACATTCACTTCCTAAAACTGAAGATAACTGTAAAATTTGGCATAATACTATGCATTGTTTTTCTATGTCTAAATTTATGAATTTTTCTTTCGCCTTATCCAACTTGTCTCCAACCGGATTTGGTCTATTTGAAAAAATACTGTTCTTAAATTTCTCAATCAGCTCCGAATATAATAATTCATTTTTTTCCTTTGTAATTATCCCTTCTACAATATTTTTGTCTACCGCTTTTTCCAATTTAGATATATATTTTACCCACTCCCTTTTCAAGTACATATTTACTGCATTTCTTACTATTAATTGTTTACCGGTTTTTCCTGTAATATAAAAGAAATAGCCTTTACGTTTTATCAATGATCCTATTTTAATTTTTCTAACCCTTATATCAAAATCAATAAGGCCTAATACCTGTTCACAATATTTTTCCAGCTCATGTGGATTCTGTTCTATTTTTTGAGCCAGATATAATGGTACTGACTCAATCATCCGGCTTCGTTTTTTCTTTTCCGTGTGTTCTACCAAGAAGAAATATGCGCCTGTTACACTCGTAAATCCTCCATATTTTGTAACATCCTTCATTTTTTCATCTGATGATTTAAAAGGTATGTATCCTTCTTCTTTAGCTTTCTTAGCACCATAAAGTGTTTCGTTTGTCAAACCTCCCTTTCCTTCAAAACTATATCGTGTCATCAACGGAGTGTTTCTTCCCAACACTTTCTTTACTGTAGCTATTGTTCCTGCCTCACCATCCTTTTTCTGTGCGATCCATGCAACTTCACCATTACGTTCAACATCCCAGTCAAACATTTTTGATAAATTGTAATTATTTTTGGTTTTATCACGGTCATAATCATTTTTTATAAAGTTAAGAGGATTCTGTGTGAATTTTACATAATACACATTTCCTACCACGATATTAAGGTAAGCATCATGTGCATGATGAAATTCATTAATCAGACGGCTCTTAGGAATGTCTCTCGTATTTCTAAACTCGGACACATTTGACGCTTTTGCATAGACTATCTTACTTTCTGGTAAAAGCTGCTGTAGTATATTTGCAACTCCTTTTGTTCCCTGACTTGTTTCAACAAGCTGTCTTGCAATAAATCCAGCTTTTTGCTCATCAGTGAACGGATTTCTTCCTATAAGGCGATTATACTTTTCTTCTGTAATAAATCCTGACCTTCTAAGCTCTGACCACATATTTTTCTGTGACGCAAGAATTTCATCCTCTAATGGATAAATATCGCTCTTATGTGCATTCTTTTCTTTACATACCAAAACCAGATTATTGTCAATATTATCATCCTTAACAAAATGTCTTGGATATACATGATCTATATCATATAGATTATTATTGAAAAGATCACTTAATTCTATATGCTTTCCTGTGTACATGCATCTGCCTTTTTGTGTAAGATAAAGGTACATTTTCTTGCTTCTAATGCTTCCTGTTTCATCTGCATGCGCAATTACTTTCATCCAATCAACATCTTCATCTTTTACTTTCTTGTATAGTTCTTCGAATTTTTTACGTCTGCTCTCAGTACGCATTTTGCGTTCATCCGGTCTTCGTGTCATTTCAACAAATATACGATCCGGTTCACATCCCAAAACTTTTACCAGCTCCTTAATAATAAGGATTGTCTGCCATATCATCCGCTTTACCGGAGCAGAAAAATAATATTCATCCAGATCTTCTGCCTCTATATCTGATAATGTTTTCATCATCGTATTTTGATACTCAGCCAAACGTTCTTTGTAATTATATAATCTACTGTTTATAAGTTCCATCAAATTAAGATTATTGTTCCATAACGCTCTGATGATACTTACAGACTCCCCTGTTGAAACATCCGCTCCACTAAGCTCTAAGAAATTTTTTGATAGATTGCCCCAATCTTTGAACTTAAAACCTACTATTCTCTTAATCTGTTCTTTTGTGAGCTTCTCGCCATACTTTTCTTCTATTCTATCCTTTAAAAATTTTTTGGAATCCCCATAAACTGTGCACCAGAATACAATATCCTCTACCATTTTCTGAACGCTATCTTTAGAGATATCATCCCCCAATATCGCTTTAAATTTGCCATATGTCGTTAATGCATTGTTTATAGTAACATCTATTCCTGTAACCTGTTCTTCTGCTTCAATAATTCCTCTTGTATGCAAATATTTACATAACTGCTTTTTCGTTACTCTCTTTCCTTTTTGAAATACCTCTTTATATATATCCTGTTTTAATTCAACAGAAATTCTCTCTCCGTCAATCTTAATATTATTAATTTCATTGAGAACACAAAAACTTTGATATTCAAGTGATGATTTTGGCAATACCGGTTCACCGCTAATATATGTACAACGTCGTACCATGCGTGATATAAATGCCTCTGATGTCGCTTTCATATCTATTTTTTCATCAATATTCCATGGTAAAACCTGTCCTTCTTCCTTTCTTACTACCCAGCCATTTCCTCCATCTTTACTGCTTTTTTCCGTCGTTGGTCCAACATAATATGGTATTTGAAAACTAAACAGTTTCATTATTTTTTCAGATACCGATAAACCTGTTTCATCTTTTTCTCTTAAAAACGGAAGATAGCTTTCCGCATTTGAAAGTATTTTTTTTATTTCTTTTGCATGAACTTGATTCGGTATAACACCATTAGATGCAGTTAACTGTTTAGGCAAAAATGTCTCGTTTTCTATTGACATCAATATGCGCTGTACATCTGCATCTTCCGCAGGTACATTCTTTAAAAGCTTTTTGATTGCTTTATATAATTCTTCGGATGATCTTTTATTTCCTACTCTTCTTTGCTTTGTTTTTGAATTATAGGAACCTACATATGATGCATATGAGCCATCTGCCTCACTATTAAAGAAGTTATCGTAATCTTCTTTGCTACAATATTTTCTGATTACATTTTTTAGAAGTCTTAAATCTTCTTTATGCTTTTCGTATGACGTAACTCTTGCCTGTGACAGATAATTATGACCTTTCATAATACCAGCCAATGAACCAATATCATATATGTCCTTCATGGCCATGATTATTTCAAAATAATCTTCACCAAGTATATTAGCTATTTCATCTGATTTTTCATCAAAAGATGCTTCTGACAAGCAGATATCTAATTTTGGCACTTCGTCACTCTGTATCTCCGGGAAAATTGCACATGCATTAAATTTTAAGCCACACAAACCTCTTATCAACTCTTTATATGGCTTATTTTTATAATCCACGCCAAGTATCTCTGCAAGTCCTTCTGCTTTTCTGGTTCTGCTCATATCTCTGCGCGACAGAAGATCTTCTATTTTTTTACCATCGATTGTCTCATTCAAATTATATTGTGTGAATTCAGAAAGTAAATTTGTCAATTCTAAATAAGCATTGTTTATATTATTTTCTCCGCTATTTTCACCTAATCCTGAATTCAAAAAGTGTCCACGATGTTTAAACATATTAAGCAATGCCAAGAACACAAGCCTTACGTCATGCTTATCGGTACTTTCTATTAATTCTTTTCGTAAATGATATATTGTTGGATATTGGTCAAAATAATCCTTATCTGTGTAATCATCATCATTAAAAACATTATTTTTATATCTTACCTCTGTATCTTTGTCCTCCAAGTGATATTTACTGTTTGCCAGTCTTTGAAAAAAATCTGGATCAACTTCACCTATAGCATCATGAAAATAATCCTTTAGTAAACCAATCCTAACCTGCTCTCTTTGTCTTCTCCTTCTGCTTATTCTATGCGTACGTCTTTCCACAGCAGTAGATGCCTCATTAAATTCACGTATTCCCCATAAGTCTTTTCCTTTTGCCTTAAGCAAATTGTAGTTTGGATCAGTAACCGCCCAGCCTACAGAATTAGTTCCCATATCGAGTCCCAAATAATACTTGAATGCTGCCATAAAATTTCCTCCCTAATTTTTATTATTTTATTGTTGACTATATAAATTTACATGCTATAATAAAGGTGAATTAGCAAAGCGAGTGCAAATAAGGTTATCCGGCATCGTCTTTTGACTCTGCATGGTGCAGATTAAATTAAGGCCTATGGCCTTTTTTTATTACTCTACACCGCACCATTTTAATTTAAAAGTTTTCATTCTACTTTTTCAATTAACTATAAGATTTTTATTTTCGAATAATACTGTTCCAAATCCTCTTCCATCTGCACCTTCACTCTTTCAAAATCTTGCTTACTCATTTTAATAAAAAGCGCGTGATTCATAGAAATCACATTCAAATCCTTTGAATAATACAGGAACCGTTTACGCTCAAATTTTTCAAAAGGATTTGTCAGCATATTGCTTTTAATATATTTCCGATCTTTCAATCGTTCTGCATTATATGGACAACTTGACCGATCTACCGGAAGTCCTTTATCAACCCTGTCCTGATAAAAAGCAATATAATCCGTAAGCACAGCATCAATTTCTGCGTCTCCAATTTCATTCATATTTTTTAAGAATGAAAGAAGAAACGGCATCTTGTAGGAAAGACTATAATCACGTTCTTCCAGGAAATCAAAAAAGTCCGTTTTGATAGTTTCCTCAGTATGTTCTGCAATATGATTTTCCTCACGGATCTGTTTCACATGTTCTGGTGCAAAAAGATAAATTTTTCTACTTCCAAAAGCAATCATTTCATCCGGAGAAATTTTTCCTTTGGTAACCCAGCTGGTAATAGTTCCAGTGCTTAAATAAAATTCTCTCGCCAACTGTTCCTGATTTAAGTAATCGCCGTATTTTTCTTCGAAGGTTTCAATGTCCACTTGCACAATACGTTCTACCGTTTCGTGCAGTCCATCTACCTCTATTATGTCTCCCAAGGAATAATCTCTTTTTAAAATACTTCCAAATGCTATATAAAATGGATTTGCAAAAATCGAATGCATGGAACACGGCTTTGCCATGGCACCATATTCATCTACTACGTCAATGACAAACACGTTCGTTTTTGTATTTGTCCGACGAAGTCCTCTGCCAATTTGCTGCATATAAAGAACCTTCGAAAGCGTTGGCCGTGCCATTACCAGAATTCCAAGTTCCGGATAATCCCATCCCTCCGAAATCATTTCGCAGGCACACAGAAAACGTATCTTTTTCTCACGGAACTGTTGCATAATTTCATCTGTATTTTTTGCTTTTCTTGTATATGCCTTTGCCAAAAGACCTTTTGCATTTAATACACGCTCCATTTCCTGTGCATGATTCGTATTCGCACAGAATACTACGCCCTGCAACTTCCCGGCTTTTCCTTCTGAAAAATAGTGTTGCAAAACATCTGCAATCAATTCATTCCTGGATTTTACACGAATGCTCTTTTCCAAATCGGCATTAACATAATCTTTGCCATTAAACCGAATATGACTCAGATTCAAATTGGTTTCAATGCGATATACATTTGCCTCTGCAACAATTTTCTTTTGCATTGCGTCAACCAGAGATAATCCAGTCTTGTAATTACCAAATACTGTCTCCAGCTTCTTTTTATCCGGTCGTTGATCTGTAGCTGTAAGACCAATCAAAAAATCCGGAGTAAAATACTGAATTACGCGTTTTAAAACCGGCGAAACAGCATGGTGTGCTTCTGCTCGTGTCAAGTAAGAAACAAAAAAAAATTAATTTTTTTTATCAATGGGGAACCTTTAGCAAGATTCCCCATGTTACTTCTTTATAATTTTGTTTTCTCGCTATTACTACTGATTATACCATCATCCAGCCTGAAAGTCATCAAAGTTCCATCTGATTTCAATATGCTCATTATCATACACCAACACATAATCAATGAGATATCTGATTACTTCTTCATCAAACTCATCCAACTTACTAAGCTTTGTTAGCTGTTCCTGCTTTGCATCAAGAAAGAGATCCTTTTGCATATCAAGTGTTTCCTGCTTCTCTGTAATCAGACTTTCTATCTCTGCGATTTTCTGCTTAACTTCTGCAGTCTTTTTTGCCATCTGATCACGAGTGATATTTGTTTTTGTATAATCATCGTATATCTCAAACTTTAGCTTTGCATAGTGTGCCTTTGACTTTTTAAGTGATTCGATTTCCCTTTCAAGATTATCTGGACAATTACCGCCATCAGTTTTCAACTCAAATTCCTGCAACTGAGCCAATGCCATATTTCTAGCAATGTCTAGAAGTGTCGCCTCAAGTTCTTCACCTCTAATACGTGACACATGACCGTTGTGGCATCTGTATGAGGATTTATTTCCGTATTTATAAAGTCCCTTACCACATATTCCACAGCGAATATACGATTTACGCCACTTTCCATTTGGTTTTCTCTTCGTCACTTCTCGTCTTGCTATCATCTTGTGAGCAAGCTTGAAGTCTTCCACAGAAACTAATGGTTCATGACAGTTTTCAACAATTATCCAGTCCTCTTTATCTCTCTGCACAACCTGATGACCGGTATCAATATTATCAGCCGTCTTGTTATTGATTACAGAACCAATATAGACTTCATTATATAAAATCTCCATTACTGTACTGGCACTCCACATGTGCTCACCAATATCCCTTTCATAACATCTCTTAACTCCAATCTTTTGGTAATACTCAAATATGCTATCATATCCATTATTATTCAGATAATTTGCAATCTCGGTGTATTTCATGCCTTTAATAGCCAGTTCAAATATCAGCTGGACAACAGGTGCTGTTACTGGGTCAGGCACTAACATATGCTTATCATCTTCACTTTTCTGGTATCCAAAAGGAGCAAATGCAGCAATGTACTTTCCCTGCTTAGCCAACACTGCCTTAGCGGCTCTTACCTTTTTTGATGCATCCTTACAATACAATGCATTCACAAGATTTTTCAGTGCAACACTCATACCTCCGGTTGAACCAAAGCTGTTAGCAGAATCGTAATTATCATTCACGCTGATATATCTTACCTGAAGAACCGGAAATATACATTCCATATAGTTACCAACTTCAAGATAATCTCGTCCGAGTCTGCTGTAGTCCTTCGTCACAATAACCTGAATCTTACCAGCCTTTACCAGATCCATCATTTTTACAAAATTAGGTCTGCTAAAGTCTGCTCCGGAATATCCATCATCTGAAAATTCCATTATGTTGCAGTCCTTTAGTTCAGGCAGTTTCTGGATATGATCAAGCATTAACTTTCGCTGATGGGAAATACTGTTACTTTCCTCATGAGCAGCCAAGTTGTCATCTTCATCTGATAATCTCATATAGAGAGCTATCGTCTTATCCATTGCTGCTCACCTCTCTTTCTTCTGCCACTTTAAGCAACTCCTTTAGGAAATCATCATACAAGAGCTTAACTTCTATATTGCCATCATAAAAAACAATTTCCGATACAAAAGCATCCACAAGCTCCTTTGTAAGTTTTCTTTTAGCCATATATTTATTGACAGTTTCTTCCCATCCTTCATCAATATGAAATTCTTTTTCATACAGACTTCTTCGATGAAGCAATTCAGTAATCTGCGCTTCAATCTCATTTACTCTGCTTTCATATTCTCTCTGATACTGGCACAGTTCTTCCGCAGTGATTAACTGTTCCCTATAATCTTCATACAAACCACTTTTGTTAGCGGTAATTCTTCTTACATCATTTTGAAGTTTTGCTATCTGCTTGGTATAAATATCATATTGAAGAACATTCTCTTTTCTGCTGTTCATCTTCTGAACAAACTTTGTTTTCTCAACACACAAACTCATATGCTGACGGATAACAGAAAAAACACTATCCATAACCTCAGAATAATCATAAGAGTACTTATTTTCACATAGCCTAGCTAATTTTCTACGGTTCTTACACTTATAATAGAACTTTTCTGAATAAGTGTGATGCCTGCCAATCAATACACTGCCTCCACAACAGGCGCATTTTGTTTTATATACCAGAATATTATCCGGCTTATTTGGAACATCAGCTTTAGGTTTTGATGCTTCTAAATGCTTCTTTTTGATATGCTCCATTCTCTCCCTTGTTTTGTAGAAAGTGTCCTTATCAATTATTGGTTCATGAACATTTTCTATTCGCTGCCATGTTGATGCATCTGTTTTAACATTCTTTCTCCCGGTATCAAGAGCCTTCCTTTGCTTTCCATGAACAATATTTCCAATGTAATATTCCCCTTGGAGTATCTCTTTTACATGCGAATAGTGCCATTCTCTTGCTTTTTCAGCAAGTTCAATCTTTCCTGACTTATAGAATCTGTATTTCGGAGGTGAAAGAATTCCTTCGTTTTGCAAAGTCTTTGCAATACCAGCATATCCCTTCCCATCCAAAAACATATTAAAAATTCTAACTACATTGTCAGATACCTCTTCATCAATCAAAAGCTTTCTTGAACCATCTGTAGCCCTGTAATATCCATATGGTGGCGTTCCCTCGCTGAAGCCGCCCTGTGCCCAAATACTATGCTTTCCGGTCTCTACTTTCTTTGAAAGGTCTTTGGAATAATATTCATTCACGATATTCTTAAGCGGTACGGATAAATCAGTTCCCGGTCTTGCAGTATCAAAATCATCTGTGATAGCAATATATCTCACATCAAGAAAAGGAAATACCCTCTCAATGTAGTTGCCTGCTTCCACATAATTTCTCCCAAGTCTGCTAAGGTCACGGGTAATAACAGTATTAATCCTGCCAGCCCTTATATCCTGAATCATCCGGTCAAATTCTGGTCTTTCAAAAGTAGTTCCTGTCACCGATATATCGGCATAGACCTCAACCTCTACCATATCATCCTGCGAATTAATAAATTCCCTGATATATGCTATCTGTGTGTCTACAGTATCTCTTTCCTTATTCGCCTCTGATTCAAATGAAAGTCTCGCATAGATTCCAACCTGATATGGTTTTGCCTCCTTATCCATGCTTAAAACTGCTTTTGCCGTCAGATTGACAGTCGGCTCTGCAACTGCAACCGGCATATTTTTTCTGCTCTTTCTTGCCATACTACACAGCCTCCTTTAATCTGATATTCAGTTTTCCTGTACTGTCCACCTCAACCGAATGCCCCTGACTTGCAATAACATTAAGACATTCTTTGTAGCAGTCATCAAAGTCAAACACTACTTCAATGTGGGTTTTATCAAATACCTTTATTTCACGGATAAGAGATACAACCACTTCCCTTGTAAGCTTCTCGATATTTTTATGTTCCGTAAAATAATCAAGCCATACAAAGCCTTTGCTCTTACGATTCAGCACATCTTCCATTTCCAATTCAATCTGGTGAATGGCAATCTCGGCACTCTTTTTCTTCTGCTCATATGCTGTATGAAGCTCTTTGTAATCTTCCTTTGAGATAATGCCATCCTTCATATCCTCATAAAGCATTCCTCTGAGGTCTGCACATCTGTCTACCTCTGCCTGTTTCTTTTCACGCCTTTCCTCAAGCTTTTTCATATCAAGCTGCTGAAACGGCACGTTGCCGATAAAAGAAAGAATTCTTTTAAGGTCAATCATGTTATCAATGTGTGTCTGTAAAAGCTCTAGCACCACTTCTTCCAACTTATCCGTGGAAATTCTGTGGGAACTGCACTGCTTTGAATCCTTATGGGTTGCACACAGATAATAGGCATAAGTTTTGCCACCCACTTTTGAAGTTTTTCTTACCATGGGAATCCCACAGCCGCCACAGGTAACTACCCCTGACAGCGGATAAACTTCCTCTCTGTCCGGTGATGTTCTTGTATCCATTGCAAGCAATCTCTGTACTACTTCAAAATCCCTGTCCGTGATAACTGGCTCATGGTTCTTTTCAATCCTTATCCATTCGCATTTTTCTTTGATTATGGTCTTTTTGACCTTGTGATTCGGTGTTGTCTGTTTTCCCTGTACGAGATTACCTATATAAACCTCATTTGTAAGGATTCTCCTTACCATGACTGAAGTCCACTCCGACTTTTCTTTTGTCTTAAAGCATGTCTGATAATTGCTTCCTGTGCTTGCTTTATACTCAGCCGGTGGAAGTATTCCTGATGAATTAAGTTCACATGCAATTGCATCCTGACTTTTTCCATGCAACTTCATTCTGAAAATATCTTTCACAACATTTGCTGCATATACATCAATTTCCAGTTTGTGCTTATCTTTATCATTCTTTTTGTATCCATATGGCACAAATGCCGTGATTACATCTCCCTGCTTTCTCTTAATTTCAAGATGTGAACGTATCTTAATTGAAATATCACGACAGTAAGCATCATTAATAAGATTTTTGAATGGAATAATAATCTCATCTGACTGCGACTTTGCCTCTCCGGAATCAATACCATCATTGATTGCAATAAATCTTACTCCCATAGCAGGGAATAATCGCTCAATATACATACCTGAATCTATATATTCTCTTCCGAATCTGCTCAGATCCTTAGTGACAACGCAATCAATTTTGCCTTTCTTAATATCTTCAAGCATCATCTGGAATGCCGGTCGCTCAAAATTAGAGCCGCTGAAACCATCATCAACATACTCCTGCACAACCTCAATATCATTTTTGTTTTCGAGAAAATCTCTAATCAGTGATTTCTGATTTGCGATACTGTTACTCTCAGTTTTTTCATGTGAAGCAACAGCGCCATCTTCCTTCGATAAACGAACATAGATGGCTGCATGATAGATCTTTTTGATCTGACTTATCTGACTCATATGCACATCCTCCTATTGTTGTTTAAGTTAGAAGATAACTTTTCAATAAGGTGATATGCACTAATTTAGAATTTTTATACCAAAAACATCATAGCACATATCACTTTGAAATTCCACCACAAATTTTCAGACATTCAAAAGCAGATTTTCAAATGCCTGTTCCATCGACAGTCCATTATTCGCAAAGCTTACCTTAATCATCATACTTCCACGACGCAGCATATATGGATTTCCCACCTGTTTTAAGAACTGTGCCTGCCTCTTACTCTGTGGCTGATTTTTATCTATTTTAATTTTTCTAATATCAGTCAGATCTTCTATTTTTACATTGTTAAAATCCACATCTAATAGTGCTCTGTATTCTTCTGCTGTCATAAAATCTATCCCCCTTTCAGTAAAAATGCCA
>OJNH01001880.1_pt1 | contig 15454 bp, 8 predicted proteins | sample 1597361 | NCBI WGS metagenome assembly OJNH01 (sample SAMEA2452136, study PRJEB22498) | human gut metagenome | biome: human feces; feature: human gut; material: feces | place: Australia | collected 2012
CTTAAATAAATTTTTCTGCACTATTTTGTATTTACACAAAACTTGAAGAATACTCGTTTTTTACGTTGTCTAAAATTATACACGAATTATCAGCGGACATTTTATGAAGAATCATACCTATTTCGTCATTCTCACTTTTATCGCTTATCAATATATCACTTTCGGGATTTGCCGAAATAATCGAACGTATCTGACCTTCAATATCAATATCGGAATTATGTACTTCAAGAAGAATTTTCGTTTTAATATGGTTTTTCAAAAGGATTGATGTAATTTCTTTTACAAAGAAGTATATTCCCATAGTACAAAACACAGTAAACAATGCAATAAAACATATATCCGTCATATCTAAAACACCTCCGCTTTATAATATGCGGTTTTAAATAAAAGGTGTGTATGACTTGACAAATACATAGGATTTGTATTAAAATAGTATAGAAAAATGAGTTTACGGAGGAAGTTGTTATGGGACAAACATTAACAGAAAAAATACTGTCTGCACATCTTGTTGAAGGTGAGATGGCAAAAGGCAGTGAAATCGGAATTAGAATTGACCAGACCCTTACACAGGACGCAACAGGTACAATGGCATATCTTGAGTTTGAGGCTATGGGTGTGCCAAGAGTAAAAACAGAGCGTTCTGTTGCATATATTGACCATAATACATTGCAGAATGGTTTTGAAAATGCTGATGACCATAGATTTATCGGCAGTGTCTGTAAAAAACACGGAATTTACTTCTCAAGACCGGGTAACGGTATTTGTCACCAAGTACATCTTGAGCGTTTTGGTATTCCGGGTAAAACACTTATCGGTTCGGACAGCCATACACCGACAGGCGGCGGTATAGGAATGATTGCCATAGGTGCCGGCGGTATGGACGTTGCTGTTGCAATGGGCGGAGGTACATATTACATTACTTGCCCGAAAGTCGTTAAGGTAAATCTTACAGGCAAACTTCAACCGTGGGTTGCCGCAAAAGATGTAATTTTGGAAGTTCTAAAGCGTCTTTCTGTTAAAGGCGGTGTAGGCAAAGTTATCGAATACTGCGGTGAAGGTGTTAAAACTTTGTCAGTTCCCGAAAGAGCAACTATTACAAATATGGGTGCGGAACTTGGTGCAACAACATCAATATTCCCATCAGACGAAATAACACATGAATTCTTGAAAGCACAAGGCAGAGAAGAGGCATACACACCTCTATGTGCAGACGCAGACGCTGTATATGACGAAGAAGTTAATATAGACCTTAGCAAACTTGAACCGCTTGCAGCTTGCCCTCATTCACCTGATAATGTTAAGTCGGTAAGCGAGCTTAGCGGTATGAAGATTGACCAAGTTTGTATCGGTTCATGCACAAACTCATCACTTCTTGATATGATGAAAGTTGCACATATTCTAAAAGGTAAGACTGTTAATCCTGATGTTTCTCTTGCAATCGCTCCGGGTTCAAAGCAGGTTTTGAATATGCTTGCAAATAACGGTGCTTTGGCTATTATGATTGACGCAGGTGCAAGAATACTGGAAAGTGCTTGCGGTCCTTGTATAGGTATGGGACAGTCACCTAATTCAAAGGGTATTTCACTAAGAACGTTTAACAGAAACTTTGAAGGCAGAAGTGGTACAAAAGACGGTCAGATTTATCTTGTATCACCTGAAACAGCTGCTATTTCAGCTCTTACGGGTGTATTTACAGATCCGAGAACACTTGGTGACGCGGCTGATATAACATTGCCTGAAAAGTTCACAATAAACGATAATATGATAGTTCCTCCGGCAGATGAAAAGGATATGGACAGTATTGAAGTGCTTAGAGGTCCTAATATTAAGCCTTTCCCTGTATCAGAGCCGTTAGCTGAAACAATAGACGCAAAATGCTCGCTAAAGGTCGGCGATAATATCACAACAGACCATATTATGCCTGCCGGTGCAAAGATTTTGCCGTTGCGTTCAAATATTCCTAAGATTTCGGAATTCTGTTTTGCTGTATGTGACGAAAAGTTCCACGACAGAGCACTTGAACTTGGTAAGAGTGTAATTGTCGGCGGTTCAAACTATGGACAGGGGTCTTCAAGAGAACACGCTGCACTTGCACCGTTGTATTTGGGTGTTAAGGCGGTTATAGTTAAGTCATTTGCAAGAATTCATATGGCTAATCTTATTAATGCCGGTATCGTGCCGCTAACATTTGCAAATGAATCGGATTACGATAAGATTGACCAAATGGACGAATTGAAGATTGAAAATATCGGTAAGCAAATTGCCAACGGTAAAGTTATTAAGGTGACAAACGTAACAAAAGGCTTTGATTTTGAGGTTAATGCAGATTTGTCAGAACGTCAAAAAGAAATGCTTTACGCAGGTGGACTTCTTAACTATACAAAACAAAATTCATAATGTAATTCAAAAATGCGATGCTTTTTGGTGTCGCATTTTTTGTGTTGTAAGGTATAAAATATGTGAATGTCAAGTATAACTTTAGTAATATAGCACATTGACGGTACATATTTTTGATGATATAATACTAAAAAATGAATAATCACACAAAGTGTCGGCTATATTGTATGGGTATAGTCGGTGAAAAGGGAATCGGGTGAGAATCCCGAACGATAACAGTCGCTGTATGTATTGAAGTTTTTATATTTTTTGATGAAAGTCAGTCATTGGGAAACTGAGAAGGCGAATATAAAAATGTTAAGCTTGCTTTATATAATACGAGTCAGAAGACCTGCTTTGATACTGCTCCGTACTTATTGATGTTGTCAATATAGGAGCAGTAGTATCGTACGCTTATATAAATGTATTAAGCGTGTTGTTTGCGTGCCGATATGTGATATACACAGGAAAACTCTGCTGTGATAATTTGAAAAAATTATCACAGCTTTTTTTATTTGATTTTACAGAAACGGAGCGTATTAATGAAAAAAATAATATCTTTAATTTTATCGTTTGTTTTGATTTCATCTGCAAATGCTTTTGCGGTAAGTATTGACGATATAAACAGCGTCATAAGTGATACGGAAAAATATTTATATGATAATTCGCAAACTCCTACCGTATCATCGATAGGCGGTGAGTGGCTGATAATGGGACTGAGCAGAAATGGCGGTGATATACCTGTCGGCTATTATGAGAATTATTACAACAATGTTGTCAATTATGTAAAAGAATGTGGCGGTGTATTGCATAACAAAAAATATACCGAATATTCAAGAGTTATAATTGCACTCACATCAATCGGAAAAGACCCTCAAAATGTCGGTGGACATAATTTATTACTTCCTTTAGGAGATTTTGAAAAAACTACTTGGCAAGGTATAAACGGTGCAATATGGGCATTGATTGCACTTGACTGCGGACAGTATGATATGCCGTACAATACCGATGCACAAATTCATGCAACAAGAGAAAGGTATGTTGAAAAGATTATAAACAGTCAGCTTGATGACGGTGGATGGTCACTTTTGGGCAGTGGAGAGAGTGATGTTGATGTTACGGCAATGGCTCTGCAAGCACTTTCAAATTATACGGATAATTCCGAAGTGTCAAATTGTGTGAACAAGGCAATTTCTTTTTTATCGGCAAGTCAAAATGAAAACGGAGGATATTCAAGTTGGGGTACGGAAAATTCCGAAAGCTGCGCACAAGTCATTGTTGCACTTTGTGAACTCGGAATATCACCTTTTGATGAACGCTTTGAAAAGAACGGCAAGAATTTAGCGGATAATTTAATGTCGTACTATACAATAGGCGACGGTTTTAAACATACATACGACGGTGACGGTTCGAATCAAATGGCAACAGAACAATGTTTTTACAGTTTGGTGTCGCTAAAACGATTTATGAACGGCGATAATTCGCTTTATGATATGAGTGATGTCAGAAATATATCACAAAATGAAATTAATGTGATAAAAAACAGTTTACAGTTTGTAATGATGAATTTGATTTTGCTTAGAAAGTAATAATTTTCAGGAGATATTGAATGAAAAAATATAAAAGACACATAATTATAGGAAGTATAATTATTGCTGTATTGGTATTTGCGTTTTGGTGGGGCGGAGATGCACCGTCACTGCGCGGTTGGAATGTTGAGCCGACGCCGAAAGTAACGGAAAGGGTTATAATTGATGAGGTATATGACAATGATAAAAGTCCTACACCGACTGTAGAGCCAACAATTTCACCCACATCATCTCCGAAAGCTGAAAACTCAGAAAAAATTCAAAACAAGCCTACAGCCGACAAACCAATGACGGCAGAGGAAAAAATAGAATTAGCCGAAGAAATTGCAGGGGAACCATACGAAGAAATATATACTCCCGATTTGGAATATTCCGAAAACAACGGAATGAATATTGACGAAACAACAGGGACAGACGAATATAAAACAGAACCTGTACCTGAGGGAAAACCTGTACCTGTCGAACCGCAAGATGCAGTAATAGAGAGCAAAGAACTGACGTGCACGTTGGCGGTACGATGTGATACGATACTCGACAATATGTCGTGGCTCGATAAAGAAAAGTGGGAATTAGTGCCGTCGGACGGAGTTATATTTAAAGAACAGACAGTTGAATTTTATGACGGCGAAAGTGTATTTGACCTATTGCAACGCGAAATGAAAAACAGCAAAATACATATGGAATTTGAAAATACTCCTATGTATAACAGTGCATATATCGAGGGAATAGGCAATTTGTATGAGTTTGACTGCGGTGAATTATCGGGGTGGATGTATAAAGTAAATGACTGGTTCCCAAATTACGGCTGTTCGCGTTACCAGCTGAAACAAGGCGATAAAGTCGAATGGGTATATACTTGCAACTTAGGAATAGATGTCGGCGGATATTCCGCAACAGGCGGAGAATAGGAGATAAGACAGATAATGAATGAATTTGCAAAATATCACCCGTTGATTAATTTTATATATTTTACAGCTGTAATTGTGTTTTCAATGATATTCGTACATCCTATATGCCTTGTGACATCGCTTTTGTGCAGTGTTATGTATTCGATAATTTTAAACGGTAAAAAAGCGTTGAAATTTATTGCGATGTTATTACCGCTTATGTTGATTTCAGCACTGATAAATCCTGCGTTCAATCACGAGGGTGTAACTGTAATTGCATATTTACCGAGCGGAAATCCGTTGACGTTGGAATCCATACTATACGGAATTGTCGCGGCAAGTATGGTTGCAACGGTCATTTGTTGGTTTTCTTGTTTTAATAAAATTATGACAAGTGATAAGTTTATTTATCTTTTTGGACGAATAATTCCGTCACTTTCGCTGATATTGTCTATGACATTCAGATTTGTTCCGAATTTTAAAGAACAGGTACAAGAAGTTTCAAATGCACAGAAAAGTATGGGGAGAGATACGTCAGAGGGGTCTGTATTTGCAAGAGTTAAAAACAGTATAAGAATTTTGTCGGCGGTTATAACATGGAGTTTGGAAAATGCAATAGATACTTCCGACAGTATGAAAAGTCGCGGTTACGGTTTGACAGGCAGAACGGCTTACTCAAATTATGTATTTGACAAAAGAGATGTAACTACTTTAATTTATTTGGCGGTTATGATTACATATTTTTTGATAGGTGCTTTGCTTGGAAAAATTAATTACAGATATTTTCCGTCTATGCGTGGTACGGATATGTCGTTTTACAGCACAAGCATTTTTATATCGTATATTATGATTTGTATAATGCCGATAATTATTGAGATATGGGAGGAATTAAAGTGGAGAAAATTAAAATCAAAAATTTAATATTTTCATATCCCAATAGCGAAAAAACGGCATTGAACGATATAAATTTAACGATAAATCAAGGTGAATTTGTGACGATTTGCGGTAAATCCGGATGTGGAAAATCGACACTTCTACGACATTTAAAACCGATTTTAACACCGCACGGTAAAACAAGTGGGGAAATATACTTTGACGGAAAAAGTATATATGATTTGTCTGACAGAGAGCAAGCCGAAAATATCGGATTTGTAATGCAAAATCCTGATAATCAAATTGTTACGGATAAGGTTTGGCACGAACTTGTATTCGGATTGGAAAGTTTGGGTATTAATTCGGCTGAAATTCGATCGAAAGCCGCGGAGATGGCGTCATTTTTCGGAATACAAAATTGGTTTTACGAAAATGTAGCCAATCTGTCGGGCGGACAAAAACAAATTCTCAATTTAGCGTCGGTTATGGTAATGAATCCGACATTGTTGTTGCTTGACGAGCCGTCAAGTCAATTAGACCCAATATCGGCACATGACTTTTTTACAATGCTTGAGAGGATTAATACAGAACTTGGCGTGACGATAATATTGAGTGAACACAATTTGAGCGAAGTATTTCCTTTATCCGATAAGGTCGTGGTTATGGAGAACGGCAAGATTACAGCCGAAAACACACCGTATAAAATAGGTGAGGAATTAAAGCAAAACAGTATGTTTGCAGCATTACCCACACCGACAAAAATATATTATTCCTTGGGAAATAATTCGGGTAATTGCCCTATAACAATTCGTGACGGTCATAAATGGTTGGAAAAACAACAGATTAACGAGCATTTTGAATTCAAGTCGGAAAAAAACAGAATTAATACCGAACCGATTTTAGAATTAAAAGATGTATGGTTTAGATATGAGAAAAATTCGGATGATATTTTAAAAGGCTTGTCATTTAAAGTTCACGAAAATGAATTTTATGCGATAGTAGGCGGTAACGGTGTCGGAAAGAGTACTGCGTTGTCTGTTATTTCAAAGATTAATAAGCCGTATAGAGGTAAGGTGTTTATAAACGATGATACCAAAGTGGCGGTGATGCCACAAAATCCACAGAGCTTATTTTTGAAAAAAAGTGTACTTGAGGAGTTGTATGACGCGGTATTTGATGTGGAAAAAGAAAAAAGGAAAAATGAGATTGAGTATGTAATAAAACTTTGTGAACTTGATAATTTACTTGAAAATCACCCTTACGATTTGTCAGGTGGTGAACAGCAGAGAGTGGCACTTGCAAAAATGCTTTTAAGAAAACCTGATTTGTTGGTGCTTGATGAACCGACAAAGGGACTTGACGCTTGCTTTAAACGAAAACTTGCAACGATACTCAAAAGTTTGCAAAAGAACGGAATGACTGTGTTAATGGTAACACATGACATAGAATTTTGTGCTGAATATGCTGATATATGTGCGATGTTTTTTGACGGTAAGATTGTCAGTGAAGCTCCTCCGAGAAAGTTCTTTGCGGAAAATAATTTTTATACCACTTCGGCAAAACGTATGTCTGACGGTATAATCGAAAATGCTGTATTAGACAAAGACATAATAAGAGCATTGGGCGGTGAAGCAGAAGATTTAACTGAAACGAATGATGAACTGAATTATATACTGCCAAAGAAAACGGTTATAAAGCAGGGCAAAAAAGAGTATAAAAAACTTAATGTACACAATGTTGTATTAGGGATAGTATTTGTAATTTTATTTGTGATGACACAATGCCTGTTTTGCGGACGTTACGATAATTGGAAGAACTATGTTGCACAAACGATAAGTATATTATTTATTGCCACAGCAATGTTTAATTTAATACCGCGAAAAAAACTCGGAAAAGAATTAATACAGAACGAAAAGAGCAAAAGAAAAATATTAAAAAGAACAAAAATAGCAACATTGTTAATATTATTTCTTATTCCGCTTACAATTTTTATCGGGATATATTATCTCGGCGATAAAAAATATTATTTTATAAGCTTGCTTATTATATTGGAAACGATGATTCCTTTTGGATTTGCGTTTGAAAACCGTAAACCTAAAGCAAGGGAATTGGTTATAATAAGTGCATTGTGTGCAATAGGCGTAGCGGGACGTACTGCGTTTTTTATGCTGCCGCAGTTCAAGCCTGTTGCGGCAATAGTGATAATTTCGGGTGTGGCATTCGGCGGTGAAACAGGATTTCTTGTCGGAGCAATTACGGCATTTGTATCGAATTTCTTTTTCGGGCAAGGACCGTGGACACCATGGCAAATGTTTTCATTCGGAATTATAGGTTTCTTGGCGGGAATAATGTTTCAAAAAGGCATTTTACGCAAGACAAAAACAGATATGTGCGTGTTTGGATTCTTGGCGACATTTGTTATATACGGAGGAATAATGAATCCTGCGTCTGTTATAATGTGGCAGTCGAATATAAATATAAATATGGTGCTGTCATCATACGTAATGGGAATGCCGTTTGATTTTATTCACGCAGTATCAACAGTGTTCTTTCTCTTTTTTGCCGCAGAGCCTATGCTCGAAAAGCTTGAGAGAATTAAAATAAAATACGGACTTATAGAATAAGTCAAAAATAAAACATGAGGTGAAAGACTAATGAAGAAAAAATTTTTAAGTTTAATTGTAGCAGTAGCGATGTTATTCAGTGTTGTAACGTTTGTTGTACAGGCTGATACAGACGGAGCGGGAGATTATTTCTATTTTGATATTGAACACTTTGCTGAAGACACTACAAAAGAGATATATATGACCCCGATTAAGATTTATACAAACGGATTTTATGATTACAGCGGAGAATTTAAAACTTTTGGAAGTGAATTTAAGAGTGCAGCAGACGCAATAGGATATGTACTTGATTATTATATGAATAACGGTGAGTGTATGAGTGATTGGACTCCTACAACTACACTATTGGAGTATACAAACAGCAGTGGATTTTTCAGTGATTTTAAAATAGATAATTCCGTCAAAGAAGTTTCGTTTGATTATCCGTCAGCATTATATAATGATGCTATGGGTAACGGATTGAGTTCATACACCTATGAGTCGGCTAGCCTCGTAAGAGGAGATGTTTTAAGATTAGTTTTTAATGAAGGCGGATGAAATTCAGATCTAACATCACCGGCTGAGGACGTGCTTGTAGGTGCGGTAGCAGATTATTATGAAACATTGGCAACTGATCCAAAGACCGCTAAAAAAGCAGAATCGGCATATCAAGCGGCTTTAGAGAATTTCTTTGATGAAAATATGCAAACAGAACTTGAAGATAATCTGATTAACGCATTGGTACCGACCGAAGAACCGAAAACAACACCAACAGCGACACCGACGGCAACACCAACAGCAACACCAACAGCAACACCAACAGCGACACCAATGGCAACAGCAGAGCCAACAGTGACACCAACAGTAACTTCAACACCTTTACCTGTACAATCTGCAACAGAACAAAACACATTAAAAGTTGAAAACGGAAAACTAACAGGTACATTAACGGTAAAACTTAACAGTAATCTTACAGAAGAAAAGAAAGTAAGTGTTATGGCTGCCGTATATGATTCAAACGGCAAATTGATAGGAATACAACCTAAAGAAATTTCTTTAAAGCCCGGTAATGAGAATCAAGTTGAATTTAAAGAAATATCTGCCGATTCAGCTGATGAATATACAATCAAGATTTTAACATGGAACGGAAATATATCATCATTGGCACCTATTTCAAATACTCTTGATTTAAGTATAAAATAGTATAAAGATTGGAGAAAAAAATGAGCGTAAAAAATAAATTTACAAGTATATTGTTGTCTTTATGTATGCTTGCGAGTTTTGTACCTGTAAATTTCACTGCATTTGCAAGCGATAAACCGGAACTTATAAACGGTGCTTATCAGATTGAAAGTGCGGAAGATTTGGTTTGGTTTGCCGAAAAAGTAAACGGTGGTGACAGAACAGCAAATGCAGTATTAAACAGTGATATTGACTTGGAAAACCAAAATTGGACACCAATCGGTAACGGATATAATTATATCAACAATAACGGTTACGGTATAGATGATGATACCGCATATAACGGTATATTTGACGGAAAAGGTCACAGCATTTCCGGACTTTTCATAGAAACCAAAAAGTACAATAAGCAAGGCGACAATCATTACGAAACTTATTGTCAAGGTCTTTTCGGAATTATAGGAAAAGAAGGAACTGTCAGAAATGTTACGGTAAACGGACAAATAAACGCACAGGCTGAGGGTAATGAATACATTGATGCGGCAAAATATATCGGCGGAATTGCCGGTATAAATGCCGGATTGATTATAAATTGTACAAACAACGCCGATATAACAGGTCTTGCTTATGTGGGCGGTATAACAGGTCAGCTTGGAGCTCAATTTAAGGGAAGTAACAGAGTAAGCGGAAATCTTATAAATGTTACAAATAACGGAACGGTTACAGCTATTTCCAAGAGCTTTGCAGAGGCAGGCGGAATTGTCGGTCAGCTTGCATACGGCGACATTACATATGCCGCAAACCACGGAAATGTATCTGCACCTTTTAAAGATGACGATATGTACAGTTATTTAAGAGGAGTTGCGGTAGGTGGAATTGTTGGCAAGGATATAAGTGTAAGCGAATGCGGAAAGATTGACAGAGCATATAATGACGGTCAAATAGGTAATGAAGACGGTAATTATTTCGGCGGTATTATCGGTTGCAACTATGCGTGTGACATAACTAACGTATATAATACCGGTAAGGTAATCGGTTACAATTACAGTGGCGGATTAGTAGGCTACAAGCTTGGCGGTACGATAGAAAATGCGTACAACAGCGGTGAAGTGAATACTCATACGGAATATCAACTAATCGGTTCAATGAAAAATACGACAGTAAATAACTTGTATAACATAGGTGACAGCACTAAACTTGTGGCACTTGAAAACGGCGGTGATATAAGAACGGTATATGCCGTTGACACTGTTTCGGCAAGTGATTTGTCAGACGCATTTACAGACAGTGATAATCTTCCTGTTATTGATTGGAGCAATGCGCCGACAGGGGAAGACGAAACATTTGATATTGAAAGCATTAATATCGAAAACGGTAAGATAACTGTATTGTTAAACAAAAAACTTGTAGGAACAAATCTTACGTTAAATGATTTTGAAATAAAATCATTTGTTGACGATAAAGCGGTTGAACTTAAAAATGTTCAGTTATCTCAATACATATCAGACGAAAAAACAGCCATAGACATCACATTTGACAAAGTAAATGCCGAAAAGACGCTTAAAATTTCGGTAAACGGAATTGAAAAGCAGATTGTAACGGATACGTCAAATTATTGGATAGACTATCGCACAGAAGAATTTAACGGCGGTAACGGTGATAAAGATAATCCGTATATCATTGCAAATGCAGAAGAACTTGCTTTGCTTTCGTATGAAGTAGAAAAGGGCAATGATATGTCAGACAAATATTTTGTCTTGAAAAATGATATAGATCTATCAGGCAAGAAGTGGACACCGATAGGTGTATCCGATAAATACATATCAAATAAATATCAAGGCAATGCTTTTAATGGTAATTTTAACGGTCAAGATTACAGTATAAGGGGAATAAATATATCTTCGGGCAGCTATCTTTCGGCACTTTTCGGAGTTACGGAAGAAAATGCGGTAATAAAAAATCTTTATGTATACGGAAATATAGAAAACACGAATGATACATATGGAATTGCGGCAGGTATATGTGCCGTGAACTACGGTTTAATATCTCATTGTATCAACTATGCCGAAATAAAAGGCGAAAACAGAGTCGGCGGTATAGTAGGTTATAACGGTGCGGTTAATAAAACGGTTACAAGCTGTGTTATAGCTCAGTGTGAGAATAAGGGAACTATTACAGGTAAGGACGAAGTTGGCGGTATTGCCGCTTACAGTTCGGGAACTGTAAAAGAATGTACTAATAAAGCCACTGTAACTGCAACCGGCGGATATGCCGGCGGTATTGTCGGTTACAATTACGAGGGCAGTATACTTCTTGACAGTTGTTATAACAGCGGTGAAGTAAGTGCGTCAGCATATTCGGGTGGTATTTCTGGTAAATCATACAACTGTGATATTTCAAATTCATATAACAGCGGTAAAATTTCATCGCAAAACAACACCAACGGCGGAATACTCGGATATACAGTGAGCGGATATTCGGTTAAAAACTGCTATTTCATTAAAGATACCGCACCTATGCCGTATGCGGAAAATTCGGGTACGGGACTTGAAGTGAAAACAGAAAATCAGCTTGCAGATATGACTGAAATTTTAGGCAGTGCGTTTGTGAAATCGGATAAATTTCCTGTTTTGGCATGGGAGGTAAACGGTGCCGATGATATAGATACACCGACAAAACCTACACCGTCAGTAACACCTGCTTCAACACCTAAAATTGAAGAGAAAATACCGTCATATTCATCACAAGGAAAATGGTCAGACAGTGTGGCTGAAACATTTGACAGCGGGAACGGAAGTAAAGAAAATCCGTATGTTATAAAAACAGCGTCCGAACTTGCATTACTTGCGAAAAATGTAAATAAAGGTGAATCATATAAAGACGCATACTTTAAATTAAATAATAATATTGATTTAACAGAAAAGTATTGGATTTCAATAGGCAATGCGGAAGATAAAGCATTTTCGGGTCATTTTAACGGTAACGGATATGAAGTAAAACTAAATACCGAAAATCAAAAAGTAAGCGGATTATTCGGATATACCGCAAATGCAGAAATTACATTGCTTGGAGTAGACGGACTTGTAAGCGGTGAAGATATTGGAGGCGGTATTGTCGGTATAGCAAGGGACACTAAAATAGAAAATTGCTATTCAAATACTGCTGTTTTGGCAGATGAATATGTCGGCGGACTGGTAGGACAGCTTTTAAGCGGCAGTAAAGTGACAAATTGTTACGCAACGGGGACAGTAAAAGCAAAAAAAGCAGGTACATTATTCGGAGCATTTACAAACGGTGTATCGGCAGAAAATTTATATTACAGAATTATCGGCGATAAAATGCCGTATGGCGAAAATGCATCAACAAACACGAATATTGCCACAGGCAGAACAGACGAATATATGCAAAGCGACGCATTTGTATATGATTTATGGTGTGTTAAAGAACAAGAAGTTGATGGCAAAACAGTAGAAGTAGCACCGATATTTTATGTTGGAAGTAAATATCCGGTACTTAATAACGAATACAAGGAAAGCAAAATTATTTCGATAAATCTTGTATCATCGGGCGAAAGTCTTGAAACAGATACTTCCCATACATTTACAGCAAAGATATACGGTAAGAATTTAAACAAAAATATAACTGCAAAATGGAGCAGTGACAACAGTGCCGTTACAGTTGAACAAAGCAGCGATATTACAATTACAAATGGCGTAGGGACACTAAATGCAAGTATTATTATAGATTCCGCTAAGCTTGCCAATGCAAAGGATATAACTGTTAAATGTGAAATTGGCGGAATATCAAGTGCTGTTTCCGTAAAAGTTTCAGAACCTAAATGGAGCGGTAAAGGTACGGAAGAAGAACCGTATATTATAAAATCGTTGGAAGATATGAACATTCTTTCGGAAAGCGTTGCAGACGGAAATTCATATAAAGGTGTATACTTTAAACTTTCAAGCGATATTGATTTAAGCGATAGCAAAGAATTTAGTTCAATCGGTTATTGGGAGGGATTAAAGTCAAACGATAACGGAGAATGGTGGGAGTCCGAGAAGAATCGTGCGTTTGAAGGTGTGTTTGACGGAAACGGTTTTTCTGTAAAGAACGCGATTCTGTATGCCGAAAACAATTATTTCGGATTGTTCTCATACATAGGAAAGAATGGTGTTGTTAAAAATCTTAATATAGATTCTACTAATAGATTGACCGCTCATAATAACGTAAGAAAAATTGCCGCTTTAGCCGGAATAAATCTTGGTACAATAGAAAATTGTACTAACAGCGCTGATTTCGGATTTACCGCCTCAAACGTAACATATCTTGCAGGAATAGTCGGCGAAAATTACGGAATTGTAACAGGTTGTGTGAATAACAGCAATATGACATCTGCCGGTAACAGTAAGTCGGGAATAGTCGGCGAAAATTACGGTACTGTAAGAAAATCTGAAAATAACGGTGACTTATCGAACAGCGGTAATGTCGGCGGTATTACGATAGAAAACAGAAACGGCAAAGGTCAGGCGCTATTGTTTATTGATGATTATGCAGACTTATCCGTAAACGGAGAAATTTCCGAATGTGTCAATAACGGTGCAATAAGCGGTAAATATGACGTCGGAGGAATTGTAGCTGAAAATTATAGCTGCGGTAAAATAGAAAATTGTGCTAATACGGCAGAAGTGTCGGGAAGTATGACGGGCGGTATCGCAGGTCGTGCGTCAGGGTGTTATAAAAAAAGCGGTATCAAAAATTGTCAAAACAGCGGTAATATCACAGCACAAGGTTCATACGGCGGTGGTATAGTCGGTGAACTTATAAACGGCTTGGTATATTTCTGCGAAAATACAGGTGATGTAAACGGTGAAAACTATGCCGGCGGTATTGTCGGACGTAATTACAGTTCGACAGTTTTAGGGGAATCAGCTGTTGATTTCTCAAATAACTACGGAACTGTAACAGCTAAAACGTCAGCAGGCATCTGCGGTTATTATCAGGACGAAAGCGGTAAGTGTTATACAAGATATAATTACAATGGCGGAAAGAGCGAATACGGTGTTTTGGGTGATGTTAATTCAAATTATGATATAAACAGCGTTGTTTGCGAGAATTATTGGTTGAGTGACGATAAAAATAATGCAAACGACAGCTGTAAAGGTGATATTGACGGTATCAATACAATCACAAAAGCAGAATTAGACAAATATTCTGCCGAAACAGTTAATTTGCAAGTAGATAACAGCGATATAATTGTAAACGGTACTGCAAATGTTTCGTCAAATTTAGAAGTAAAGAGCAGTGACGAAAACATTGTTTCAATAGAAAACGGCGTTGCAGTCGGACATGGAATAGGTCAGGCATATTTGTATGCAAAATCAAGTCCTTATACATATGTGGCTGTATTGATGAATGTAGAAGAAAATCCTGATAATGTTGAAAAGATAAATGTAAGTTTCAGACTTATCGGCGAAGAAAATCTCGGAAGTGACTTTGTCTTGACAAAAGATACGAAGAATACATATCAAACATGGATTCCTGAAAAAGAGTATGAAGTAAAATTAGGAAGTACAGTGGGAGATGTATTCAAACAAGCACTTGACGATAACGGCTTAAAATATCGTGGTTGGGAAAACGGATATATCAGTACAATTCAATCACCGGAAGGATATTGGCTCGGTGAATTTACAAACGGTAAATATTCCGGTTGGATGTATACTGTAAACGGCAGTCACCCTTCATTGGGATTGAATGAGTATAAATTGATTGGTGATGAAGAAATCGTATGGCATTACGTTGACGATTACCGTCAAGAAGTTGCCGATTGGAGTGAATCGGATAAAACAGGTGACGGTTCACTTTATAATAGGTGGTTAGACGCTAAATATACAGATTTGACACCTAAACAAACTCCGACAGTCACTCCGACTGCCACAAAACAGCCTCA
>OJNH01001882.1_pt1 | contig 15436 bp, 8 predicted proteins | sample 1597361 | NCBI WGS metagenome assembly OJNH01 (sample SAMEA2452136, study PRJEB22498) | human gut metagenome | biome: human feces; feature: human gut; material: feces | place: Australia | collected 2012
ACGAGCCACGTCGCAACATTTTATGTAGAAGTAGTTGTATTCTGAGCCGAGCCAGCGGGTTGTATCTGGCAAATATTTGCGTGCTATTTCGTATTGTTCGTTTATATTTTCAATTCGTGTATTACGAAACAGCCACCACTCGCTCATAGTGCAACCTCCTCTCATTTGTAATGGTTACTAAGACTAACCAACACATTATATCATATTATTTAAAAATGATGTCCGAAAATTAGAAGTTTCAAAAAAATAAAATAAAACCGTATAAATGCGGTAATTGCAGATAAATTCTTGTCTGAAAATTGTTTGAAAAAGGTCGTTTATTTGTGTGTAAAAATAAAAACACATGAGAAATCAGGCATAGGAATAGGGAAGGACAAGATCAAAGGAGGCAACACATGAAAGAAAAAAGCGACATTAACAAACTGCTAGAGGGACGCTGTAGAGGACAGGGCGTTGAATATGTGGCATTCAAAAAAGCAAATGAGTCTCACAGCATTGGTACTGCAACAGCTATTTATGACCCGATTGCTGGCAGAACTGTAGATGTACTCAGTATGAATGAGTTTCGATTTTTTATGATTACTAGATTTGATCCGAAAGTGGTCGAGATTAAGGAACAGATGCTGATGATTCCGGGGCTTGTAGCTAAAGCAGCTGCCAAGAACGGATTCCGAATTCCAACTAACATTCTCACAACAGATTTCGTTGTTTTCTATGAAGATGGCACAATCAAAGCTTTTTCGGTTAAGTCTAGTAAAAAGATCTTTGATAAGGAGCGTTATAAGGACAAGGGAAAATGGAGAGCACTTGTAAGACGCCAAAAATTAGAGCGTGATTATTGGGAGTTGCTTGGGGTTGAGTGGTCTAATGTATACGGAGATGAACTCAACGTTATGGAGGCGGCAAATATCCGAGCCTGCTTGAAATGCTATAACCAACAGAATGTCAGCACAATCGACCATATGTATAGATATCTCATCGCACACCATCATGTGGCGGTGGATCTCACCCAAAAAATCCATTTTACGAAAGTTGCAAAAGAAAATGAAGAAGAAATCAGAAGACTTTATAAGGAGGTAACGGATAATGGCACAAAAACTTGTATTGGAACCCGGGAAAACAATCTGCTTCGAGGGAACCACTTATAGAATTCTTTCAATCAACGGTGGTTTTGTCGATTTGGTTGAAGTGGAAGGGAGTAAATTAAATGCTATTTCGGCAGCAATGGAGTTGTTTGCAGATATTGATCCTAAAAGAGTTTTCGAAATTGCAGATACCTTTGGCCCAAAGGAAGTATCTGTAACAGAAGAACAATGGGAAACAATGCAAAATAAAAGAAGATGTATTGAAGAAATGCTGGATAGTATCAATCATGACTATACTTTGATCCAGACAAAGAGGAGTGGATTGGATATTGGGAAGTACTGTTCTGAATTTAACTGTTCAAGACCAACGGCATTCAAAGCCCTGCGCCAATATATCCAGTCTGGCCGTAACATTTACAGCTTAGTGGATGGAAGAAGACGCGAAAACCTCAGCAGAGGCAATAGAAGAGAAAACAGATACCTGTGCGAGGAAGAAGAGATGGATGATGATACACGTAACATGCTTTACGCATACAAGCAGCTTAAAAAAGGGCTGTTTACATCTGTAAGGGAAGCTTATGACGATATGCTTACATACCGCTATGGACGGGTTCAAAGAGATGAAGATGGCCGTGCAGAATTTGTTGAAGTTTCAAAAGAAGCACCTTCATTGAGGGTTTTTCGTGGGTTCATCGAAACTAAGATTGCACCAATGAGTGTAGAAGCTTTCTTTAAGGGGACAAGGGAGCTCAGAAACTCTGACCGTATCAGATTCGGTCGTGCCCAGGATGGATGTACACATCCGGGTAGCATTATTGAAATCGATGCATGTGAGCTGATCGTGGTTGTAAACTCGGAAAAAGACAGAAGAAAATCAGTAGGAAAGCCGGTGGTGTATTTTGCTATTGATGTGTATTCCTGTTGCATTGTTGGTTATTATGTCGGATTTGAAAATAACTCATTTTTAGGGGCAACAAGTTTATTTGCAAACATTTTTTTCAAACAACATCAGTTAACAAATAAAAATGGTGATGTTTTAACGCCTGGAGGATTTATCCCAGACTCTATCAGAGTCGATCAGGGATCTGAATGGGTTTCAAAAGGAATCCGTCGTATGACAAATGAAACAGAGATTGATGAAATAATTGCTCCTCCAGCAATGGGATCAATGAAAGGTCTCGTAGAAAACAGTTTTCTGGTTTACCAGAAGAAATTGCAGAATCTGGGACGCGGATATGGTGTTATTTATCATGAATACCAGTCCAAGCATTACGAAGAAGCCTGCATGATGTTGGAAGATATCAAAAGAGACATCGAGGATTTTATCATTGAATTCAATCAAAAGGAAAGAGAAGCGCTGGTAACTACCAAAGAGATGGTGCGAGAGGAAATCATTGCTTTGCCGTATAAACTTTGGCAGTTTGGCATTGGTTTCGATGGAAATCCAATCTGGGTAACAGATGCACAAAAACAGAGGCTGTTGTGGTCCCTTCTTCAGACTTGTACAGATGGGATGCATGCATCGGTTAATCTTCGAGGCATCACGATTAAAAGGTTACGCTATATTTCGAAAGAACGTGCGTTTACCAACATGTTAACTTACAACCACTTTCATAAACAAGATAAAATTCCATACGAGGTTCGTTATGACCCAAGAAGTGTAGATTGTGTGTGGATCAAGATTAATGGTGAAATCTATCAGATTCCTATGGCTGAAGACGAGGGCGTAAAGTCATTTCGTAATATGACCTGGTTCGAATATAATATGTGGTTCGAAGATAAGAAAGCACTAAGTGATAAAAATAAAGAAAATGCATTAGGTGAACATCTTGCTTCACATGCCAGAAGAAAAGAACTCATGGGACAGGCTAAAAAGGAACAGAAACAACTTGGAAAAAACAAGACTAAAAAGGCAGAAAAGATCCGCAAGAATCGATTGGCTGAGCAGCAGGAAAAACGTAAACAGGAAAGACTGTCGACGTTAAATATCACCGAAGAAGACCAGCGCACGGAAAGAGAAGAATATATCGATGTCGATTTGGATGAAAAGGATCTTATTGAAACGGTAGATGAAAACGATGATGAGATGGAAGATATCGATCTCGCAGCGCTTTTGTAAAGGAGGAGATGGAATGGACTACTTAAAAGAGTTCGGTATTGAATATACTGATCCAGAACTTCAATATATGAATGCTGATTTTGAAGCGCATGATATTGTCCCGGCAGAATACATCAAGGTAAGCGGTTGCCCTGATAATCCCAATATTGCGGCGCTCCCACTTCCTCTTACGGGAAGAGATGCATATAACAGAGGGATTTTCATTCCTGCATCGCTTGAAGATCCGGATACTAATCCGGGATTAAAGGCATTTGGACTTAGGAATCTCCGCATTCCACTGTCTAAACAGAGTGTAATTAACGAAACAATTTATCAGGGCATTGTAACTTGTTACACAAATAGAAAATATGCAGTTTCCGAACATGGACGAGGACCGGATAATACCAAGGTCTTTGCATCTGGATATGATAATTCGACTACACTTGGATGTTCGATTATTGGAGTTCCAGGAACCGGGAAATCGACAGCTATTAATATCACATTAGACCGATATCCTAAGGCAATCAGGCATGTATTCGGTGAATATGAGTACACACAAATTCCTGTTATGCGCACAACTGCATTTGCAGATTCAAACATTACAGCTATGTTCCTGGAATTCGGCAAAAGATTAGACCATATTATGGATTCGGGAGGATTATTTTTTAGTGAGTTAAAAGCCATAAAATCAAACATTGGGCAAATGACGCAGAAAATCTGTGAGTATATTGAATTGTTCCATATTGGCTGCTGGATCATTGAGGAAGCAGAGTTTTTTGTTTTTTCAAAGACGTCTAAAAAAAGCTTTCAGAACATCATCAATATCGTTCAGGAAACGGGGATCTTTCTTTTTTGCACTTCGAATGACGATATTAAGGAAGCCATTGCAAGTAACTTCCGTGTTGAACGAAGACTTCTTGGCGACACAATTGACATGAACGAAATCACCAGAGATGAGCTTGTTGTCAAAGGTGCAATCCAGAAGATGTGGAAGTACATGCTCCCTCAGTTTCAGAAAAAACTTACGAAGAAGTATCTTGACCTGATCTATGCGGAAACATTGGGAAGTATTGATATGGTATCAATTTTGCTCATTTCTTTACAGAGAGAGTGCGTATTTTTGGAAAGAAAAAAAGAAAAGTTTGTGCTGAACGAAAGCTTGATTAAAAAGATTTCGAAGGCAAAGCTGACAAGAATGAAAGAACTGTTTACGGTAACATCTATTGAAGCAGCTAAAGGATACCATGAGGAGCAGGAAGCATTTGAAGATTCAATCAGAAAAGACCAGAGAGTCATCGAAGAATCGATTACTAGAGCATTGATCGAATCAGATATTGAGAGGGGATATGACCATACGGATAAGCTCTACATGGTCAAAACATCAATTCAGGAGATGTTCGGTGACCAATATACTGTAAAACAGATTGAAAGTGCTTTTACGTATTGCGAGAAGCATAAGGATGGTTTTAAAGACATGAGTAATATCAAAATGAAGCAAACGGTCAGAGAACGCTTGGAGGCTGTTGCGTCAAAAAGAAAAGTTGAAACGAAGAAACAGGTGGAACAGAACTATGATGAAATCTGCCTGTCATTATTGGGAGGAAAAAAAGATGATTCCAGTTTTTAGAGCGCCATATCCAGATGAGCATGTGCTTGGGTGGATGATTGAACTTGCAAATCTCAACAGAATGAGTATTGAGAAATTCTTGAAATGGTTTATGCCTTCGTTTAAATGGGAGCATTCTGCAGATACGGTTGCGAATATGTTTAATATCAAGTATGTGAATCCATTAAAGATTATGAGACAGAATACACTGTATTTTGCGTTATTCCCTTTTTTGACAGAGGGAACGCAGGCAAAGATAGTTCATCGTTTTTTGTACGGCGGAGATATACATTGGTTTCATACCACCACAGGGCTTAAGTATTGTCCGGATTGTGTGAAAGGTGATATGAACGACGGCAGATTGCCATACTACAGAGTTTGGCATCAGCTGGATGAAGTACATACGTGCTGCAGACACGGATGCAAGCTTAGAGTTATTCCAGGATTAAAACTTGGGATGTTAGATGCTGATGAAACAATAGATGCTTCTGAGGAGGTATCTGCAGAAGGGGATGATTTTAGCGAACTTATCTATAAAATGTACAAAAATCCTATATATACCAGCATTGAAAAATGGGGGAATAAAAGTATTATAAATTTCCAGGCATCCCGCATTTCAAAAAAGCAGGGACTTGAAGCGGCCATGAAACAACTTCCAGTATCGGAAGAAGGCTATAAATATCTTACAGAAGGAAATTGTCAGATGTGTGGTAAAAGTTTCGTAGCACATCCATTTGTTCATGAAACATTCGGAGTGTGTCCGGAATGTGAGAAGACTCTTACAAAGCAACAGATTATCAACATTAGATCGAAGACGCAGGATGAGTATGAGATGGATGGCAGATTTGTTAAGCATAAAAAATGTGGAAGAAGATTATCAGGAGGATACCATAAGTTCAGATGGAGTAGAATCAGCTGCATGTGCGAATCGCTTCCGACATTACAAGACTATCAGGAGGAATTTGATGATGATGAATTTAAGGTAACAGGTTTTAAAACTGAAAAAGGGAAGACAACTCTTTCTATAAAACATGAAAACTGTCAAAAGGAATTTAATATCTGTAGAACTGATTTTATGACGAGAAGATATTGCAGAGTCTGCGAATCCTATGAAAATAAGTTTACTCAGCAGTTCAATAGTATGGTAAGAGACGAATACACCTTATTAAGCCGGCCCGTTTCTTCAGCAGATTATTTTGAAGCCCGCCATGAAACATGTGGCTTTAAATTTAGAATGCGGGCACGGAATTTCACAGAAGGTCAGAGATGCCCGTTCTGTCAAAAAAATATCGGCTTTGAAAAGGTAATGGGATTGTTAGAGGAAAATTGCAATCTGACAGGATACGAGATTGACGATGCATCTCCGGATATAATCGTAACGCTTCCATCTGGTGAAAAGAAAACCATGCGGTGTGCATGGGCGCTACAGGAGCTGACAAGATATGATGAACCAGAATTCTTTTTAAGAAAGAATAGGATCAAACCAGTAATTAGTGAAAAAGCAAAGGTGTTTATATACATCAGGGACCATTGTGATGAAAACGGATATTTTCTTTCAAATAAGGACTATTTAAAGGCAGGGGTAACACAGGGCAATTTCTTTACGAGTGTCAGGTATCTGAAAAAGTCTGGACATTTGGAAGAGGTAGAGAAAGGAAAATACAGAGTATTGAAAAGGAGTGATGATTCATGATTAAATTACCGATTTATTTTCCACCATATGAAGACGAATTACTGTATGGTTGGTTTTTCCGATTAAGGAAAGCAATGCACGTAAGCGTTAGGCGCTTTAGACAGTATTTCTTTATGGATCCGAATGGAACTCCTGAGTTGATCCAATCTTTCAATATTTCAGGAATGTTCTGGGTGAGCAGAGAATGGGAACGTTTTCCTGAAATACTAGATATTTTATTTAGACATAGTACAGTGACTTTAAATTATGATAAAACATTGCCATTGTATGTTGGAAAAAAAGTACTTTCAATTCTATATAACCGTGGGGTCCCGCTTTACGATACGCCCAGCAGGTCGGCGCATTTCCCCAAATTATGCCCAGAATGCATGAGAGAAGACCGGGCAGCTGGAAGAGAACCTTATATCCGAACATGGCACTGCGGACGGGATGTGACGGTATGCAAAAAACATAAATGTAACCTGCATCGTGCAGAGTTTTATAATGGATATTATTCACTTGGGACGAAGCTGGATTCAGACGAAGGATCATATGCTGAAGCGGAGCATTTTTATAAAAAGTGGGCTTGTGCTGTAGAAAGTTCTGAACACCCAATTAGATTAGAGAATGAGCATATTGATGAATGCACGTTACTGATGGAATTTGGTCCAGTTGTCCTGGCAAAGTGTAACCGGTGTGGGCTGGAATTTTTTACTACACGATATATGCTTGAGCTTGGGCGTTCCTGCCCTGAATGTGAGCTTAAAGAGAATGTTCCACAAAATATTATTTCGAAAATAAACGGATACGTCTTTGTTAAAAATATTGAAGACATCAATGAAAAAGATTGCATCCGGCATGACAAATGTGGGGCGGTTCTTCCTTATAGCGCAAATGAAATCTTATACGGGGGAAGTCGATGTAAATGCGAAAGAGAGAGAAGCGATGAAGAATTGAAAAAAGATTGGGGAATCGGAGACGATTATACAATTCTAGGTAGAAAACATGATGAGTCTGGAAGAATACTTGTAACGGTAAAACATAATCCATGTGGAGAAATTTCAGATAAGGGTAAGTATTTTTTCGATAAAGGTTGCCAGTGCAGGTGCGAGCGCCTGAAACTCACACAAGAAATGATTGACGAAAGGTATTCAATCGACGACCCGGATTGGGAGATCGTGTCGGGGTACAGGGATGCAAGGAAAAGGATTCATCTTATTTTGAAACATATTCCATGCGGCCGAGAATATGATAAGGTGTTTTGGTCTACTAATTATCATTATAAACTTGGTTGTGTGTGTGACAAAAAAATGAAAAAGACTAAGAGTGGAGTGGTAATAAAAAAGAAAACGTATACGAAAAAATATTTGATTGAACATTATCAAATCAGCGATGAATTTGATGTTTTATCGTGGAGGAAAACGAAAGGTGGAGATATTCGAATAACGGTCAAACATAAAACATGTGGTTGCATTTTAGAACGCAATGCACTTGCTTTCAAAAAAGGAATAAAGCACAAGTGCCGCGCTGGGTATACAGAAGAAACACTTAGAAAAAAGTACGGGATTGGAGAAGACTATCTGATAAGAGGGTGGGATATAAACGAAAAAGGAGGGGTTACCCTTAAACTGACACATCTCCCATGTGGAAAGGAATACAGTGTACAAGAGCATCGTATTCGTCATGGGTGGCGTTGTCGGTGTGCTCAATCATTAACAGAAGAAGAATTGAGAGAAAAATACCAGATTCCAGATAGTTATGAAATCTATTCATGGTATAGAAAGGAAATTACGGGCGTAACCATTGTAAAAGGGAAACACAAGCCATGTGGCTGCGAGTTTGAAAAGATGGCCAGCGTACTGAAAAAAGAAGAGTGCGCTGAATGCGATAGCCGTAGAAGACGAGCTGAAGAAAAAGCGAATTTCGAAAAGAAAGTTTCGGAATTAGTGGGAGATGAGTACGTTCTTGCTGGGGAATATCATGGGGCTGGAGAAAAGGTGCCGCTGTATCACTCAAAATGTGGAAGGGTGGTCAACATTATTGCAGATAAGTTTTTAGATGGAGCTAGGTGCAGTTGTGAAAAGCATATTGAGAAAGTAGATATTGACAGGTATCTTGATTCGTTTGAACCAAACTTTACGATTGAGAAAGTAAAATCGGGATACAAAGTTACATTTAAAGACAGCGGAAATGAAGTAACAATGCAGGCCAGAAGAATAAGGCAGGAAGCAACCTGTCTATGTGAACCGACTTACTTCACAAGAAAGAAAAAGAGTTGAAAAGGTACGTCCATAAAAGTGCAATGTCATTTAGTTAAGAATGGCTGGACTATTTAGATTTGTACATCTAGATAGTTTTTTCATCACTAGAGTCATTAGGACGAATATTAATACACAGGACAAACTTGCTCAAATGAATTTGGTAATTTATCATGAAAGAAATTAGGGTATATGATTGTATGAACAAATTGAAATGTGTAAAATATAAATAGTATTTAAGGAGTTGATAATATGGCGACAAACGCTAATCTGCAATATTCCCGTAGAGAAAAACAAGATGAATTCTTTACACAATATTCTACTATAGAAGAAGAATTGTGGTTTTATAAAGAACATTTTAAAAATAAAACAATTTATTGTAACTGTGATAACCCCAAATTTTCCCAATTTTGGGCTTTCTTTTATAACAACTTTAACAAATTGAAGCTAAAAACATTATATTCTACATATATATCTGATTCTCCATTGTTATATATTTATGATGGGAAAAGTGTTGCCATTCAAAAAATAAATGGGAATGGCAGTTATGATTCTAAGGAATGTTTAAAAATCTTAGATAAGTCAGATTTATGTGTTACGAATCCTCCTTACTCATTGTTTAAAAATTACATGAATCTACTTCTTAATAAGAATAAAAAGTTTATCATATTAGGTAATTTAAACAGTGCTACATATACAAACATAATGCCTCTTATTACACAAAGAAAAATCTGGCTTGGGGTTAATTCTGGCCATTACTGGTTTAAAGTCCCTTCATGGTATGAAGAGAAAAAAACAGATTTCAAAATTGATAAACAGGGACAAAAATGGAGGCGGATGGGCAATATTTGCTGGTATACAAATTTAGATATTCCTGAAATGCATAAAAATATTCATCTATCTTCTAAGTTTTCTGATAAATATCCGAAATGTACAAATTTAGACGCCATTTTTATAAAATATGTTGCTGAAATTCCCAACGATTATTTTGGAAATATGGCTGTACCTATAACTATCTTACCTAAATTGTCACCTGAACAATTTGAACTTCTTGGCTTTGACAGAGAGTTAACAAAGGATAATAGTAGAGTTAAACTTTTAATAAATGGAATAGAAAAAACGCAATATGCTCGTTTAATTATTAGGAGAAATACTTCATGTCTATAAATCACGAAAATCAGTATAAAAACGAACGAGAATCTCGATGGGAATTGGCTAAAGAAAATGAATATAATGCAATAAAGAAGATTGTCATTATTCTTAAATTTTATTATCAAGATGTTAAAGCCATGCGATATGATGATTCATGGTTTCAATTTTATGATTTAGATACGCTAGAAGAAGAAAATTGGGTTAGAGGTGTATCAGATTTTCTAATTGCTCTAAATAATCAACAAGGGGTTTATGCCGAGATAAAAATCAAACAGCAATATTTTATGAAAACAAAAACTGGTGGAGTTACAAAACTAGGCGCATGGATTGCAAACTATGGATGTTACAGTGTTTATTTGGATATTCACCCTGTTTACCAAAACATAAGCAACTTTATTCGAGTTTTTGGTCTTAAAAAATCTTCATTCATATTCTTTTTTGTAATGTTAGAAAATAATCAATTCACGGATATATATTTTATTAATATGAAAGAATTAGATAATTTGTTAGCAAATGGTTTTAAAGGTCAGCAAATCACTGTGTATGGTGAAGGGTATGGCATGAAAACTAAAGAAGGTCGAGCTAATTGTTATCTAATACCAGTTGATGCAATGCACAAATTTGAAAGTTTAGAAAATATTGTTCAGTATTTTAATGAATGTTCATCGAGTGCAATTATTTATCCTGTCGATATTTTGAAAAAACTATATAAATAAAAAAGAACATTTTAAATTGATAAAATGCTCTTTTTTTGTTTAACTTAATGACATTGCATAAAAGTAGGCGTATTTTTTCTGTCATAAACTGTCGAAGAAAATTATATTTTTTGACATATATAATTATTGAAGAAAAAAGTATTATAACCGTAAATTATAATAATGATTGTGGTGTTTCTACATATTATATAGTACTTATGTAATATTGTTCAGTATTTAAGATGAGATGTAACATAAAAGACGAATTCTAAATTTAATATTTAAAATGGGAAGTAACAGGAATTGGGAGATGGAATTTTAATATTCAATACAGAAGGTAATTACAAAGTGAATCTAGCATATTGTATTAAGGATGAGAGCGGAGAAAAAGTGAAAATTAGAAATCCAGTATTTAAGATGGAAATTCAAACCGGTATTTAAGATGGAATGGGGATCTATCATTTATTGTGTGCCTACAGCTTTTCAAGATGAAAAGTATCAAGGATGTAACTACTTGATTAGTAATGGAGCCAATATTTTGGTGGATATAAAAGACATTGATGATATCTGAGGATTGACAAATTGAAATTTTTAATGTTTTATATAGCGTGAATATGGGGGAAACAAATGAAAAAACATTTAGTTATTGTGGAGTCGCCTTCCAAATCGAAGACGATTGAAAAATATTTAGGAAAAGAATACAGAGTTGTTTCCAGCAAAGGCCATGTATGTGATTTGGCGACAAGCGGAAAAGAAGGTTTAGGAATTGATGTAGATCATGATTTCGAACCTAAATATAAAATTAGCAAAGAGAAAAAAGAAGTAGTGAAAGAATTAAAAGAGTACGCTTCTAAAGCACAAGATATCTATCTTGCCAGTGACCCGGACCGTGAAGGGGAAGCAATCGCATGGCATTTAGCGCGTGTATTAGATTTAAATACAGAAGACAATAATCGTATTGTTTTCCATGAAATCACGAAGCCTGCAATTCTTGAAGCTATGAAAGAACCAAGAAAAATTGATATGGACCTCGTGAAATCACAAGAAACACGTCGTATGTTAGATCGAATTATTGGGTTTAAACTCAGCAAATTGTTGCAGAATAAAATCCAGTCTAAATCTGCAGGACGTGTGCAATCTGTGGCGTTGAAATTGATTGTTGATCGTGAAAATGAAATCAAGGCGTTTAAACAAGAAGAGTATTGGACGATTCATGCACAATGTAAAAAGCAGAATAAAGCATTTGAAGCAGATTTAGTGAAGGTTGAAGGTAAAAAGCCTAAAATCAAAAATGAAGAAGAAGCTAAAGCATTGTTAGAAAGATGTAATGGAGAATATATTGTTTCATCGATTTCTAAAAAGCAGAAAAAGAAACAACCTAAACTTCCATTTACAACATCGACTATGCAGCAGGAAGCCAGTACAAAATTAGGATTTGGTGCAAAGAAAACAATGAGTGTAGCTCAAAAAATGTATGAAGGTATTGATTTAGGTGGAAATATGGAAGGTTTGATTACGTATATGCGTTCGGACTCAACACGTTTATCTGATATTTTCGTTTCAGATGCCAAGGAATTCATCACAAATACATATGGTAAAGAATATGTTGGACATGTACATCAAAAGAATGGTAAAAATACGCAGGACGCACATGAAGCCATTCGACCAACAAACATTAATCGTACACCCGAATCCATCAAAGACCATTTAACGAATGATCAATATCGTTTATATTCACTGATTTATGCGCGTACTTTGGCATCTTTAATGAAAGATGCTGTATATGATGTGACGAGTGTTAAAATCGCAAACAACGATTTAGAATTTAGTGCAAGCGGACAAACTATGACTTTTGATGGTTACTACAAAGTATATTCTAAATATGAAAAACAAAGCGATGCTTTACTTCCTAAGTTGGAAGAAAATGAAGTTTTAAAAAATGTAACTCCAACTTCAAAGCAGCACTTTACAGAACCACCAGCACGTTATACAGAAGCACGCCTGATTAAAGATCTTGAAGAAAAGTCAATTGGTCGTCCAAGTACATATGCGACAATTATTGATACTTTACAAAAACGTGGCTATGCCTCATTAGAAAAGGCAAGTGAAACTTCAAAGACGAAGGTATTTATTCCTAGTGAGCAGGGGATTTTGACAAATGAAAAACTACAACAGTATTTCTCAAGTGTCATTAACGTAGAATATACGGCAGATATGGAAAAAACTTTGGATGAAATTGCCGAAGGAAACGAGGACTCTGTATCTTACATGCACAAATTTTATGATAAATTTGCTCCACTTGTAGAAGATGCCTATGAAAAAATGCCAAAGAAGGAATTAGAACGTGTAGGACGTACTTGCCCTGAATGTGGTGGAGAGCTTGTTTATCGTAATGGTCGTTTTGGTAAGTTTATTTCTTGTATTAACTTTCCAACATGTCGCTACACTGAAAATGATGAAGAAGAACTTCCAGAAGAGGCAAAAGAAGAAAAAATCTGTCCGAACTGCGGAGCTAAGATGGTTATTAAAAGAGGTCGTTATGGTCAGTTCTGGGCATGTTCAAATTATCCGGAATGCAAAACTATCGAATCTTTGAAAAAGAAGGCGAAACCTGAGCCAACAGGTGAAATGTGTCCGGAGTGTGGACATGAGCTTGTCAGAAGAAAATCACGTTTTGGGACAACTTTCATTGGTTGTTCAAATTATCCAAAATGCCACTATATAAAAAAAGAACCTAAGAAAACAGAGGAAGATAAATAATGGAACAAGTTACGGTTGTAGGAGCAGGACTTGCCGGATGTGAGGCAACGTGGCAGCTCGTAAAAAGAAATATTCCAGTGCGATTAATTGAAATGCGCCCTAAAAAGGAAAGTCCAGCCTTTCATACAGATCGATTTGCGGAACTTGTATGTTCGAATTCACTTCGATCCAATGCGATGAATAATGCGGTAGGTATTTTAAAAGAGGAATTACGCCAAATGGATTCATTGATTATGAAATCAGCAGATATGCATGCTGTACCAGCTGGAAGTGCGTTGGCAGTTGATCGCGAGACTTTTTCACAATATATTACTGATACAATCAAAAATCATCCATTGGTTGAAGTTGTCAATGAAGAAATGACAGCTTTACCCCAAGGACCATGCATTATCGCAACAGGACCTTTGACAAGTGATTCTCTAGCGAAGGCTATACATGATTTCACTTCTGAAGATACTTTCCATTTCTATGATGCAGCAGCACCTATTATTGAAAAGGATTCGATTGATTTTAGTAAAGCCTACTATAAGTCTCGCTATGACAAAGGTGAAGCAAGTTATATCAACTGTCCGATGAATGCGGATGAATTTGAAACATTCTATGATGCATTGATTCATGCAGAATGTGTGAATTTGCACGATTTTGAAAAAGAAACATATTTTGAAGGTTGTATGCCCATTGAGGAAATGGCACGTCGTGGAAAGAAGACTATGTTGTTTGGGCCATTAAAGCCGGTGGGATTGGAAAAAGACAAGGATTCACATCCAGTTGCCGTAGTTCAGTTACGCCAAGATAATGTAGCTGCAAGTATGTACAATATTGTTGGTTTCCAGACACATTTAACTTGGCCTGAACAAAGAAGAGTTTTCTCTTTGATTCCTGGATTAGAAAATTTGAAAATTACTCGTTATGGTGTTATGCATCGAAATTCTTATTTATCAAGTCCAATTGTTTTAAAAGAAACATATCAATCAAAGAAACGTGATGATTTATTCTTTGCCGGACAATTAACGGGAGTTGAAGGCTATGTTGAATCTTGTGCATCCGGATTGATTGCCGGAATCAATATGTCGTTGTATATGCAAGGTAAAGAACCAATTTGTTTTGGAAATACTTGTGTGATGGGTTCACAAGCATACTATATTACGCATTGTGATCCAAAACATTTCCAGCCAATGAATGCAAACTTTGGCATTATGCATTTAAACGAAAAATGTAAGAAACATGAGCGTAAAGAAAAATTTGCTGCTCAGGCACTTTCTCGTATTCAAGAAATTCAGGAACAAGTCAATGGATGAGTTGATTGATCGTTTTCTAAAATATATATATCGAAAGAATACGCAATCAGATAAAACTATCGAATCGTATAAAAATGATTTGAACCAATATAAAGAATATTTATTAAGTCAATCTATTGATTCTTTTGAATCGTGTGATAGATTGACTTTTATGAATTTTTTAGCTACATTGGATCATTTAAAATCCAGTTCGATTGCACGTAAAATGAGTGTATATCGTTCTTTCTATGCGTATTTGGCAGAGTATATGGGTATCAATGAAAACCCTTTATTAGGGATACAGACACCAAAGAAGTCAAAACAAATTCCAGATTTTTTATTTGTAGAAGAAATTCAGGAATTTTTAAATTCTTATGAAGATAACAAAGAAGATCAATATCGTGATCGCATATTATTTACGATGATGTATGCATGTGGATTACGTGTTAGTGAATGTGTTTCTTTGGAATGGAATCAAATTGATTTAAATAATCGAATCGTGCATATTCGAGGTAAAGGGGATAAAGATCGTATTGTACCTTTTTATCAAGGCTTTGAAAAAGAATTGTTGGATTATAAAAATAGTTTTTGGTCAAAATATGCAGTGGATGATCATGTATTTGTGAATTTAAGAGGTAAACAATTAACTTCTCGTGGTATTCAGTATTTAATGGATAAACATGCCAAAGCCATTGGAATGCATATGAAATTGCATCCACATATGTTGAGACATAGTTTTGCGACACATTTATTAGATAATGGAGCAGATATTCGTGTTGTTCAAGAGTTACTAGGACATTCATCTTTATCAACAACACAAATTTATACGCATG
>OJNH01001905.1_pt1 | contig 15289 bp, 10 predicted proteins | sample 1597361 | NCBI WGS metagenome assembly OJNH01 (sample SAMEA2452136, study PRJEB22498) | human gut metagenome | biome: human feces; feature: human gut; material: feces | place: Australia | collected 2012
GCACATTCATTTCCTTCATCATGGCAGCCGTCCTTGGCAGTCTGCGCAGATCTTTTCCATATAATTGCAGCAGCCCAGCAAACCGCGCATTTAACTGACTGGCAAGTCCACACACGACACTGAAATCAAATGCCTTTTCATATCCCGCAAATGTTGGCTGTTGCTCCGCCACTGACTCCATGACCTGACGCAGATATTCTGACAAATGCAGATCGTCCCCATTCGCAAGCAATGTCTCAAAAAACCGTTCCTCTTCCTCATAGATTTCCCAGAATCGCAAATCCACACAGACACACTGTGCCTCTGATAATCCATATCGCGCCCGTGCCGCCTGTATATCCTCCATCGTCCGGTCAATCAGTACAAACCGCACATAGGGTGCCAGCATTTCCAGATCCAGATCATTGCATCGACCGGCACCCCAGATAGCAACTACCGGTTTCGCTTCCAAAGGTACATCCGCCTCCAAAGTAAACGCCTGATCCCGCAATTTTCCCTGTCTTGCCAGATGTGCCCGCCGGTAATAGCTCTCAATCCCCTCTAAGACATAACTGGTCAATGTCTGCCGGTAATCTGTCCATGCGGTTCGCATCGGATCTGAATTTTCAGTTTCAATCATCTTTTCATAAATCATCTTCTACACGCTTTCTGCACTTACATTGTAAATTCTGCATGATTCTCTGCATTTCATCTGTGTAAAACCGAAAATACAAAAAAAACACCGACTCCGCAGCTTCTTCTGCAAAACCGATGCTTTTACAAGTGGGCCGCCGGGGGCTCGAACCCCGCACACCCTGATTAAGAGTCAGGTGCTCTACCAAATGAGCTAGCGGCCCGTAGTGAATTTTCACTTACCATGTGTTCTTCATCAGAACAATATGGAGTATACAACATTCATTTACAAAATGCAAGCTTTTTTTCACATTTTTTTCAGATTTTTTTCAAAAAGCCCGCAAACCCTTTATTTCCTTAACTTCTTGCATGCACTAATTGTCTCCAGCCGGTTCAGAATACAACATACTGTGTGTATATTGCGTCCAAGATTCATCAGTTTTCGATTCAGACAGGGATTCGAGTACACTGCATTTGTAAGTTTAAAACCACATTTTTTTCTTCCCATAAGAGACTCCGGCATGTATCTTACTACCATAGTATGCACCGGAATCTCTTTTTTTACACGTTTTTGTTATTTCTTTTTTGGTGGCTTGATGACCATGCGGCAGATTGGATTTCCCATAGCAGAAAACTTCTCTTCATACTCCGTCATGACATTACCCTCCGCATACTCGCTATGATGCAGGTCAAACGTATAGTTGACCATCTCCCAACCGGCAAGTTCTACCTGTTCCAGTGAGAAATCAAACAACGGGCGGTTGTCTGTCTTAAATGTAAGCCCTCCATCTGCTGCGAGGAAATTCACATACCGGTTCAAAAACTGCACCGATGTCAGGCGCCGTCTCGCATGACGATCCTTCGGCCACGGATCAGAAAAGTTCAGATAGATATAGGCAACCTCATCTTTTTCAAATACATTTTCGATTGCCTCCGCATCCATTCGGATAAACACCAGATTCGGAAGCTGCTCGATTGTCTGCTTCTCGATTGCCCGGACAAGCACACTCGAATATTTCTCAATACCGATATAATTGATCTCCGGATGCAGCTTTGCCATATCTATAATAAATCTGCCTTTTCCCATTCCCACTTCGATATGAATCGGATTTTCATTTTCAAAAAAATCATGCCACTTTCCCTTCATTGTCTCTTCTTCATGCACGACAAAATCATTTGTGGCAATCATTTCTCTGGAGCCTTTTACGTTTCGTAATCTCATCTTTTTTACCTCGTCCATCTATAATGTTTCTATATTAGCATTTATTTTAAATTTTCACAAGAATGTTGCATTTTATCTCTTGTTTTTTTCCCTGTTTTATATGATAATTAAGAAGATAATGTCAATCTTTACAGAAAAGGATTTTATAGCATGATCAAAACAGTGAAAAAAATTATTTCCTATATAATGGTGTGCGTGCTATTCCTCAGCATGTGTATTCCATGCGAGGCTGCACAGACAAGCACCGCAACTGCATCCGATGCAAATGCAACGACGGGATTTCCACAGATTACGTCCACATCTGCCATCATCATGGATGCACAATCCGGACAGATCATATACGAAAAGAATTCCCACACCCGGCAATATCCGGCAAGTATCACAAAGATCATGACTGCGTATCTCGCCATCAAAAACGGAGATTTAAACTCTACGATCACAATGAGCGACGCTGCCGTCTGGGGCATCGACCGCAACAGTTCCCATATCGCGCTCGATGTCGGCGAAGAGATCAGTATGTCGGATGCACTCTATGCCGTCATGCTCATGTCTGCAAATGAAGCAGCCTGGGCGATTGCAGAACAAGTGTCCGGCTCTCTGGAGAATTTCGTGCAGTTGATGAATGATACTGCACAAAGTCTCGGCTGCAAGGATACACATTTTACGAATGCAAACGGATTGCATGATCCGGATCATTATACAACTGCCTACGACATGGCGCTGATCACAAAAGAGGCGCTTACAAGCAAGACCTTTCGTGAGTATGCTTCAGAAACCTATCATGAGATTCCGCCAACGAACATGAACAATGAGACGCGTTATCTCACGCAGGGCAACCGGATGATGCTCAGCAATTCCGAATATTATTACCCGGCATGTCAAGGTGGAAAAACTGGTTATACTGATGATGCGGGTGGTACACTTGTCGTCTGGGCTGAAAAAAATGATATGCAGTTGATCTGTGTGACAATGGGTGCCCCTGACAACGCAACGAATTACACCGACAGCATTGCGCTGTTCAACTATGTATTCAACAACTACTCAAACACCACGTTGTTGTCAGACTATGAATTCGATGCAGAGGCTGCCACGACCGCGCAGAACTTCTTAAACGATTATTATGGTTGTGAAAATCTCGGAACCATGCATCTGTCCGTTGACAATAACCAGCCATTTATATTTGCGAACAATGCCGACAGAACCAAGCTGCAAATGAACTTTGTTCCATCCGCAGACCGGCTGGATGAAGGTTATATCGGTACTTTGGAAGTTTCCTATGAAGGTACGACCTGCCTGACTCTTCCGGTCAGCTATTCCGGCTATGTCAATTCCAACGATGACGTTGCCGTAGCCGAAGCATACAAAAATGGCAGTATCCGCCCGGCGTTGATCAAAGAAAAGAAAAGCTATTGGAAATATATAATTGCGGCGGTCGTCATTGCATGTATTCTTGGACTTTTTATTTATGCAAATGTGATCGAACCACGGAAACGGAAGCAAAACTCCCGTTCCCGCAGACGATAACAGGAAACCTTGCACCACGAAAAGAGGTACTTCAACTATGGAAGAATCAAAAGAGAATTTTAAGAAAATCAAATCTGCCAATCAGATGATGCTGGATTATTTCAACAAATCCTTCCTGTCACAATTGGAGGATATCCAGAATCTCAAAACACAGATTTTTGAAATTGACATCAAGATTGATGAGCTGGACAAGACGAAGGACATTTACGCCTTCAAGACCAACTCCAGAAAAAGCGTCTTTTCTCCTGTCACAAATGATGGCGTGGATACCGAGCGCAACAAGATCATTCAGGAGCAGATCAAAGACCTGCAATCCGTGAAGGAGACCTTGACGTTAAAGCTGCGCGGCATGGAATTACAGTTGAACAAGCTGCGCCAATACCTGGAAGCATTGAACAATGCAGAAGATGCACTTACCTCTTTTGAGCCTCGCTACACGACAGACGACCCTGATCATACCGATCACTACGGCTTTACATTTCTTCAGGAGGACGCCAAGGAAGACATCTCCTCGCATGGATATAATATCTTAATGCTGGATGCATACGACCGGGCACTCACACAGACGATTCTGGATAAGCAGATCAAAACCGGGCTGGAAGCTATGCAGAACAAACTGGATATGATCAACTATCTGATTGGAACAGATGTCGGACGTGCGAAATTAACCTTGCAGGAAATCCTGCACAACGTAAAGCAGATGTCCCACTCGGTCGATGAAATCGCCGAGAACATGAACAGCTTTTCTTCTTCCGACAAACCGTTGAAGGAACAGCTCGAAGCTTACTTAAATGAGTTTAAGCAGAAACATACAAAGATCAAAATTACCGCATCTGTCGAAACACCAGATCCGAACATCAGCTATCATCCGGTGTTCAACATTAACTTCATGCGGCTGATTGCAATATTTTTCGATAACATCGCCTTACATGCAAATGCATCCAATGTATCCGTACAGGCAAGCCTGACGCCAAATATGGCAGAGGTCATTCTGACAGATGATGGTGTCGGCATCAAGGACACCTATATGGAGGACAGTCCTTGGTACAGCAGCCTGCACAAAGCAAAGGAAATCCTGTATATGCTCTGTGGCAAGCTGGATATCTCCGGGGATGTCATGTCGGGAACCACAGTAAAATTCAGCTTCCCGATCCAACAATAAAAGCAAACAACAATAAAGGAGTTTATATATTATGAAAAACAAGATTGTAGAACTGATTGCTGCAAACGTCGAAGGGTTAACCGCAGCAGAAATTGCAGACCTGATTGAGATTCCGCCAAAACCGGAGCTTGGTGATTTTGCATTCCCCTGCTTCCGCCTTGCGAAGACGATGCGCAAAGCCCCACAGATGATTGCCAACGATATCAAAGAAGCAATCGGCGATGTGGATTTCCTGCAGGAGATTCAGGTACAGGGTGCTTACTTAAACTTCTTCGTAAAGAAGGAATTATTTATCGAAACAATGGTAACAGCTTCTATGGCTGATGATTTCGGAAGTTCTACCGAAGGAAATGGACAGACAATCTGTATCGATTATTCTTCTCCAAACGTAGCAAAGAATTTCCATGTTGGACATCTTCGTACGACGATCATTGGAAACTCTCTGTATAAGATTTATTCCAAGCTGGGCTACAAGGTTGTCCGCATCAACCACCTCGGCGACTGGGGTACACAGTTTGGTAAACTGATCGTTGCATACAAGGCATGGGGAAGTGAAGAAGCGGTCAAGAAGGACGGCGTTGCCGAACTGATGAAGCTCTACGTGAAGTTCCACGAAGAGGCTGAGAAGAATCCAGAGTTAAACGACGAAGCGCGTGCATGGTTCGCGAAGATGGAACATGGTGACGAGGAAGCTTTAAAAATCTGGCAGTGGTTCAAGGATATCAGTCTGATTGAGTACAAGCGTACTTACGATCTGCTTGGTATGGACTTCGACTACTACCTCGGCGAGAGCTTCTACCGTGATAAAACCGACGATGTTGTAAAACGACTGACAGACGCAAATCTCCTGACAGAGAGCGAGGGTGCAAAGATCGTAAACTTAGACGCTTATGATATGGCTCCATGTCTGATCCTGAAGAACGACGGCAGCTCCATCTATGCAACACGTGATATTGCAGCGATCTTCTATCGGAAAGAAACTTACAACTTCGTAAAATGTCTGTATGTAACCGGACAGGAACAGAAGCTTCACTTCAAACAGGTATTCAAGGTTGTTGAATTGCTTGGAAATGAATGGGCAAAGGATCAGTTAGTGCATATTCCTTATGGACTTGTCAGCTTGGAAGGTGCCAAGCTTTCTACACGTAGCGGAAATATTATTTATGCCGAGGATATTCTCCTCGAAGCGATTGCGAAGATCAAAGAGATCATCAATGAGAAGAACCCGGATCTTCCAGATAAGGATGAGACAGCAAAGAAAATTGGTGTTGGTGCCGTATTGTTCAATGATCTTTATAACCAGCGTATCAAAGACGTATCTTTCAAATGGGAGAAGCTTTTGAACTTCGATGGTGAAACTGGTCCATACGTACAGTACACACATGCAAGATGCTGCAGTATCTTAAAGAAGCTGGATGGATTTACACCATCAGCAGATATTGATTACAGTGTATTGACAGATGTAGAAGCAATGGAGTTACTGAAAGAGATTAACCGCTTCCCGAAGGTTGTCAAGGATGCTTCCGAGCGTTACGAGCCTTCTGCCGTTGCAAGATTTGCAGTCGATGTTGCACAGGCATTCAACAAATTCTACAACGCATGCCGTATCCATGTAGAGGAAGAGAATGTGCGTAACGCGCGTGCTACACTGGTATATATCACAAAGAAGACGATCAAAGATGCAATGGAATTGCTTGGTATTGATTGTCCAGAACAGATGTAATTTCATTATACATTCCATATGATAAAAACTGGTATATAATTACTAAGAAGTTAAGTAAGTCGGATGATTAAATCATCCGGCTTATTTTTATGAAATTGTCATATATTCATATGCTTATGTTTTACTCTCCTCTAACCTCACTATATTGTATCTCCAATTTTATAAATACAATATGTATGATTCCGCCCGAAGTTATCAACAATTTTTGTTTTTAGAATCATTTTTTATCCACAATTATGTGTATAAGTTGGTGGATATTATATACTTTTCCACAATTATTGATGTTTATATATGTGGATAATCAGTGTTTCACGTGAAACATATTGATAATCGTAAATTAAAATTCTATTCTATATTCAATATAGATAACACATGCTCAATATAAATAGATAACAGTTATAATTCATTTTTATGTACATTAAAATTATACAGATGCATATTGTACTATAATTTATCAATTAAGTTTATTGTTGTTTTATAATTTAACATATTATACGTTACAGTTATTTATAAAACCAAAAACAGCCAGAAATAAATTTTTCTAGTTATCTGTCGGTTCATCAGTTATTCATTTTTAGATACTCGTAGATATTTTAAATTATATATTTCAGATTTTATTTTCATTTTATGTAATGTATATGTTGCAAACAATGTTTCACGTGAAACATATATATTCAGATATTTTAAAACTAATGTGTCTATACCAAATTCAATTTTTATATCTGAAATACACTCAATTATTTATCTAAATCAAATAAGATAATATTCTATTATCTTTATGTACCCTTTATGTTACTTCTGATAGCACTAGAATTCACTCAGTCAATTTATAAAATGCTAAGTTCAGTTTGTTATCATCTATTATAGATTCATTCATAATTAATTTTTGAATTACATCTCCATATATCATAATCTCGCAACCATGTTTCACGTGAAACATAAACACATATTTATTTACTGAATAATATATACATCAACACACAAAATCAAATAGCCTATGTGATAACAACCTTCCAATTCTAAATCAAATATAATTTCTAAGAATATTGGATGTTTCACGTGAAACACTAAAGTATTTATAATAACTAATATTTATTTTACGGTTTTTTACTTGGTTTTTATGAATTTTTCTTTTATTTTCCATACATATTGTAATATCCAAGCACTCAAATCTATATATTGTACACCAACAACAAATTTACCCATATTTTGATATAGCGAAACATGTCAGGTAGTGCTATAATGTTTATTATATGTGGAGGTTTTTATGGGTAGAATCATTGCAGTCGCCAACCAGAAAGGCGGCGTAGGAAAAACAACAACATCAATCAATCTCGCAGCATGTCTGGCGGAAAAAGGTAAAAAGGTTCTGGCTGTCGACATGGACCCACAGGGCAATCTGACAAGTGGCCTTGGTATCGATAAGAATACCTTGGAATACACCATTTATCATGCCATGAGTGGAGAGATTAACATTGGAGAGTGTATGATCGTTCATCCATTGGAGCATGGACTGGATTTAAGCGTTTTGCCGGCGAACCGTGATCTGGCAGGTGCAGAAGTCGAATTGGTCGATGCCGAAGATCCACAGCATATACTAAAGAACCTGTTAAAAAGCGTAAAGAAAAAATATGATTTTATTATCATTGATTGTCCACCGGCTCTCGGTATGTTGACGATCAATTCTATGACTGCGGCGGACACTGTCTTAGTGCCAATCCAATGTGAATTTTTTGCTTTGGATGGTCTCTCGCAGCTCATTTACACGATCAATCTAATTAAAAAGAAGCTAAACAAATCCCTTGAAATCGAAGGTGTTGTGTTTACGATGTATGACGCACGTACGAACCTGTCTTTGGAGGTTGTTGAAAACGTCAAGAATAATTTGGATCAGTTTATATATAAAACCATTATTCCGAGAAATGTACGGCTAGCAGAAGCACCTAGCTTCGGACTTCCTATCAACCTGTATGACAGCCGGTCATCCGGCGCGCAGGGATATCGGGATCTTGCAGACGAAGTAATCAATAATAAACTATACGCAAAATTATAAAAACACCTATTTGGGAGGAGAACGCTATGGCACCAAAGCGAGGATTAGGTCGTGGACTAAGTAATTTAATTCCGACAGACGATACAACCGAAGATGTCAGTCCAAAGGCATCGAAACAGACTAAAACAGGCGCTGTTACAAAAACAGAGGTTGTGAAAAAAGTAGAACAGACATTAAATATCAACCGGATTGAGCCAAACAAAAATCAGCCAAGAAAAGAATTCAATGAAGATGCATTGCAGGAGCTTGCAGATTCCATCAAACAGTTTGGTGTGATTGAGCCATTGGTCGTAGTGAAGCGCAAAGGCTACTATGAACTGATTGCCGGTGAGCGCCGTTGGAGAGCTGCCCGGTTAGCTGGTTTGAAAGAGGTTCCAGTTGTCATCAAAGATTACGATGATCAGCAGATTGTTGAGATCGCATTGATTGAGAACATCCAGCGTGAGGATTTAAATCCGATTGAAGAGGCACACGCTTATGAACGTTTGATTCAGGAATTCAACCTGACACAGGATGAAGTTGCAGAACGTGTATCGAAGAGCCGTACGACTGTGACAAATGCACTCCGACTTCTGAAGCTGACCGAGAAGGTACAGCAGATGCTGATTGATGATATGCTGTCGACCGGACATGTTCGTGCACTCATTACGATCACAGAACCTCAGTTACAGTATGAGACAGCAATGTATATTTTTGATAAAAAGCTTTCCGTGCGTGAGACAGAGAGCTACGTCAAGAAACTATTAAATAAGAAACCAAAGGAAAAGACACCCGAGAAAGAAGACCCGGAACTTTCCTTCTTATATAAAGCGATTGAAAACCGCTTAAAGGAATCCCTTGGAACAAAGACAACCATCAAAGCAAAGACCAAGGATTCCGGAAAAATTGAAATTGAATATTATTCACAGGAAGATTTAGAGCGCATTACACAGTTGCTCGCACAATAAAATCGAAAAGAGGAAAACTTCATGGAAGAGGCTAAGATATTTGGTATGAAAATGTCTTCTGCTGTCACAATCCTTTGTATTTTGGTTGTTTTACTCATAATTCTAATCATTTTTATCATTCATAAGATGAATGTGATGGCAAGAAAATATGAGATGCTTATGAGTGGCAAAAAAGGTGCGGATTTGGAGAAGATTATTCGGATTCGTTTTAAAGAGATGGATCAAGTCAAGGCAAATGCCAGACGTGTGACGAAAGAGCACCGGCAGATCAAGAAACATCTGTCCTCGTGTATCAGCAAATATGCCCTCGTCAAGTACGATGCATTTGATAAGATGGCAGGAAAACTAAGCTTCGTCATCGCATTGTTAAACGATGAGAATTCCGGTATTCTACTGAACTCGATGCACTCGAGGGAAGGCTGTTTTACCTATGCGAAGGAAATCGTAAACGGCGAATCTTACATCCAGCTTTCATCGGAGGAAAAGGAAGCATTGGAACAGGCTAAGACGGTGGAAGAAGAAATTCAGGATCTGACGAAGGAAGCAGAATTCGAAGATGCCGATGGTAATCTGAATTTTGATGCATAATCAGGTCACAATATTATAATGATACAAAATTTTTGATATCAATTTTTTAACAAATATTTTAAACTACTATTATAAATAAGAAAGGACGACAATTATGTTAGACATTAAATTTGTTCGTGAAAACCCAGACGCTGTAAAGGAGAATATCAAGAAGAAGTTTCAGGATGCGAAGCTTCCATTAGTAGATGAAGTCATCGAGCTTGACAAGCAGGCAAGAGCCCTTCAGCAGGAAGCCGATGAGCTTCGTGCAAAGAAGAACGCTATTGCAAAGCAAATTGGTGCATTGATGGCACAGGGCAAGAAGGAAGAGGCAGAAGAAGTTAAGAAGGAAGTTGCAAAGAACGCAGCCCGTCTGGCAGAGCTGGAGAAGCAGGAGCCACAGGTGCGTGAAGAGTTAAAGAAGAAAATGATGGTCATTCCGAACATCATTGATCCGACTGTTCCAATCGGTAAAGATGATTCTGAGAATGTAGAGCTGGAGCGTTTTGGCGAGCCAGTTGTTCCAGATTTTGAAGTTCCTTATCATACAGACATCATGGAGAAGCTGAACGGTATTGATCTTGACAGTGCAAGAAAGGTAGCCGGAAATGGTTTCTACTATCTGATGGGCGACATTGCAAGACTGCATTCAGCCGTTATCAGCTATGCAAGAGATTTCATGATTGACCGTGGATTTACTTACTGTGTACCACCTTTCATGATCCGCAGCAACGTTGTAACCGGTGTTATGAGTTTCGCTGAGATGGATGCCATGATGTATAAGATTGAGGGTGAGGATCTGTATCTGATCGGTACAAGTGAGCACTCTATGATTGGTAAGTTCATCGATACAATGACACCAGAGGAAGAGCTTCCTAAGACTCTGACAAGCTACTCTCCATGCTTCCGTAAAGAGAAGGGTGCACATGGTATCGAGGAGCGTGGTGTTTATCGTATCCACCAGTTTGAGAAGCAGGAAATGATCGTTGTCTGCAAGCCAGAGGATAGCAAGATGTGGTTCGACAAGCTGTGGAAAAATACAGTTGATCTGTTCCGTTCTATGGATATTCCAGTTCGTACAATCGAGTGCTGTTCTGGTGATCTGGCAGACTTAAAGGTAAAATCTTACGACGTTGAAGCATGGTCTCCACGTCAGAAAAAATATTTCGAAGTTGGTAGCTGTTCAAACCTCGGTGATGCTCAGGCACGTCGTCTTGGCATCAAGGTAAAGGGCAAGGATGGAAAATATTTTGCTCATACATTGAACAATACTGTTGTTGCTCCACCTCGTATGCTGATTGCATTCTTAGAGAACAACCTGAACGAAGATGGAAGCATCAACATTCCAAAGGTGCTTCAGCCATATATGGGCGGTAAGACAAAAATCTGTTAATCCATTTCCCATGCGGAAATGCTGGAGGTAGTATGCATACTTATCTACGTGCGATCGGTTTTCGCGAATGTAAAAATAGACAGCAATTGGAAGATATTTATCGTCACACGTTGAATACTCCAAACCGCAAGATAATGACGACGATCAGCGTCGATACGTCGCTGCTGCAGTTTGAAAAAGATTTTGGTAAGAATTTCGGACTCTCGCTCATCGGTGAATATGACATCAAGGGTTCTTTATCCATTGAACATTATTTTCCTTATTTGAAGGGAGACCGGTTCATGCAGTTTGAGAACATCACGATTCAGAAACAGACCGACAAAGAAAGCTATGCGGGAGTCTGCGAAGATTACCATCTTGGTATGACGATTATCTTCTATGTCATCAATATCGCAGATTATGCAAAATCCAAATGGTTGAATTATTCCAACCGGCAGATCACGAAGGTCAAGTTTTCTGCTTTGTCTGTAGCTGGAACGGTTCTGCTTGGTATGCATCATTCCAAGCATCAGATAGCCGTCGAATCGAAAGGACGGAACCGCAGAAACCAGCTGCTCGATGCAGCGCGAAACGGTGATACCGACGCGATGGAACAACTGACCTATGACGAAATGAACACCTACACCTCTATTTCTTCCAGAGTCATCAAGGAGGATGTTCTTTCAATCATTGATACAAGCTTTATGCCATGCGGTGTGGAATGCGACCATTACATGGTTATCGGAAATATCTATGCAGTGGAGAAGCTGCAAAATATATACAGCAAAGAGATCGTCTATAACTTGCTGATTGAAGCAAATGGACTGATGATCAATGTCGGCATCAATGAAGCAGATTTACAGGGAGAACCAAAGGTCGGCAGACGGTTTCGCGGAGAAATCTGGTTACAGGGTGTCGTGACAATATAATATACTTTCAGGAAGGAGATTTTATGTATCTAGTATTTGACGTAGGTGGAACTTTTGTAAAATACGCTTGGATGAGTATGGACGGTAATATTCAGGAAAAAGGAAAATACCCAACCCCGACCAAGGAAGGAGAATCTGTACCAGAATTCGTGGAATCTCTCGGACAGATTTATGACAAATACAAAGATCAGGGTGTAGAAGGAATCGCCCTTTCTTTGCCAGGACTTATCGACGCAGAAAATGGTATCATCCGAAACGGCGGTGGTATCAAATATCTGAAGGACGCACATCTGGCAGAACTGCTTGGTGCGCGCTGTGACGGTGTGAAAATTTCCATGGAAAACGATGGAAAATGTGCAGCCCTTGCAGAAGTCTGGATGGGTAATGCCAAAGGCTGTAAGAATGCAGCTGTAGTCATCCTTGGAACCGGCATCGGCGGTGGTATCGTAATCAACGGACATGTGCATCGTGGAAAAGATCTGTCTGCCGGAGAATTATCTTATTTCTTCGCAGATACACTGACAAGAAAAGATGTGGATAAAATCTTTGATATTGATTCAATCAGCGATATGGAAGAAGAATACGAGAAGCTTCCTTATCTTTGGTCTACTTCGTATTCTACACGTGCTTTTTGTTATCAGGTTGCAGTGGCAAAAGGCATCAATCCAAAAGAATTCAACGGGGAACTTCTTTATAAGATGGCAGAAGAAGGCGATCCGGTTGTCCTTGATATGTTGGAAGATTTTTATTTTAAAACTGCAAAATATCTGTTCAACATCTTTGCCATTGTCGATCCGGATATCATCTTGCTCGGCGGTGGAATCAGCGCGCAGCCTGCATTCGTGGAAGGTGTAAAGCGCTATGTAGAAAAGTTAAAGTCCATCAGTATGATTACAAATTTCATCAAGGTTGATGTATGTAAGTTCGGAAATGATTCAAATCTGCTCGGTGCGCTTTACAGCTTCCGACAGATGTACCTGGAAAATTAGACAATAAAAAAATGTTCCCGAGGCGATTCGAACGCCCGACCTACCGCTTAGGAGGCGGTTGCTCTATCCTGCTGAGCTACGGAAACAAATCGTTATCTATTTTATAATATTTTTGATAGGAGGTCAATATCCATGATTTTAAAAAAGCTGAAACCAATGCCAAAAGATTTTCTGTGGGGTGCATCTACCAGTGCATATCAAGTAGAGGGTGCGAACCTGACACATGGAAAAGGACCAAGTGTACAGGATATCAAGAAGGTACCGGAAGGCACCAGTGAATTAGATGTATGTGCTGATTTCTATCATCACTACAAAGAAGATATTGCTCTGATGGCAGAGATGGGATTTAAGACATTCCGTTTTTCTGTTGCATGGTCCCGTATTCTTCCGGAAGGAACCGGTGCGGTCAATCAGGAAGGTATCGATTTCTACAACAATGTCATCGACGAATGTCTGAAATATAACATTGAGCCACTTGTTACGATGTTCCATTTTGATCTTCCAGCAGCCCTTGAGAAGAAGGGTGGATGGTCAAGAAGAGAGAGTGTTGATGAATTCGTAAACTTCGCAAAGATTCTTTACGAGAACTATGGTGATCGTGTAAAATACTGGCTCACCATCAACGAGCAGAACGTATTAACCTTAAATGGAGAAGTGATTGGCACCTGTGATTTAAAGGGTGTGGATAACAAATATAAGAAACTGTATCAGGAGAATCATCATATGCTGCTTGCTCAGGCAAAGGCTATGGCTCTGTGTCATGAGATGGTACCGGGCGGAAAGATTGGTCCTGCACCAAACATTTCTCTTGTCTATCCGGCAAGTTGCAAGCCAAAGGATGTATTAGCAGCACAAAACTTAAATGCAATCCGTAACTGGCTGTATCTTGATATGGCAGTTTTTGGTCGTTACAACAATCTTGTATGGGCATTCTTAGAGGAACACGATGCAACACCAGTTATCGAAGATGGCGACATGGATATCATGGCGAGTGCGCATCCGGACTTTATTGGATTTAATTACTACTCTACAGCAACGGTAGAATGGAACGATGGAACAGAACCTGCTGGCAGAGGAGATCAGCAGATCAGTGGCGATGAGCCTGGCGTATTTAAGGCTTATCCAAATCCAAATGTCATTGAAAAAACGGCAGATGATGATTCTGACAATATATTAAGACTGTTTGGCTGTGCTAAAAAAGACAAATTGAAAAACAGCAGACTTATTTTTTCAGATATGGTAATGGATAACTGGACAGAATTAAAAAAGTTAGGACTACAATGTCAGACTGAGGCAAAATTTGAAAATACGATAAGCAGGATGACATCAGAAGCAAACCCGCGTCAGATAGAGCGTGTAGTAAGAGGTGCGACATTTCCGTTACAGTTAATCTACAATGTTGAAAACGAGGATGAGATAATAGAGGATATAACTTTATTAAAAGAGGGAATGACGCTTTTGTCATATGACTATCTTGGCGGAAGCGGTTCAAGAGGATATGGAAAAGTAAAGTTTTCAGGTGTTGCAGCAGATGTTGTTGTGGGTGATGTAGCAGATGAGATTATAGACAAATGTAACGATATATTGGCAGAATAAAGAAAAGAGGTTGTATGAAATATATAGCATATAAATTATGCTTTCAGACCAGTGTTCATTTTGGTGATGGAATGTTAAACGACACCAAAAATACATTTTGTGCAGATACACTTTTTTCTGCTTTTTGTATAGAAGCTTTAAAGTTTGGAGAAAAGAACTTGCAAAATGTATATGAAAAATTTAATAGTGGAAAATTGAAAATAAGTGACGGATTTCCTTTTATTGACAATGACCTTTATATTCCTAAACCGTTATATACTGTTGAAAGTCCTGAAAGTGATACAAAAGACAGGAAAAAATGGAAGAAACTTAAATATCTTTCATTGGAAAAATTAGATGATTATTTTGCAGGAAAACTTGATGTAGAAAAAGAAAATGACAGATTAAGTAAACTTGGTGAATTTGAAGTAAGACAGTCGGTCAATCTGAGAAATGAGGAAAAAACTGATCCATTTTCCATTGGTATATACCACTTTAACAACAAATTGGATTGTGGATTATATTTTATTCTCGGATATGAAGATGATGATGACCGCTATGAAGTAAAATTCAAGGTTAATACATCGAAGCAGACGCTGTATTTTGCAGAGCCC
>OJNH01001909.1_pt1 | contig 15265 bp, 10 predicted proteins | sample 1597361 | NCBI WGS metagenome assembly OJNH01 (sample SAMEA2452136, study PRJEB22498) | human gut metagenome | biome: human feces; feature: human gut; material: feces | place: Australia | collected 2012
TAATATCTATAAGTTCCATATTAGCTTCCCAATATGAGCTTAATGTTCCTACATCTTTCCAGTATCCGTTGTACTCATAAGCAAATATTCTCTTATTGTTATTAAAGCAGTATGGAATTACATGTTTTCCAAAGTCACATTCCTGCTGATCCTTAAGCTTGATAAGTGCGTCCTTAAGAACCTTCCAGCTGAATATGTATATACCCATTGATGCAAGATTGCTCTTTGGATGTTCAGGCTTTTCTTCGAACTCCGTAATCTTATTATCGTTATCCGTTACAACTACACCGAATCTGCTTGCTTCTTCTATAGGTACAGGCATTGCAGCAATTGTAATATCTGCATTATTAGCCTTGTGATAATCGAGCATTATCTTGTAATCCATCTTGTATATATGGTCACCTGAAAGAATAAGTACATATTCAGGATGATACTGCTCCATATACTCAAGATTCTGGTAAATGGCATTAGCTGTTCCTGTATACCATTCACTATTCTGACTCTTCTCATAAGGTGGAAGAACTGATACGCCTCCTACATTACGGTCAAGATCCCAAGGAATACCAATTCCTATATGCGTGTTAAGACGAAGTGGCTGATACTGTGTTAATACTCCCACTGTATCTATTCCTGAGTTAATACAGTTACTGAGAGGAAAGTCAATTATTCTATACTTTCCACCAAATGCTACTGCCGGCTTTGCCACCTTAGAAGTAAGAACTCCTAATCTGCTTCCCTGGCCACCAGCTAACAGCATTGCAATCATTTCTTTTTTAATCATGCTATCACCTCTGATGTTAAATTTTTACTGCTTTTAGATATTTTGATTATATCATACTATTCTCATTAAGTAAAAAGAATTTCGAGTTTTTTATACACATTTTTATGCACATTTTCTAAATCGTATAGTATATAATAAGAAAGGTTTGAAAAATAAGCCGATAAGACATACAATATATTAAACACTAAATTCAAGGAAGGAAAATATCATGTACAAGATTGATTTCAACAACCCTATCCATATTCACTTCATTGGCATAGGCGGTATAAGTATGAGCGGACTTGCCAAGATTCTTTTATCTGAAGGCTTTACTGTTTCAGGCTCTGATTCCCACTCATCAGCACTCACTGACGAACTTACAGGTGACGGATGTCTAGTATCTGTACCCCAGAGTGCCGGTAATATAACTAATGATATAGATCTTGTTGTATATACAGCAGCAATTCACCCGGATAATCCTGAATTCAAGGCAGCTAAGGAAGCTGGGCTTCCAATGCTTACCCGCGCAGAGCTTCTTGGGCAGATTATGACTATGTACAAGAATGCTATTAACATTGCAGGTACTCATGGAAAGACTACTACTACTTCAATGGTTTCTGAGATTCTGCTTGCTGCCAATATGGATCCTACTATCTCTGTAGGTGGTATACTTAACAGCATTGGTGGCAATACAAGAGTCGGCGGTAACAAGTATTTTGTAGCAGAAGCTTGTGAATATACTAACAGCTTTTTATCATTTAATCCTACAATGAACATTATTCTCAATGTCAAGGAAGACCATCTTGATTTCTTCAAGGATATTGATGATATCCGTCACTCTTTCAAGCTTTTTACTGAAAAGCTTCCATCTGACGGAACTCTTATCATCAATACTGACATTGATAATTATGAATATTTCTATCAGGATACTGACTGCGAAGTCATTACATTTGGTTCTGACCCTGCAAAGAGCATGTACAGTGCTTCTGATATCACTTATGACGAGCTTGGAAGATGCACTTATTCTCTTCTTATTAATGGAGAGAAGGCTGACACTATTACTCTTGGTGTACCGGGGCTTCACAATGTTTACAATTCTCTTGCTGCTATTGCCGCTGCAAGAAAGCTTTCTGTTGATATGGAGCATATCAAGGCAGGTCTTTCTAACTTTAAGGGTACTAACAGAAGATTTGAGAAGAAGGGTACATTTAACGGTGTTACTGTCATTGATGATTATGCACATCACCCTGATGAAATCCGTGCTACTTTAAGTTCTGCCGCACACTATCCACACAACAATGTATGGGTAGTTTTCCAACCTCATACATATTCGCGTACGAAGCTTTTATTTAATGAGTTTGCTGATGCATTAAGCCACGCTGACAAGGTTGTTCTCGCTAAGATATACGCTGCAAGAGAAACTGATACGCTTGGAATCAGCTCTGCTGACCTGTGCGAGAAGATTAAATCTCTCGGTAAGGAATGTGTATACATTGACAATTTTGAGGACATTGAAAAATATTTATTAAAAAATTGTATCAACGGTGACTTGTTAATAACTATGGGTGCCGGTGACGTATATCAGATTGGTGAAGACTTGCTTAAATAGTACATTTTCCACCAGCCTGAACTTTTTCAACAAAGTTATCCACATTATCCACAATTTTCTGTTACTTAATTGTTCAGAATGATTGTGGATAATTTTTTATTCTGGTAATTTTAAGAATCCAGATTCTATGCGTTTTTCCTGCGTTTATTTTTTACTTATCCACATTATCCACATTTTCCACATTTCTCCTTTCCGCACTGGGCGCGCTTTGCATTTATTTTTTTCAGTGGTATAATCTGCTCATAACTTTTTTGGGAGACTAATACCATGAATAATCTGAACTTGTATTCAGAGACTGTTTCTGGCTATACAGCAGTTTCTGATTTATTTATAGACGAATATGTACCATCAGCCAACGGAGACTTTGTTAAGGTCTATCTTTATCTTCTGAGGCTTCTTACAAGAAAGAACAGCAGCTTAAGCATTTCTTCTCTTGCTGATACTTTTAACCAGACCGAGAATGATGTCATGCGTGCTTTAAGATACTGGGACAAGTCAGGGCTTGTCTGCCTTTCTTATGATGATAAGAACCAGCTTTGCGGCATTACCGTTAAAGATTTGAAGAATAATTCTTCTCCTGAGCCTGACAGAAGCCGTTATGCTACACCTGAATTTAATAACGACACTGCTGATACCACAGTTCCTGCCGCTGCTTTCGCCGATGAAACTTCCGCTGATGAGGCTGCTTCAGGTAATTCTGCTTCAAATGTATCGTCAAATGTTGTTTCTATGGATTTTGCCATTAAAGCACCATCACATACTGTTGAGCCTTCAAAGGTAACTGCTCCTGCTGAAAAGCTGGATGAACTTAACTCTAACGATGATTTTTCTATGCTGCTTTTTGTAATACAGACATATCTTGGCAAGACACTTTCTCAGCCTGAGGTTAATGCTATTGTGTATTTCTATGACACTCTGCATTTTCCTGCTGACCTTATCGAATACCTTATTGAATACTGTGTATCCAAGGGTAAGACTTCTATAAGATACATAGAGAAGATTGCTCTCTCATGGGCTGACGAAGGTATTAATACCGTTGAGGCAGCCAAGGACGAGGTATCCAACCATAATGAGGCTGTTTACGGTGTCATGAAGGCATTTGGTCTTAACAACAGAGAACCGGGTCAGGTTGAGAAGCAGCTTATCTCCAAGTGGACTGATGTATTTTGCTTTGAAACCGATATGATTATCGAAGCATGTAACAGAACAATGAAAGCTACGCATCAGCCAAGCTTTGAATACGCTGATTCAATTCTTACCAAGTGGCATACTTCTAACATCAGGAATTCTGAGGATATCAGAAAAGCTGACGCACAGTTTGAAGCCGGTAAAGCTGCCAAGTCTTCAAAGTCAGGTGTTATCAAGCAGAATGCCAACCGTTTTAACAACTACCAGCAGCGTCCTAAGAAATCTGACGACTGGTACAACTCTTTATTAAGCAATAATAATTAATTATACAAGGAGGGGCAGCCATGCCTTTGACCAATACACAATATGCCTCTATTATGAGACTGTATGATGATATTAAAACTGCCAACAGGCGTATGCAGAGTGACCGTTATAACGAAGTCACTGCCCTGTGCCCTGATATTGCCGTTATTGATTCTGAGATTATTGACCTGTCTGTGAAAACTGCCAGAGCGCGTATAGAAGCTGACTCATCGGACACGAATACTGATGAATTAACTTCCAGCCTTAAGTCACTTAATGAAAGAAAAGTGGCTGCCCTGGCCTCAATAGGCAAGCCCGCTGATTATCTTGATGATATATTTACATGTCCTTACTGCAAGGATTCCGGTTATGTTAACGGTAAACGCTGCATATGTTTTAATAAGAAGGCTATTGACCTTATATATAAGGACTCTAATCTCAAGAATATAACTGCTGATGAGAACTTTAATACATTTTCTCTTAGCTGGTACAACAACACTGATGTTGATCCTGCAACAGGGCTCACACCTTATATTAATATGCAGAAAGTTCTCAAAGTATGTCACGATTTCGTTGATAACTTTGATAATACATTTTCTAATCTTTTGTTTATCGGACAGACCGGTGTTGGAAAGACTTTTCTTTCTAACTGTATTGCAAGGGCGCTTATGGACTCCTGCCACAGTATTATTTATCTTACTGCCGGTGAGTTCTTTGATTCTTTCAAGAGCGATGATTTTAAGGAGTTTGGAAGTTCCAAGTTTGACACTTCATTTTTTGTTGAGTGTGACCTTCTTATTATTGACGACCTTGGAACAGAGAAAGCTTCAGATTATAATTTTTCTAATCTGTTTAATACTATTAATGAAAGGCTTCTTAGAAGAAAGAGTATTATTATATCTTCTAACCTTGAGATGCCTGATATTGAGACAAGGTACTCACAGAGAATTTTCTCAAGACTTGTAAGTGCCTATTCAATTTTAAGACTCTTTGGAGATGATATCCGCTGTATGAAGAAATTATCACCAACTAAAAGGTCTTAACGATTATTTATGTCAAATATATCATTGACTTATTTCGCGTCAATGTTTATATTTTTATATGTATGTTTAATTATTATACTTTTATGGAGGATTATTTATTATGCCACGTGATGAAAGACACACAGAAACTATTCCCTACGGAACTTTAGGTATTATCCCATTAGCAAGCTGCACTGAAATGGGTAAGAAAGTTGACGAGTACCTTGTAAAGTGGAGAGAGCAGCGTCAGAATGAGAATACTTCTACCCTTAATTTTGCAGGATATAAGAGAGACAGTTATATTGTTAACGCTAAGACTCCTAGATTCGGTTCAGGAGAAGGAAAGGGCGTTCTTGTAGATTCTGTCCGTGGTCATGACTTATATATTATGCTTGATGTCTGCAACTACAGCCTTGAATATACTGTTTGCGGTTTCAAGAACCATATGTCTCCTGATGATCACTATGCTGACCTCAAGAGAGTTATTGCTGCTGCAGGTGGTAAGGCAAGAAGAATTAATGTAATCATGCCTTTCCTTTATGAATCAAGACAGCACAAGAGAACAGGAAGAGAATCTCTTGACTGTGCACTTATGCTTCAGGAACTTACAGATATGGGCGTTGAGAATATTATTACTTTCGATGCACATGACCCTAGAGTACACAATGCTATTCCTCTTAAGGGATTTGAATCTGTATCATGCACATACCAGTTTATCAAGTATCTCCTTCTTAATGTGGACGACCTTCACATCGACAGCGAGCATATGATGGTTATCAGCCCGGATGAAGGTGGTATGGGACGTGCTGTTTACTTTGCTAATGTTCTTGGTCTTGATATGGGTATGTTCTATAAGAGAAGAGATTACACTAAGATTGTTAATGGACGTAATCCTATCGTTGCACATGAGTTCCTTGGAACTAATGTTGAAGGCAAGGATGTCATTATCATTGATGATATGATTTCTTCTGGTGAAAGTATGATTGATGTTGCTTCTGAGCTTAAGAAGCGTGGTGCAAGCAGAGTATTCTGCGCAACTACATTCGGTCTTTTCACTAACGGCTTCAAGAAGTTTGATGAAGCATATGAGAATGGTATTATCGACAGAATCCTTACAACTAACCTTGTGTACCAGCCAACAGAGCTTCTCTCTAAGCCTTGGTACATCAATGTTGATATGAGCAAATACATGGCTCTTCTTATTGATACACTTAACCATGATTCTTCAATCAGCAACCTCTTAAGCCCTGTTGAAAGAATCCAGCAGAGAGTTAAGGAATATAACGAACTTCATTACGGTAAGTAATTCTGGTATTATTTATACTAAAAAGCGGAATCTGATTCAATTGTCAGATTCCGCTTTTTATCTTAATTCTTAATCTAATTCACTTCCTATCTGCAAGTAACCTTTTGAATAATTCCATGTTCCATCTTCATTCTGTCGATATATAATTATTGTTTGCAGCCCCTGATTCTTAGGTTCAATAGTATTAATTACATCTCCTTTTCCTACAATTTCATATCTTGTGCCATTATCAGAAACAACATATATACCGAAACTAAATCCCTTTGACAATTTATCTCCTCTAATTTCTCCCCCGCCCCCAGCATCAGCATAATTATCTGTTTCAAAATCTGTCTCAAGCGTTTCTATTTCTCCATCAATATATTCATATATCTTGTCTACCGCTGTCTCTTTCCCCGGCTGCAGCCTTTCGCAGAACTGTTCTTTTAGCTGTTCACTGTCATGATTCTTTATGGCATCGTAGACATTTTCTGCCATCTTTTCAGTTTTTTCTAATATTGTTTCACTTTTATTGTTCAAATCAGATCCACATGATATGGTATTAAATATTATCAATATACAAATTAAAAATAGTGTTATTACTTTTTTCATAAGCAATCCCCTTAGTAAACCTACCACTTCATCATATTTAGCAACTTTAGTAGGTTTTCCCTGCTATGCATTAATTTCGTGTGCCATTTGACACTATCAACAATTATTTTCAAGTCTCTGCTAAAACAAAAAAGGCTGCATTTAAGAAACATTTCCTAAATGCAACCGAACTATCATAGCGTTAGCCTTAGACTTCTAGTTTTGTGTCCTTATATTTCTATAAGTTTACCCCACTAAAATTTATCATACAATCCACTTTTCTGCAAGTATTATTTTATTTACATCTACGATATATCTGCAATTAATAACCTGAGATATCCCCTTTAGTCTCTGCCGGCTTATCTGTATCTGCCCGGCTTTCACTTCCACCTGCCGTACTATCCTGTCTGGTGCCTGCAGTTGCATCATTATCCCTTGCCGTGCCTGTTTCCATCTGACTTGACGGCTGGATCTGACTGCCCTTCTGCGTCTGTGTTACTGACTGCGTCTCACTGACTGACTGCGTTTCTGTCTGTGTTTCACTTACAGATTCAGTTTCTGTCTCCTTATTATCTGACTTCTGTCTGTACTTAGGGAAATCCTTCTTTGCCAGAGTCTTATGTGAATCCTGCATAAACTGCCTGAATATATCCTTTGTATGACTCTGTGGGATTGATGCAGGATAATCATATCCCTGCCATACAGCCACTGTATAATAAGCACTGTATCCACAGAACCATGAATCATAATTAGAGTTCGTTGTTCCAGTCTTTCCGGCAACAATTGCATTATCTGGTGCTGCCCCGCGTCCTGTTCCTTCATTCACAGCAGTTTCAAGCATATCTGTCATCATCCTGCACGATTCAGCATCATATATCTTCTGCCCCCTGCCAGATGAATCATATACTATTCTTCCTCTTGTATCCTTTATCTGGGATACACATGTAACTCTTCTGTACTCGCCATCATTAGCTATTGTTGCATACGCACCTGCCATCTCCTCTGTTGACACACCATATGTGAAGCCGCCTATGGCAATCGCATTGTATTCTTTATCCATCCATACTTTATGAAATCCCTGATTGAGAAGATATGAACTGCCAACCTTAGGTGTAAGTTCTTTAAGTACATTCCATGCAACTGTGTTACGTGAAAGACTTACCGCTGTTCTTAATGTAATGCTTCCCATATATGTTCCATCTGCATTCTTCGGACCATCCTGAATGTATTCATCCTGAACTATGGTGTCAGGTGTATTGCCCTTTTCAAGATACGGAACATAATCTATCACAGGCTTGATGGAGCTTCCGGGCTGTCTGTAGCTCTGATATGCCCTGTTAAGAGTATATCCATCTAAATCCTGAGTTCTTGAACCGACAATAGCCACTACATTTCCTGTTGAATTGTCAATACAGGTAGCTGCTGCCTGCATTTCATACACTCCGTCTTTTTCTGCGGTATATCCTTTAAGATTATCGTCAACAGCATCCTGAAGCATCTGCTGTACATCCATGTTGATACTTGTGTATACCTTGTATCCTCCGGAAAGCAGTTTCTGCTGAAACAGTGTATAGCTGTTTTCATATATTTCTTTATATTGTTCGTAATCATCATCATTGTTAAAATTCGTTCTAAACACAAAGCCATTCGCCTGCATCATGCTCTCTGTCGCACAATGCCTTGCATATGTCTCGACAGAATTGTTCTTTGAAACCTCGGGCTGCTGTGCCAGAATCACCTGCGTATCAAGCGCAGTGTAATAGTTCATGGAATTAATCATATCATTTTCATACAGCTTTCCAAGTATAAGGTCTCTTCTCCCAACTGTGTTATCATAATTAGTCAGTGGATTGTATCTTGTCGGATTGTTAGGGATTGCCGCTATAAATACCTGTTCAGCAACTGTCAGCTCACTTACCTCTTTGTCAAAATAGCCTCTCGCTGCTGCACCTACTCCATAATATCCATTACTGAAATATATGTTGTTTAAGTAGAATTCAAGAATCTGATCCTTTGTATATTTCTTTTCCAGATCCCATGCCACAAATATTTCTTTTACCTTTCTCTGCCATGTAACTTCCTGACTTAAGAATATATTCTTTGCAAGCTGCTGCGTTATTGTACTTGCACCCTGAACAATTTCATCATTCTCTGTATTAGCTATCACAGCCCTTATTATAGCCTTGAAATCAATTCCTTTATGTTTATAAAAGTCTTTATCTTCCATTACTACAAAAGATTTCTGTAATGTATCCGGTATCTGACCTATATCAACATAATACATATCCTTTGACTCACGCATGGTACACAGCTCGTTGCCATCAGTATCATATATAACTGTTGTTCCTGATGCCATAAATGTGTCTAATGAACTTTTATTTACAAGCTCCTTAGCCTCCTGCGCAAGCTTTATAATCTTTACTATCTTTGGTGAAAATATTGCAAGTGTTGTAACAAATGCCAGCAGTAATGTAAGAAGTATAAGTCTTCTTATTAATCTGCGTCTTCTTTTCTTTTTTGATAATTTTTTCTTCGCCATAATATTCAATCCCTGTGCATATCATCACTTATAATAGGTTACATATATATTGCCGCCCTGAGAAAACATTTTTCCAGCATCATTCATAGACATAGTCTTTACTAAACCAGATGATGATTCAATATATGCTATTTCACTTGAATTATATGCAGTAATGATTATATATTCGTCTTCTCCGGTCTTTGCTATCACAAGACTTCCTTCTCCGACATAGCTTAATGCCTTCTCATATGTTATTCCTGTAAGACTTATTCCATGTACTCCGCTTATCATGTTCATTGTCTGCACTGCTGTATACCCCTGTTCCATGTAAGCCGCGGCATTATAATCAGCCCCAAGATAATTACATACTGTTGTAACTGCATTTTCAAGAGAACTTCCACCCATAACCGGCGAAACCCCGTCTATTGATGCCTGTGTGCTTCTGTACCGTTTCCACACAGACTTTGAATCACAATCCACAACTGTTCCATATGTGTCATACGCAAGAGTTATTGCTGATTCAAGCTGTGTCCTGCTTCCCTGGAATGTTCCGTATCCATATACATAGTACCTTCCATCCCATGTAAATTCATCTTCAAGTTCCAGACTTGTATTGTCTTTAAATATAATCTCACCTGAAGTTCTGTAACTAACAGATATATCATTTACCTTGGTTATAAGGTCAATATATAATTCCTGTTTCCTTGCGTCTGTGCTTATTGTATCAGCCTTTACAACATTTTCAACAACATTCTCATCCTTATTGATAAGCTGGTCTATGCTCGTTGACACATAACCACTTCCTGACTTCACTATTCTTGTAAGCGTAATTCTCTTGCCTTCAACCTCTGTATCAGATACATATATATCAGGCTGTTCATATTGTTTAATAATATTATAATCAACATCCATAATACCGACTTTGTACATTGCATATGTTCTGCTGCCATCTGCATCTGATACAATATCTTCCTTATGAGCTATTCCATATATAAAGTCCGAATCGATATAACCAAGTGGTCTTAATGTATCTGCCTCATCTGCCTTTAACTCATAAGCGCTGTCGTTGCTCATATTAAGAACTCTTATCGTATCAGTGTTGCATATATCACCTGACACACTATATGCTATGGCATCTCCGGCATCTGATACAGCATATGAATTCTCTTTAAGTCCTGTTATCTCTGTCATGACCTCTTTACTTACAAGGTCTACAGAATACAGAGTCTCATCTATAAGTATATAGAATTTGTCGTTAGAAACATAAGAAACGCCGCCAACATTCTGTGTGAGAATGTTATAAGGAATCGCCACTGGAATGAACAGTCTTTCAGTAACATCATTATCTGAATATGAATATCTGCATAAAGATACGCCAACCTGTCCTTCATGCTCTCCTCTGTTCATATATCCTGATACTAAAAATGTTGCATCTCCGTTATCTTCTATTTTCATTATCTTAATGTTATGGGCATCATAACCTTCTCTTACAGAATCAGTCTCCTCACCCTTGAACGAAAATACTCTCGTAAATGTCTGTGAACTGCTGTTAAAACACCACAGTGAACCCTGATTAACAAAATAGGTATATATTCCCTTTTCATCAGATGCACAATTAACATCTGTTGAAGAATTAATTCCAAGATTAATCTTTGCCGTTGAAGTCAGGTCGTTCCTTGCGTCAAATACCTGATTCATCTCCCTCTCGAAATTAAGAAGATAGAAACCACTGTTAGTCTGCCGTATTCTATAATACTCACTTACTGTATATGTATCACTTGATGAATAATCATTTGCTGCTCCAACTCTGTAACTAAGTCTTAATATTGCCACATCATCATCAACTGATATAACCTCCGGCATAATATCACTCTCTACATATGGGTCAAGGTCTCCCCAGCCGACCTGGCTTAATGAGCAGTTAATATTTACCTTTCCATAATTAGTGTTATCACCTGAACTTGAAGTTTCAAGATATCCGGCTATGTCCTTAAGTCTACTGTCATCAAATGTACATGCATTGAAATCCATGACAAAATCAAGCTTTTTCTGAAGGTCATAATCCACTCCATAAACAATTCTTGTGTAATAATATACTGTCTCATGCTTCTTTGTCTTAAGCACAATCTCAAGCGCATACTCTTTCCCGGTATCAAGAAGATTCTTTATGTTAAATGTAACATTTATACTGCTCCCTGCATTATCATAATCACTAACCTCAGTATTCTCGATAAGCGACTTATCCTCTAAAGAACGGATTTTGTATGCCACACCTTCAATATCTTCTCCGTATGTATTAATTGTAACTGTCAGCTTTCTGTCCTTTGCAACAGGTGTAATATTGCCATAAAACAATGTTGAATCCAGCTCCGAAGTGTAACCATGAAGCGCATTATACTGTGTACCTGCCTCTGTATCCATTGCAACTGTTGGAAGAGTTGCATCTGCCATAGTGGTTGCTGACGGCATTATCTGTTCGAATTTCATTGATATAAATGTTATGATAACCGTAACTAAAAATATAACTCCAAGTATAAAATACTTAGAACCTGATATACTATAATTCCTGATTCTTTTCAATTTAATCCTCCAAAAGCTTCTTTAGCGTAAGGTCAATATTAAGCACCCTGCTCATATTCTGTACTTCCTCATAAGCCTTAGCATCAGGCTTTCCGGTCTTAACAGCTCTTATAAGCAGATTCTTTGGTGTATGCTCCATGTCTATGAATTCGAGTATCTGTGTCTGGTAACCCTTAGATTCTAAAAGCTTTGCCCTTGCACCATCTGTCGCTATTGCTGCAAATCTTTCCTTTAAGATTCCATAATCCATGACAGGTGAAAGAGTTTCATCTGCAATTGTTCTGTTTGCCTCATGCTGACAGCAAGGCACAGAAAGTATAACCTTCGCACCCCATTTTACTGCTTTGGCGAGTGCATAATCTGTAGCCGTATCACATGCATGAAGTGTTACAACCATATCTACAGACTCAACACCCTTGTAAGAAGCAATATCTCCTTCATAGAAATTGAGTCTCTCATAACCATATTTCGTTCTTAACTGGTTGCAATGCTCAATAACATCTTTCTTTAAATCCAGCCCGATTATCCTGATATTGTATCCCTTAAGTACCTTGAGATAATAATACATTGCAAATGTAAGATATGATTTTCCACATCCAAAATCAATTATTGTCTGTTCTTTATCCTTATCTAACTGTGGCAGAATATCCTCTATAAATTCAAGAAATCTGTTAATCTGCCTGAACTTATCATATCTTGTTCTTACAATTGCCCCCTCTTTAGTCATAACTCCAAGATCAACAAGAAAATCCACCTTCTCGCCCTCTTTAAGAATATATGTCTTGGTTCTGTTGTGTGACATATCCTTCTGACTCTTTATCTGTGCAAGCCTTTTATACTTACAGGTACATGCGCCCTTCTTTGAACTAAGCACCGTGGCAGTCGCATCTGTCATATTAAACTGCGCCTGTTTAAATGTGTTCTCCATATATTCTGTAATTCTTGTCTTAATGTCTTCTTCTGAATAATTGGTGTGAAGCACTTTTCTTCCCACGAATTCTGATGCCTGATACTTTATCTCATCCTTAAGTCGGACCGGACGAATCTTAACCCTCATCACATCTTCTTCATTCTTTACCTTCTGTCCGCTTATTGTAAGATCAATAAGCCTGTCATTAATACATTTATCTAAAAGCTCTTTTAATTCCATATCTGCCTCATCTTTTCTTGATTTATCCTCTGGATATACATGGTTATTTTAATCTCTTTAGACAAAAACCACAATAGCAAGTTTTATGCCTTAAAAATCATCATCAGAAATCCTCATTATATATCGGTGTTGAAAGCTGTATATCCGTCACTCCCCTTGTCTCGTCATAATTCATTGTTATATTAACATTTATCTTGTTCTTTCCTATGCTTACAGAATCCTTAACGCTTTTAGCATAAGCATACACAACATATGAATCCTGTATCTGTCCCGTAGTCACAGTCTTTGCACCCAGCATCTTAAGCATTCTGCCGCTGACCTCACTCTTATCATACTGTGACATATCCCCAGCAATGCTTCCTTTCATGCTGACTGTTACATGAGTATCTATTCCATATTCCTCTAACACCTGTTTCATCAGCTTTTCATAATCTGAAGTGCTCTCAAATCCCTTATATAGTTCTATATCAGTTATAAAATATTCTCCTGTACTGCTCTTTTTTATTGATATATCTGCGCTGCCATTAACTGATTGCTGTGTAAGATATATTCCTGTTTCATCCTCCGTTATATTATATCTGTTAAGCCCCAGAGTCTTTGCCATCTGTGTCATCATAAGTTTCTTTGCTGTATCCGACATCCCATTGTCAAGCTTTCCTGTCGCTGATATGTCGGCACTTATATCATAGTACACATTTTCACAAAATGTATCTACAACATCCATTGTCTCACCCTTTATGCCCTTGTATACAAGTCTGCTGGCAAATACTGCCCATATAATTACTGCAGCTGCTATCATCAGCCTCTGAAATCTATATATCTTTACCATATAAAAAACCTCCCATCACCTGAAATATTCCCAGATAATGGAAGGTTTATACATATTATTTAATTAGCAGCCTTAATTCTCGCAAGCGATCTCTTAAGCGCTGCCTCTGCTCTTACCATATCCAGATTAGAATCATGGCTGGCAAGTCTCTTTTCAGCTCGCAGTCTCGCCTCATTAGCTCTTTCTACATCGATTTCATCTGACCATTCTGCCACCTCAGCAAGAATAGTTATCTTATCCTTGAGAATCTCTATAATTCCACCGTGTACCGCAGCTTTCTTTACATCATTACCATTGTGTATGCTAAGAACACAAGGAACAACAACTGCAGTAAGCGGAATATGTCCCGGATAAACACCTATATCGCCTTCACTGGTAGAAAGTTCAACAAATGTAGCGTCATCATGGTAGAAAACTCTGTCCGGCGTATTAACCAGAAGCTTTATTGTCTGTAAATCTGCCATTACAACCTCTTTTCTACTTCTCTACCTTAGCTAAAACATCATCAATTCCACCACAGTTAAGGAAGTAACTCTCTGGAATGTCATCATACTTTCCTTCGATAATTTCCTTGAAGCCCTGAATAGTCTCACTTACAGGAACATATCTTCCTTCAAGACCAGTAAACTGTCCTGCAACGAAGAATGGCTGTGATAAGAATCTCTGAACCTTTCTTGCTCTTGAAACAACAAGCTTATCATCCTCTGAAAGCTCGTCCATACCAAGGATAGCGATGATATCCTGTAATTCTTTGTATTTCTGTAAGATTTCCTGAACTGATCTTGCAACCTTGTAATGCTCCTCACCAACAATTCTTGGATCAAGAATTCTTGATGTAGACTCTAACGGGTCAACGGCTGGATAGATACCAAGCTCAACGATTGATCTTGAAAGAACTGTAGTAGCATCCAGATGTGCAAATGTTGTAGCCGGAGCCGGGTCAGTAAGGTCATCGGCTGGTACATATACAGCCTGAACAGATGTAATAGATCCGTTCTTGGTAGATGTGATTCTCTCCTGAAGAGCACCCATCTCTGTCTGTAATGTTGGCTGATAACCAACGGCTGCAGGCATACGTCCAAGAAGTGCTGAAACCTCTGAACCAGCCTGGGTAAATCTGTAGATATTATCAATGAAAAGAAGTACATCCTTTCCACCCTTATCTCTGAAGTACTCAGCCATTGTAAGTCCTGCAAGACCAACTCTCATTCTTGCTCCAGGTGGTTCGTTCATCTGTCCGAACACCATGGTAGTTTTCTCGATAACGCCTGATTCCATCATCTCATGATAAAGGTCGTTACCCTCTCTTGTTCTTTCTCCAACACCAGTAAATACTGAATATCCACCATGCTCAGTTGCAATATTTCTGATAAGTTCCTGAATAAGTACTGTCTTACCTACTCCGGCACCTCCGAAAAGTCCTATCTTACCACCCTTCTGGTAAGGACAAAGTAAATCTACAACCTTGATACCAGTCTCAAGAATCT
>OJNH01001927.1_pt1 | contig 15161 bp, 12 predicted proteins | sample 1597361 | NCBI WGS metagenome assembly OJNH01 (sample SAMEA2452136, study PRJEB22498) | human gut metagenome | biome: human feces; feature: human gut; material: feces | place: Australia | collected 2012
TATATTATGGATTTTGATGAAGGTGATCTGCATTTGCAGGAAGCAGAGACAGATGGATACAAGTTTGCGACACTTGACGAGATCAAAGAATTTGCCAAGCAGGGGATTTTCCTGCATTATGACAGTATTAAAGAGGCTTTTATATTATAATTATATAAAATCACTACTCACATATGCAAAATCCGACATTAAAAATGTCGGTCGCAGCTATACAACAAAAAAAGACAACCGGAAATCGGTTGTCTTTTTCTAATCGCGGATCCAATATCTTAATCTAATTACAAAGAAAAAGGTACATAGAAACTTGATTATAAGGCAATTATTTAACTACTACTACGTTAACTGCCTGAGGACCTTTAGCGCCATCAGTAATATCGAACTCTACTGCAGCTCCTTCTTCGAGAGATTTAAAACCCTCCATGTTAAGTCCTGAATAATGTACGAATACATCATGTCCGTCTTCAGCGGTGATGAATCCGTAACCCTTCTGGTTGTTGAACCATTTAACTGTACCTTTGTTCATCGAAAGTACCTCCAATATATTAGTGTTGCTATGCAACTAAGCTTAGAATAGCATAACACTTTGGAAAAGTAAAGTAACAAATTAAAGTTCTTCAAAGGCGATTTCGTGCTGTTTTAAGAACTGTTTCACCAGACGGTCCCATTCATTATCCAATGTTTTATCAACAGAGAAAATGCGATAGGAAATTCCGGTGGTCAGGCTTAGTTGCTGATTGTGAAAACGGATATTTAAAAATACCCCGGTAATATCATTCCCGGTAAAGGAACTTTGTATACTCGAAAGTGTCCGTTCGAGATTTTGGGGAGATAAAAGAAGTACAAACTTGAAGGAAGAGGGCGTTTTTTTCCCTTTGATCAGATCAAAGCAATTGCCACGGAGCAGTCCATAAGGCAAAAAGTCACAATCTGCAATTTCAAGTTCTTCCATTTCTTCGCTGGTATAAAAGTCAGAATGGATATGTCCGTCGATCACATAGGATGCGCCGGAAGTTATGACACCTTCCTGCAACAGAAAATGATCAAAAGTTTCACTCCGCAAAAATTTATTCATAAAGTCTTTGACGTCGGTAAGACGCAATGCAAGCATAAAATACCTCCTTGTGGGCAATGTGTGTATATGAAAGTATATTACTACACTTTGCAGAAATTTGGTAGGATTTGTGATAAAATACGAAATAAACAGTTACAATATATAGATACTAAAGGAGAACAACATGGAACAGAAATTTTTAATAGAATTATTAAAAGAAGCAGTCTCTCCATTTCAGTGTGTGGAAGCTTCTGTGAAGCGTTTGAAGCAGGATGGTTTTGAAGAGATTACATATGAAGAAAAGTGGAATTTGAAACCGGGTGGAAAGTATGTATTAAACCACCACGGAACGACGCTGTATGCATTTACCGTAGGGGAAAATTATCACACAGGAGACATGGTTCGTATGGCTGCGGCGCATACCGATTATCCATGTATGCGTATCAAGCCAAATCCGGATTTTCATACGGAGGCATATGCACAGGTCAACGTGGAAGTATATGGTGGACCGATTTTAAATACATGGTTTGACCGGCCGCTGGGTGTTGCCGGACGTGTCGTACTGCGAAGCGAGGATGTATTTGCACCGCGTACTGTTTTGTATCATTCCAAAAAGGCGGTACTTACTATCCCGAATCTGGCGATTCATATGAACCGGGAAGTGAATAAAGGTGTGGAAATCAACAATCAGGTGGATCTCATGCCGATTCTGGATGTTCTTCCAAAAGAAGAGACTTCGACGGATTATTTTCTTACATTTCTGGCAGAAGAACTTGCAGTAGACAAAGAAGATATTCTGGACTTTGAACTGAATACATATTGCATGGAAGAACCGGCGTATGTGGGCATAAGAGATACGTTTCTGTCTTCTCCGAGGCTCGATAACCAGACGTCTGTTGCTGCATTATTACAGGCGTTGATGCAGGGAGAGCGTGTGGATGGAATCAATCTGATCGCATTGTTTGATCATGAAGAAATCGGCAACACAAGTAAGCAGGGGGCGGCCTCTATTTTACTGCATGATATGACACGTCGTATTTTACGCAGCATGGGAGCAGACGAGGAAGAGATAGAACGCATTCTATATGCGTCCATGCTTTTGTCGGTAGATGTGGCACATGGTCTGCATCCAAACCACAAAGGAAAGATGGATATCACGAATCATCCGGTGTTAGGAAGTGGATTCTGCATCAAGGAAGCGTGTTCCCAGTCGTATGCGACAGATGCGGAGGCTGTGGCGATTTTGCGACAGATCTGTGATAAAAACGGAATTGCTTATCAGCGTTTTGTGAATCGCTCCGATGTGCGGGGCGGAGGTACATTAGGTTCCGTTGCTTCGACCTTGATGCCGGTAAAGACCGTGGATATCGGGATTCCGCTTCTTGCAATGCATTCGGCAAGAGAACTTATGGGAAGTGTTGATATGGACGCGCTTGCGGGTGCTGTGAAAATGTTCTTTTGTAGCTAAGATCGTTACAATGTTTGAATAAATAGCAGGATGCTTCTTTTGGGCATATAAGAATCAGAGTAAGAAATGCAAATGTGGGCATCCGTGCACACCAAGCGATATCTTCCTTTTGGTACAATAGTACTACAAAATAAAAGGAGGATATTTGCTTATGAAGAAAAAACTGAGCGCGCTTTTTATGGTATTTGCAATGGTACTGAGCCTTTTTTCCGGGCTTGGCGTGAATACGGTATGGGCAGATGCAAATGAGAAAGAGGGAGGAGATACAGAAGAAGTCATCAGCGGACTGGCAGCGATGGATTGGCTGGAATGGGATGATGACGGAAATATCACAGGTCCGAATGAACAGGCAACGTGGATGAAAGGGCTTGGATCAGTAGTAAATGGAACAACATTGCTGGTAAAAGAACTTGATGAGAAGGGAAGTCCGACAGGTGACGCCATCCGGGCGAATGCACTTACACTGGCTTATTGTGGTGACGGGGAAGAACCAAATGAGAGTCTGCAGACAGAAAATGTCGGTTCCATTGCGCCGGTGGAGAATAATGCGGACTATGTGCAACTGAAATTTTCTTATACAGGATGGTACAAGCTTTATTTGAAAAATCGTACAGACAGTGATGAAATTACGATTGAAGTTGGGTATAAAGATCTTGGCTTTTATACAACAGAGACAAAGACACCGGAAGGTGCAATTGATTCCTATGAATATACATCGGAAAAAGATGGAGTTATTTATCTGATTACCTCTGCACCGGCAGATGTTACATGGGATGGTAATGAAACCTGGCAGGTAAATGTGGATGGAAAAGAAAATATCGATGAGGATTTATATAGCAAGTACTTTACGAAAACTTTAGTGAAACCTGACGACAGCAGTCGGGGAAGAGTATATAAACTTACACTGAAAAAGGGTACTTTCGAGTGGCTGGATATTTGTGTGAAAGCACAAGGAACCTTTGGAGGCGAAGATAAGTGGAATCCCGAAGAGCGGCTGAATGTACATTACGAAGGAAAAATGTCAGGGCTGCGTGTCTCAAATGATATTGATAATACAGAGTGCGAAGGTGACAAAGAATGCTGGAGTCAGGTTATTTATCCTATGCACCGCTTCATGACCTGGCAGGAGGGTGAAACACAGAAAATCTATCATGCATCAGAGTTGGAAGCAGTGCCTGTAGATGGAAAAGGAACTGTTACATTGAGGGATTCCGCGGAAAAGGAAGGAATTGTAGAAATCTTGGTAAGCGATGCTGGAGATTACAAAGTATATGTAAAGGATGATTCAACAGACTATGTAACGATTCATATGAGTTATCCAGAATCTGCTTATTATACAACGGAGAATCCTTCGGTAGATGGACTTTTGGATGGAGCTGAAAATTACACATTCAACAGTACAGAAAGTGGAAATGTTCTTTATTTTATCGCAAACATTCCGGAGGATGTGACGGAAATTGAGTCCGAATGGTCTGTATCGACCAATGCTGGCGATGTTGCAAAGGATGATATTGGGAGATATGTTTCCATTGAAGAAATTGGAAGAGGAAAATTTAAACTGACATTGAAAGATACCACAGAGTATCTGTACCTGCTCGGAAAGGTACATCAGCCGGGCTTTGATCCGGGTCACGGACAGACGGAAGGCTGGGGAACCGCATCATGGCTTACGACACAGTTTACTGGTTCGAGTGCAGGGTTTAGTGTGACACAGAATTTCCATTGGGATGACAATGCAGGTCACATGGTAATAGATGATGAAGCACATTATACAAAAGAGGGCTGGGGAAGTCTCAACCATCAGCAGACATACCAGTTTGCCAGAGTCGCAAAAGACGGATCGGTAGAAAAAGTATATAAGAAAGACGAACTTACCATCGAGCCGATGACAGATGCGACGGGAACGGCATTCCTTGTGCAGCCGGATGATTATATAAGAATTAAATTCAACGGTACTGGTGAGTACAAAATATATGCGAAAGAAAATCCGGACGATGCAGTGATTGTATCCGCAGATTTTAATAAGGTCGGATTATATACTGCAGAGGAAGTAAGTGCAGATACAGTATGTGATTCAGAGAGTACGATATGGAAAGATGAGTGCAATGTATTGTATGTGATTCCATATGGAGTGGATGAGAACCTGACAAAAAAATATAAATTCTTTGTAGAGCCGGCAGATGAGGATCGCTCGTATGATATCGCGGATTTTTATACTGTAGAAGATTTAAAGAATGGAAATCACAAGATTACGATCAACAAAGAGCAAAAGAAGAACTTTACAGTTGGCGTCACTATGGAATTGTACAATGAGAATCATGACAGGGTGGATGAAACAGAAGCTGGTGTCTGGATACAGAGTAAAGAGGACTATCCGCAGGAGCAGGGATTTGTTGCAATTGCCGACATTGACAGAGAAAACCCGGAAATTCCGACAGACATCAACTGGTACTCCAATATCGGTGCATATTATACCGATGAGGTATGTATCGTATTTGCAACCATCGACAGCGATGAGAGAAAAAACATTGTGACCGCAGATCAGCTATTACTTACAGACAGTGAAGGAAATCCGGTGGGAAGCATTACTGCAAATGCAAAAGACGGCAGATTCTGTGATCTGACATTCCCGGGCATTGGAAGTTACAAAGTGGTAAACAAAGAGACAGATGAAGTTGTTAATCTGGACGTATATTATCGGGAAGTTGCATTTTATAAGAACACAACGGTTTCGAAAGATTCTTATCTGTCTTCGGTTAAAACAGACTCTGACAACCAGGTATTTTACATGGTAGAAAATGCGGGCAGCGATTACACCATAAAAAGTGTTGAGCTTTATGCTGGAATCTATGAGGATGGAAAAGAAGAACCTACCTACTTTACAGACAGTACAAAGTATTTTAATTATGAAGTAATAAATGCCAGTGAACCATATGTATATAAGATTACATTGGGGGCAAAGGCAGATCTTCCGGAAGAATTCTTTATCGAAGTAAAGGCAAAGATTCAGAATGCGTATGGCACTTATGATACAGATGGATATGTATGGATTTATACCGATAAAGACAGCAGCGACAGTGGAAACACAGGTGGTGGCTCTTCTGGCGGTTCCACAGGTGGTGGCTCTACAGTTACACCAACACCGGAGCCAACGCCAACACCGGAGCCGACACCAGCACCGGGCGAGACAACCACAGAAACAAAAACAGAGATCACAACAAACAGCAGTGGAAATACTGTAAAACAAGAGACAACAACCATTAAGAATTCGGATGGCAGCGTAGCATCTACAACAAAGAAGTCCGAGATTGAGAATGTCGCAAAGAATACTTCTGCAAGTGTTACTGTAACCAAGGATGCAGATGGAAAGATTTCTGCAGCAGAGGCAGAGGTAGAGAATACCGTAACGACAGGAACAGATGATAAAGTTAAGACTACAATCTCTGCAAATGTTGTAAAGCAGATGACCGATGCAGCAGGAACTACGGATCTGACCATTAAGCAGACTGTAAAAGATAAAAAAGGAAATGTCCTGTACACGGTAGAGACTAAGGCAGAGGATCTGGCAGCAGGAAAGAAACTGACACTTGTAAAAATTGAGGATGGAAAAAAGGTTCTTGTATCAAAAGCAGTTACTGTGAATAAGAGTGGTAATGTCAGCGTCAAAGCAGAAGAAGGTGAATACCAGCTTCTTAATGAGAAAGAGACAAAGGCATTACAGAAAGAAATCTTAAAAACAGTAACACCAAAGAAGAGTAATGTGTCAGTTGCAAAAGGAAAAAAGACAACCGTAAAACTGAGCAGTAAGCTGGATATGGATAATGTTGCAAAGATTACCTATACATCTTCCGATAAATCGAAAGTAAAGGTAGATAAAAACGGAAAGATTACTGCAAAAAAGAAAGGTAATGTCACAGTAAAAGTAAAAGTTACTTTGAATGACGGTACAACCAAGACCGTTAAGGTGAAAGTTAAAGTAAAATAACAGGCAAAGCGTATAGCACACAAAAAAAGTCCCGGAAGTTTTCCAGAAAGGAAAGCCTCCGGGCTTTTTATAAATAGAAAATTAATTTAACGGTTCTTCGCCGATTTCCTCTAAAAGTTCGTAAGTCTCATCCAACGACATTTTATGCTCCAACGAAAAAATAATTGCTGCATCAAAGCGGTTCCGTGGATAGAGCTGCGGACGCTGGGCGATGGTAAGCATCTTCTGGGTTTCGTCCAGGGACAAGCCGGTAAAGATTGCAATACGCAAAAGAAAATTGCGTGTAGGTTTCCGCCGCCCGTTAAGTATCTGATATGTATAAGAGCGTTCCATGTTCAGATTTAAGATAATATCTTTCGGCTGCAGATCATGACTGGTAAGAAGCGAGCACAGATATTCGCCGATGGAAACGCAGTCAAAACTTTCTTCTTTTTTAAACTCCTCAATATTCAGTTCTTTGATCTGTTTTAATAATTCATCCGTCGCCTTCATATGTTTCCCCTATTCCATTGAACATCAGCCCATGCATAATTTGCTTTTAGCAAATTCGACATTGACTATTTTAACATATTCTATATTTTACCATATTGAAAATATGCGATGGTGGGCAAAAATGCTCACTCATTGGGAATCTGCTTCCTGTGGACAGGTGAAATTATCACGTTGGTCAAGTACACATTGCACATTGTCTAACAGATCGCTGAGACAAAATTCATAGTAGTTGTTTCGTTCAGCAGGGGTGCTGTGCGCATATTGGTAAAGATTGCTGGTATCAGAGCCATTTGTTCCGTAGAGACAGTGGCGTACCATGTTCAGAAGCTGTGTATCATAGTCAGCATAAGAGCCAATATTTTTCTTAAGGATACTGTCACGATAAAAAAGGCGGAGACGGACAGAGTCCATGCCGGTACGTGTCCAGTAATTTTGGGGCAGTACATCATAGGTGGAATAATCTTCCGGAGGATTGCGTGTAAGTTCCGGTTCCTCATATAACTGCGTGATCAGTGTCTCTAAATTGGATGCGACAGAGCTTGCATCATTCTGGTAGGCAGCAACAATGATTGTATCAATCTGATCCTGATATTTGTATGCATCAAAAGTTTCGACACCAGCCTGTTCGGCAAGTGAGTGACTGGAAACTTTGTGAGAGATGGAGGTATCTGAATTACCAGATTTTGTTGCGTCAGTTTCTGATACAGGTAGCGCAGATTCTTGCTGCTGTGTGTCAGCAGATGCGACTGCTGATGTCTGAAATGAATTTTGTGCTACCATGACACCGATTCCTGATCCAATTCCAGAACCTAAGACGATTCCTGCAAAAAGGAGTGCCAGTGAATGGTCAAAACCGGAACGTGGTTTCTTGTTTTTTTGACTGCGTTGTGCTTGCAGTTTCGAGAGTGCTTTTTGCAATTGTAAAACAGTTGTATAACGCTCCTCAGGCTTGAAAGCAGTTGCTTTCTGCAGGATCGCGGCAAGATCTGCGGAAAGGCCGGGAATATCTGTGTTCGATTCAGAAAATGATTCGTTACCTGATAAGAGAGACAGAAATGTTTTGCCCAATCCATATACATCGGTGCGGACATCACTTTGCCCGAAACCGAATTGTTCCGGAGCCGCATTGCCATATGTTCCGGTATCTCTTGTTTTGGAAGGTGTAAATTGCCGGCCGGCATCAATGTCGATGAGCACAAGCATTTGGGAAGATTCTTCCCAGACAAAGTTTTCCGGTTTGATATCCCGATGAATCATGGGCGGCTTTTCATGATGTAAAATGGAGATGATCTGACAACATTCCATCATATAGGGCAGCAGTGCATTTTCAAAATCCCGGAAGTGTGTGTATTGTGCATACAAATGTTCGGAATGTTCTCCAAGTAATGGACCTTTGATATAATCGCGCAGCAAAAAGCACATATCGGATTCTTCGAAAAAAGTTACAGCGTCAGGAAAACAGTCCATATTTGTATGATGTGTCAGAAAATCATATTCTTGTCGAAGGACTCCAGCATACATAGAAGAACAGCATTTCAGGATAAAAGGCTGATTGCGCTGATCTTTTAGAAGATAAACTTTTTTATCGGTGGTATCTTTGATGATACTGCTGATGGAATAGGTTTCAGCAAGTTGCAGGGGCAGAGGCGCATGAGCTACCTGACTTTCATATTGGTGGATAAAGGTATCTTTCATAGAATTTCCCATAAGTTTTCACAGACTCCTTCCGATAGAATGTTACCTCTATTATATCATTTCATAAGGAAGCCTGAAAACGGAATTCTTTGTTCTCAGTAAAAAATCCATACACTCCATGATATTTTTCCACGACAGAGATCATGCTTCGGACACCTATGCCATGGTTGGCTTCGCGAGAGGTCGGAATTTCATTTTCAAATACCGGATTCTGTATATAATTATTTGCGATATTGATACAGATCCGGTCATTTTTTTCAAAAACTTTCAGTGTGATATAACGTTTTTCAGATGTCGGAATTTTTTCACATGCATGTATGGCATTCTCTAAGGCATTGGCAAAAAGGCTGCACAGATCCGTAATCTGAAAACGCGTAAAATTCGTTGCTGTAACAGAAATCCGGACATCGATTCCGGATTCTTTTGCCTGATCTGCATAGGACGAGAGAATCAGGTTCAATGCTTCATTCTTGCAGTATTTGATCACGCAGCTGTTGTCAATATCGGTACAGATCTGGTGTATGTACTCCAAAGCCTGATCCCGCTTATTTTCTGCAATACAGTTTTGCAGAAAGGTCATATGATGACGAAGGTCATGCCGGTAAATGGAAGCCTGCTTCTGGGAAATGGACAATTGTTCAATTTCTTTCTGCGCCTGTGTGGCAGCAGTAGTAAGAAGCAGATTTTCCCGTTCAGCTTCGTTTTTCTTATTGGAAAAATCAAGTGACAGCATAGATAAAATAAAGAAAAACAAAACAATGAAACTGTCCATGAAATCAATGACAACAGGACCGCCCGTGTATAGCAAATCGGTGTAGACCGTGAAAGTATATTCAAGTATGTAGTATGCAAGTGGTAACAGGAAAAAAAGCAAAATCGTTTTCCTGTTTTCATATTTCAGACGGATAATGTATGGTGCAATATAGCGAACCACCAGAAAAAGTAAAGGAATCGTTACACAGATTGCGGTTATGTTGGCAATGAGCGGATCTCCGTGAAAGAAAGAGGCAACCAGTGTGCCCAACCATTTTCTGGGTGTACACAGCAGATAGGCAGATAATACCGCAATGGTTGAAACATAGAAATTCCGGTGAAACACAAGCCAGATCAGGAGAATCAATGGAACATGTATGAGCAGTGGATAGCATTTGTAAAGCAGGGATTCTCCCATAAAAAGATAGAAAATACCCTCTGCTGCGCCAAAACCCAAAAGGGTACAGAAATATAAAACTTTGTGATCCATGAAGTTGATGTCAGCCAGATACAGGGAAACTACAATGCCAAAGAAAAGGACAAACACATAATTGATTAATCCTAAAATCATTGCTAAATCCGTCATAATTATTCCTCCATTTGAAACGCAAGGTAAAGCTTTTTAATTTCGGCAACTCTGCGTTGTGCGAGCGGTATGTGCTTGCCATCCTGCAGATACATATCCGTTGCACCGATGGAACGGATAAAGTTCATATTTACAAGAAATGAGCGATGCGCAAGGATAAATTCCGGGTGCTGTAATAAAAAATCACAAACAGAGGAAAATTTGTCTGCGCATACAATCTGTTCGTTGTTTTTCAGATAATAAATTACCTTCCGGTTTAGTGCTTCCACGTAAATAATTTCCGAAATCCGTACTTTGTGCACGCCGACATTGCTTTTGAGGACAAGAGAAGAACTCTCTTCTTCAATCCTTGTTTTCATAATATCGTCCAATGCATCGAAAAGCCGATTCTTCTGAATGGGTTTTATCAGATAATTGGAGGCTTTCACCGTGTAGCTTTCCACTGCGAATTCTGGAGAAGTGGTCAGAAAAATAATATTTGCTGCTTTGTCATAGCTACGGATTTCTTTTGCCAGTTCCATGCCATTTAGTCCCGGCATCACCACATCCAACAGATAGATATCATATCGTTCTTCTGCTGCATTTGTGGCAAGTTCCATACTGCTTTCGAATGGTTTGTAGGAAAAGTCTGTGTTTTTCTGTATCTGATAATCTGCCAGAAGAGACAGAATATGAAAAAGCTCATTTTTGTCATCATCGCATATTGCAATTTTCATTAAAAATATTCTCCTTGTCCGCTTTTGTATAAATGTATTATAACTTGGAATGTCATAAATTACTATACGGGAATACTTGTCGTTCATGCCGAAAAAAGTGTAATTCATGTATGTGATTGAAACTTATGCCACAAAAAAACTGCATCACAGGTACGAAAAAGTAAAAAATCCATAAATTTTATAAAATGTTGTAATTTTCTCTTTTCAAATAGTATAAATGATGTTAATATAACAACGTAGTATTTGAAACTACTTGTAATAGAAAGAAAAAACTTTTGCTAAGGTAATTGGAGACGTGTGCTCAAAAGAGAGAAGGATGGCATTATGTATAAAATTGTAATTGACAGTTGTGGAGAATTATCAGAGGAATTGAAGGCGGACGGACATTTTTCCAATGTACCGTTGGAGTTAGATGTGGATGGATATCAGATCACGGATGATGAGACCTTTGATCAGAAAGACTTTTTACAGAGAGTGAAAGCTGCAATACACAGTCCAAAGTCTTCCTGCCCATCGCCGGAGCGTTACATGAATGCGTATGAGGGCGAGGCGGAACATGTTTATGTTGTGACTTTGTCCGGAAAACTGAGTGGATCTTATAATAGTGCGGTTCTCGGAGCACAGTTATATAATGAGGAACACGAAGAAAACAAAAAGATTCATGTATTCAATTCCAAATCTGCATCAATTGGAGAGACTCTGATCGGATTAAAAGTGCAGGAGTTAGAGGAAAGTGGCCTTTCTTTTGAAGAAGTGGTCGAACAGGTGGAGAAATATATTGCATCCATGAATACGTTCTTCGTGCTTGAAACATTAGAGACTTTGCGCAAGGCGGGCCGTCTGAGTAACCTGAAAGCTTTGGTTGCCAATACACTTAATATTAAGCCAGTTATGGGATCTACCAAGGAAGGCACGATTCAGCAGTTAGGCCAGGCGCGTGGTATGAAGAAAGCGCTGACCAAGATGATCGAAGATATGCTCAAAGTTACGAAGAACTGTGAGAACCGTATTCTTGCAATTTCACATTGCAACTGTCCGGAACGTGCACAGTTCGTAAAAGAGACCATTGAGAAGATGGCAAAGTTCAAAAAGATTGTCATCGTCAATACAGCCGGAGTATCCAGCATGTATGCAAATGATGGTGGTGTGATTTTAGCAGTATAGCATCTGCTAATCAAACAGTTTTACTTGAAACAAACTTCATAAGGAAGTAGAATAGCGGGGAGGAGCTTTGCTTCTCCCCATTTTCATGTCTGGGAGTAGCAGAAATAAAACAGTTTTTATAGATAAATGGAAGGATTCGTCCATATGGCAGAATATAAAAAGCAATATAGTTACGAAGAAGTTGTTGAGAAAATAGAAAACAGCCGGAGATTTGGAAAATTGCCCGGCGTAGAGGTTACACGGCGTATGCTTGCGGTCTTACAGGAACCGCAGAAGGGCCTGCCTTATATCCATGTGGCAGGAACGAATGGAAAAGGCTCGACCTGTGCTTTTTTGAGTCAGATCATGAAAGAAGCCGGACTTAAGGTTGGATGTTTTACATCCCCACACCTGGTGGATTTTCGTGAAAGAATCTGTGTCAATGGAAAGATGATTGAAAAGGAAGATGTCACAAGGATTGGAAATGAGCTTCTGGCTTTGGAGTCGGATATGACACCAACAATGTTTGATTATTGTCTGGTGATGGCGGTCATTTATTTTCAGGAGCAGCATTTGAGACCGGGCTTGGTGGAAGACTCGATTCGACCAATGCACTCGGAAAGCCGGATGTGGCAGTTATTACACGAATCGGCTACGATCACATGGCAATTCTGGGAAATACACTGACGGAAATCGCATCAGAGAAAGCAGGCATTTTAAAGCCGGATGTTCCGGCGGTCATTGCGCCACAGGAAGAAGAAGCATTGCAGGTGCTGAAAAGATACGATGCTTATTTTGTTACAGAACAGGATGTGCGTGATGTAGAAAAAATGAAACCGGGACTTCCAGGGGCTTACCAGTTGGAAAATGCGGCAACGGCAAAAAAGGCAGCGGAGATTTTTCTTGCGCGGCATGTGAAAACGCAGGGGAGACAGGAAGTGATCGGGCAGGCAGTGGAAGCAGGCATTCAAAATGCGGTCTGGAAAGGACGTATGGAAATTCTTCAGGAATCACCATTTCTTATGGTGGATGGTGCGCACAACAGTAATGGAATTCATGCGCTGAAAACAAGTCTGATGCAGATGTTCCCGGAAGAAAAATTTCATTTTATTATGGGTGTGATGGCGGACAAGGATTATGAAAAGATGGTGGAGGAGTTACTTCCGCTTGCGCTGGATTTTGTGACTGTGACACCGGAGAGTTCCCGTGCCCTGCAGGCGGAGGAGCTGGCTGAAAAGATTAAAAACAGGGGAATTCCTGCGCAAAGTCTGCAAAATGTCTCGCAGGTGTTTGAGGTGCTGACTCCGAAAGAAAAGACAGTAGCGCTCGGCTCCCTGTATTTTATCGGAGAACTGGAAGCATTACAGGAGGATCAATAAAGTGGCATACTGCTACGAGAAAAAAACGGACCGAAAAGGAAATATATATATAGAAATTACGGGATACGAAGGCAGTATCCGTCATCTTGTAATTCCTGCGATGATGGAAAATATACCGGTGCGAAGCATTGGAAAATACGCTTTTTCCGGCAGGGAGGATCTGTGTTCCCTGACACTTCCCGAGACAATCGATACTCTGGGAAGACAGGCATTTTATAACTGTAAAAATCTTACGACATTAAGTCTGTTTGACAGTGTGGAGGATTACTATGATGGAGTGATCAAACAATGCGGGAATCTGCATGCGATTACGTTGCACCAGAAGCGTAACAGTTTTTCAGTAATGAAAGAGTTGCTTGCGGATAATGACCGGATGCTGCGCTTTTGTGTGGAACCTATAGGTCTGCATCTGACATTTCCGGCATATGTGTATGATTTTGTGGAGGATGTGGAAGCGCGTGTATTGCATCATAAAATAGAAGGAAGCGGATACCCTTATCGTGAATGTGTGACACGAAAAGGCGTGGATTTGCTGGCCTATGACCGGCTTTTTTTCCATGCGGCGGACGATGATTACCGGGCAGCAATCGATATTGCACTCGACCGGCTGATGTATCCGCTGGAGCTTGAGACACAGGCAAGAGAAGTGTATGAACAGTATCTGGAAAAGAATGTAAAAATTGTGCTTGAGAGACTGATTGAAGATGGCAGATGCGAGGAAGTGATTACCTTATGTGATTTGTGCCTGATTTCAAGAGATGCGATAGAACCGGCATTGCAGCTTGCGGCGAGAGAGAAACAAAGCGCGATCACAGCGCAGCTGATGGAGTATCAGCGCATGCATTTTGCAGCGGTGCAGCAGACACAGGCAATGACTTTGGACGATTGGTAAAATATGAAAACGAGAATTGAATTAGAAGAGACAGGAAATAAAATATTGAATGCGGTGCGTACAGAATTGTATCTGTCCATGCGTTTTATGGGACCGGCGCTCGGAAGTCTGGGCTTTCGAATGGATCTGTCTACGCGGACGGTGGGAACGGATGCGGCGTTTATCCGCTTTAATCCGACCTATCTGCTTCATATGTATATTGAGCGACCGGAGATTTTGAACCGGACTTATATGCATATGTTGATGCATTGCATTTTCCGCCACATGTTTTCGGCAAAGGAACATGAGGACAGTGAATTATGGAATCTGTGTTGTGATATTGCAGTAGAGTCGGTTGTGGATTCGATGGAGTATCCGACGATTCTGCGGGTGACTTCAGATTTTCGACAGCAATGGTATGAAAAACTTGAAAAAGAAGTATCGGTCCTGACTGCCGAAAAGCTGTATCATTACTTTATTCTGCGCAAACGCAATCCTTATATGGAAGAATCCCTGCGGCAGGAATTTGCACTCTGCGACCATAGTTTCTGGGAGCGGATGGAACCGCCAGAGGATAATGATGACCAGCCGAAGGCTGGCATGGATAATGAGACAAACAGTGAAGAGACGCAGCAGAATCAGCCGCAGGAACAGAAAGACAATGCAACCCCGCTTGGTTCGACAGATCCAAAGGAAGAAGAGTGGAAAGAAAATGCAAAGCGTATCGAAAGTGATATGGAAACATTCGCAAAAGACGCGTCGGAAGATGCGGGAAAACTTGCATGGATGCTGTCCATACAGAATCGCGTGCGCAAAAGTTATAAAGAATATTTGAAACGGTTTGCCGTATTGCGGGAAGAAGTTTCCATTGATATGGATTCGTTTGACTATGGATTTTATATGTATGGTCTGCAGATGTATGGCAATATGCCCTTGATCGAGGAGAATGAATATCGTGAAGCAAAAAAGGTTGAGGAACTTGTGATTGCCATTGACACCTCGGCATCCTGCAGGGATCGGCT
>OJNH01001934.1_pt1 | contig 15124 bp, 10 predicted proteins | sample 1597361 | NCBI WGS metagenome assembly OJNH01 (sample SAMEA2452136, study PRJEB22498) | human gut metagenome | biome: human feces; feature: human gut; material: feces | place: Australia | collected 2012
CAGAAGATAAATCATTTATGTCAAAAACAGAAATGGAAGAAAATATTGTATCATTGCTAGGTGGTAGAGTAGCAGAAGCTCTAATATTAAATGATATATCAACAGGAGCAAGTAATGACATAGAAAGAGCATCACAAATAGCAAGAAACATGGTAACTAAATATGGTATGAGTGACAGAGTTGGAGCAATAATGTTTGGTGGAGGTCAAGGAGAAGTATTTTTAGGCAGAGACTTTGCACAAACTAAAGATTATTCAGAAGAAACAGCTGGAATAATTGATGAAGAAGTTAAGAAGATAATTGATAGAGCATACAACAGAGCAAAAGACATTTTAAGTGAACATTCTGACAAACTTCACACTGTTGCTGGAATATTATTAGAAAAAGAAAAAATTGAGGGAGAAGAATTTGACAAAATTTTTCAAGAATAATTAATTATAGAGAATTTACAATAAATTTACAAAAATAAAAGAGTGTAGAAATACGCTCTTTTATTGGCTTTGAGTCAAACAGTACCAGATTTATCTATTGACAAAAATCGATAAATGTAGTAATTATATTATATATGAAATAAAGAGAAAAGAGTGATGGACACATATGAGAATACAAGATCTGGCGATAATATTTATAATAATAATATTACCAATTTCATTGGTAATTGCCTCATACACACAATATCAAATACAAACAATAAACACACAAACATTGTATGATAGCAGACTTTCATCAGCAACATATGATGCAATAAGAGCGTTTCAAATAAATACTAATGAAAATAAACAATCAGACCTAGCAAATTCTAAAATAAGAGATCTGGAAGCATCCATTTCAACTTTCAGAAATTCAATAATGTCATCATTTTCATTAAATGGATATTCAGAAGATGACTTAAATAGTTATATACCAGCATTAGTATATACATTATATGATGGATTTTATATTTATTCTCCATATAAAAATATAAATTATAGATACGAAGATGAGAATGGAGGAACTGTAACAGATGTAAATAATACATCTGGAGGTCAAAAAGCAGATGATAACGGAAAAAATATATATGGATTAAAACCATATATATCATATAGTTGTAGATATAAAAGAGGGAATATAGATGTTGTAATAACTTATGCATTAGATAACCACGTAACTGTACAAGGTATGATACGTAATGAATATATAAATAAAGATGGATATTTAATTGATAATATTAATATTGTTGAAGAACGAAGAAATCTAATGTATAATGGCGTATATATAGAAACTGAAGAGACAAAGGAGAATCTACCATTAAATGATGACAAAACATATTCTTATATAAAATTAGATAATAAGAAATATTATTTAGACGAAAGTTCAGGAAGAATAATATCTAGATTAAATCAAAATGAAATAACTGAACAGTATTCAAAAGAAAAAGATTCAGAATTATATGAAAATTGTAAAAATGCTATAAAAAACAATAAATTGGCACAAGATTATTATAAAGATGCATTTGAGTTTACAAATTGGTTTAAAACAAGTGGGTTGCAAGATTTAACATATGAAGATGCATATGATATTGAAATAGATTCAGATGGAAATATTGAATCTGGAAAAAAAATTTGGGAAAATAATAAAAATAAAATATTTGAATTCAACGATGGAGCAGATTATAGTAAAAATATTGAAAATGAAACATCAAGCTTTAATCAACATAGGTTAGCAGTAATAAGACATAAAATAGAAGTAAACTTATCTATAGCAATATCAAATTATAATAATTATTCTGGAGCTACAAATGTATTCCAAATGCCTGAATTAAAAGAAGATGAGTGGGATAATGTTATACATAATATATCTTTAATAAGCTTTTTACAAGGAATACCAATAGGAGGAAAAACATATAATGGTTATTCGATTGTAACAAATTCAGAAAGTGAAGAAGTGGTACTTGAACAAAATATTTATATATTGGGTACAGATAAAGAAACAAATCAAAATAAGTATTATCGAATAGGAGACCGTGATTTAGTTAATAGTGATATTGTATCAATTAATTCTGGTGAATATGGAAATGATATTGAGACGGATTTATACAGAAATGTTGGAACGGCTGGAAGGTTGAATTTAGATTTAAAAAGAGATATATTAACTACAAAAGATGGAGCTAGGTCGTTGTATTTTTATCCATTAAAAAAATATGATGCATCTTATAATAGTATTGTAATGCAAAATAATGTTGATACATATGATGATATATACATATATGTAAATAAAAGTATAAATTATGATTTAAAAAGAGCTTTTTATACAGCATTAGGAAGAGAAAGAGCAGGAACATATAAAACTTGGTCTGATTATGATGGCTCTGATACAGATAAAGAAAATGGAGAGTTAAATAAGCTTTTAGGAGACATAAATGGAGATGGAATAATAGATTTAAATGACATGAATATAATTTCAAATGGTATATGGAATGAAGCAAATCTGACAGAAGAGCAACTTAAAAGTGCTGATCTTAATAAAGATGGAGTTGTAGATATGACAGATTATGAATTATTAAAAAATGAGATAAATAAGACAAAAAAGACTTGGACTATAACATATAAGAAAGATAGTACAGTTATTTACACAACAGAAGTAGAAGATGGAAAAAATATTAATGTAAGAAATGGTAATAACACAGAAAGAAAACTATTTAAATGTTGGAGTGATGGAAACAGAACATATCAACCAGGAGAGACAATAAGCAACATCAATAAAAATATAACATTAACAGCTATATATGAACTTTTAGGAGATGTAGATGGTGATGGCGTATTAACTGACAATGATTATGCTAATATTAGTGGGTACGTTAGCGGAAGATATTCATTAACTACAGAACAATTAAAACGAGCTGATGTAAATCAGGATGGTAAAGTTGATACTGACGATGCTCGTATATTACAGAGTTGGATATCATATTCTTAAAAATCATGAAAACAAATAAAAGAAAGAGAGTGAAAAAATGAACTATGCAGATATAAAAATAGCAGATGTAGCAAATGGAAAAGGAGTTAGAGTATCATTATTTGTAAGTGGATGTAACCATCATTGTAAAGGATGTTTTAATGCACAAGCATGGGACTTTAACTATGGGAAAGAATTTACAGAAGAAGAAATAAATAAAATAATAAAAGAACTAGACCATCCATATGTAGCAGGACTTTCAATTTTAGGTGGAGAACCACTAGAATATCGAAATCAACAAGGTTTATTACCATTATTAAAAAAGGTTAAAGAAAGATTTCCTGATAAAGATATTTGGTGTTACACAGGATATTCATTTGATAAAGATGTAGTAGGAAATATGTTTAGTAATTGGTCAGAAACTAAAGAACTAATGAAATATATAGATGTATTAGTAGATGGAAAATTTGAAGAAGACAAAAAAGATTTAAATTTAAAATTTAGAGGTTCTTCAAATCAACGAATTATAGATGTGCCACAGTCTTTAAAAGTACATAAGGTAATTCCATATAATATTTAATTGCAGGATAATAGTTTTTATTGACTTTCTTTATATTAAATTAACTGTAATAAGTTTAATAGAAAATATTGTAAAACACTTGACAACAGATAACTAAATAATGTATAATGATTAGCGTATATAGGATGAGAACAAACGAAATCCCGCATACAGTGTTTCAAACGCCGGAAGGAGGGGAATATTAATGTCAGAAATTAAAGTAAATGGAAATATAGAAGATGCACTAAGAAGATTTAAAAGACAATGTGCAAGAAATGGGGTTCTTCAAGAAGTTCGTAAAAGAGAACACTATGAAAAACCAAGTGTAAAAAGAAAGAAAAAATCAGAGGCAGCAAGAAAAAGAAAATTTTAAAAAAATTCCACATAAATTGTGGAATTTTTTTTATGCAAAAAAACTTGAATAATTAATTAGAAATATATTATACTATATAATAGCAAAAAAATGGAAAGGAATGATAAAAAATGAGATATAAAGAAAATGAAATAAAAAAAGGAATAAAATTACATGAAATACAAACAGATAAATTTAAAACAAACTTAATAGCTATATTTTTAACAATGCCAATAAGCAGAGAAAATGTAACTAAAAATTCGTTAATATCAGCTGTATTAAGAAGAGGAAGCAAAAATATGCCAACACAAGCACAAATAAGTAAAGAAATGGAAGAAATGTACGGAGCAAGTTTTGATTGTGGTTTAGACAAAACAGGAGATAATCATATACTAAAATTTTATATAGAAGCAATAAATGATAAATTTCTTCCACAATCTGATGAAAATATGTTGAAAACATCAATAGAAAAAGTACTTGAGATAGTTCTTAATCCATTAGTAGAAAATGAGGAATTCAAAAAAGAATATGTTCAACAAGAAAAGGAAAATGTCAAAAGAATAATACAAGGAAAAACTGATAATAAGGCGAGATATGCATTTGATAGATGTATAGAAGAAATGTACAAAGAGGAACCATATGGATTATATAAATATGGATATATTGAAGATTTAGAAAATATTACACCTAAAAACTTATATGAATATTATAAAAAAATGATTTCAGAATGCAAAATAGATATATTTGTATCAGGAAATATAGAAGAAGTAAAAGATATAGTAGAAAAAAACGAAAATATTCAAAAATTGCAAGAAAGAGAAGCAAATTATAAAATAAACAAAATTGAAACAAAAGAAATAGTACAAGAAAAAGAAATAAAAGAAGAAATGGATGTAACACAAGGAAAAATAGTAATAGGACTAGATTTAGAATTAGATAATGAAGAACAAAAATATGATGCAATGTTGTATAATGCAATATTAGGAGGAACAGCAAATTCAAAAATGTTTCAAGAAGTAAGAGAAAAAGCTAGTTTGGCATATACAGCAGGTTCAAGTTATGTAAGATATAAAAGTAATATATTTATAAGATGTGGAATAGAAATAAAAAATTATGAAAAAGCTCTAGAAATAATACGTAAACAATTAGAAGATATGAAAAATGGAGTATTTACAGATGAAGATATAGAAAATGCAAAAAATGGAATAATATCAGGAATAAAAAGTATTGATGATGAACAAGATACAGAAATTACGTACTTTTTTGGACAAGAATTAACAGATACAAAAACATCATTAGAACAATATATAGAGAAAATTCAAAATGTAACAAAACAAGAAATTGTAGCAGTTGCAAATTCTATAACTATTAATACTGTATATTTTTTGAAAAATATAGAAAAGTAATAATAAAAGATAAGGAGGAAATGAGATTTAAAATGAAAATTATAGAAAATTCTAAAGTAAAAGAGAAAGTATATATAGAAAAGCTTGAAAATGGATTAACAGTAATGATTATACCAAAAAAAGGAATTCAAAAAAAATATGCAATATGGGGAACTAATTATGGTTCAAATGATAGTAAATTTATTGTACCAGGAGAAGAGAATGAAACAGAAGTGCCAAAAGGAGTTGCACATTTTTTAGAACATAAAATGTTCGAACAAGAAAGTGGAATAAATAGTTTAGATACATTAACAGCTTTAGGTGTTGATGCAAATGCATATACAACAAATGATCACACTGCATATTTATTTGAATGTACAGAGAACTTTTATCCAGCACTAGATGAATTAATGGATTATGTTCAACATCCATATTTCACTGATGAAAATGTAGAAAAAGAAAAAGGCATAATTGGTCAAGAAATAATGATGTATGATGACTATCCTGAGTGGAGAGTATACTTGAATGCAATGGAAGCTATGTATCATGAACATCCTGTAAAATTAGATATAACAGGTACAATCGAAACAATAAGTCATATTGATAAAGATATTTTATATAAATGTTATAATACATTTTATAACCCATCAAATATGGCAATGGTTTTCTGTGGTGATTTTGAACCAGAGGAACTATTAAAAGAAGTAAAAAAGAGACTAATAGATAAAAAAGCAAATGGAGAAATAAAGAGAATATATCCAGAAGAAAAAGAAGAAATAGTAAAAGAAAAAATAGAACAAAATATGGATGTAAGCCAACCATTATTTACAATAGGAATAAAAGATAAAGTTGTAGATACAAAGGAAAGAGTTCGTAAACACATTGCAATAGAAATATTGTTAAATATGATAATTGGAAAAAGTTCAAAATTGTATAAAAAATTATATGATGAGGGAATATTATTTACTACGCCTTCACTTGATTATGAATTTGCTACAGGATATGCACATGTTTTAATTAGTGGACAATCGCCAGAACCAGAAAAAGTTTATTCAGAATTTAAAGAAACTGTTAAAAAGATGAAAGAATCAAAAATTGATACTTCAGAATTCAATAGAATAAAGAAAAGAATTTATGGTGAATATGTAAAAGAATATAATGATACAGCAGATATCGCAAGAATGTTTTTAGCAGACTTTTTTAAAGAAATAAATAGTTTTGACTACTTAGAAGAAATAACAACAATTAATGAACAGTATGTTGAACAAATCTTAAGAGAAGTTTTTGACGATAAAAAAATGATTATTTCTGTAATAAAAAAAGCATGATTGTAATTTATTTGGAATAATGTAATAAAAAAGTAATATAAATTATGATGAATAAAATAGAATAGTTTCATAAAATGTAACAGATTGTCGAAATACAGCTAAATCAAAGGAAAAAGGTCATACGAAAAGTAAAAAAATTGAAATATTTTATTGACTGAAATGTAAAAATATGTTATTTTATAAATGTACAGACGAATAATTGTAAAAAAGGAGAGATGCTGTATGCTAAATGATGAAATTTGTAAATTAAGAGATAAATTGAATGAGAGTATTGTTACAGGAAAAGATTATAGTATTATTTATCAATTAAGTATTGAGCTTGATGAATTGATTGCTGAATATTATAGAAAAAATAAAAAGTTCATAAATTAATGATAAACAATTTGTAGATATAAAATAAGGAATAATCTTATATTCCTTATTTTTGTGGGTATCAATTTTCTCTTAATTAATAGTAATTAAATATGAAAGATGTATAAAAAGTGGTTTTAAGGAGGTTAAATAAATGAAAGTATTATTTGCAACAACAAATCCAGCAAAAATAAAAAGATATGCAGAAAAATTAAAAGAAAAAAATATAGAAATATTAACTATTAAAGATTTAGGAATAAATCTAAAGCCAGAAGAAACAGGAAAAAATGCTATAGAAAATGCCTATATAAAGGCAAAGGCATATTATGACAAAACAAAAATTACAACTATAGGAATGGATAATAATTTATACATAGAAGAATTACCAGAAGAAAAACAACCAGGAACACATGTAAGAAGAGTAAATGGAAAAGAATTAAATGATGAGGAAATGATTGAATATTATAGTAATTTAGTTAGCGAATATGGTGGAAAGTTAACTGCTAAGTGGGTATATGGAATGGTAATATATGATGGGAAAGAACCGAAAGAATATAGTTGGAGTAAAAGCCATTTTTATTTTACAGATAAGCCTTGTGAAAAAAGGAATCCAGGTTATCCATTGGATTCAATGTCAATTATGCCAGAATGTAACAAGTATTTTGTTGATTTAACTGAAGAAGATAAGAATAAAGATAAAGAAAATTATAAAGATGATGATGTTATTGATTTTATAGTAAATAATGTATAATTTTATTGAGAATAATAAAAAAGAGAAATTATTGATATTCAATACTTTCTCTTTTTCTTATGGAGGCGACACCCGGATTCGAACCGGGGATCGAGATTTTGCAGACCTGTGCCTTACCACTTGGCTATGTCGCCATAAAAATAAATATGGAGCAGGTAACGAGAATCGGACTCGTGACTAAACCTTGGCAAGGTCTCGTTTTACCACTAAACTATACCTGCAAATGTAAGCGTAATTATAATAACAGAATATTAAATATTTGTCAAGAGGAATGTTACTAAATTTTATAAAATTTAGTAACACAAACTCTCTAAATAATAAGTATATTTTTTGATAATATCATTAAAAAAATTGAAACAACTTTTTTTATTAATAGAATTAGAATTATAGATATTTAAAGTTAAAACAGTTTTATTATCAATACTAATAGTAAGATAACCTATAATAGAGTTTTCGACTAAAGGTGCTTCAAGATTTGTATTACAATATATATATATGCTAATATCATCAATATGATTACAATTTATTGGAAAAAAATCGTAAGGTAAGTCTTCTAAAACAGCATCAATATTATTAGAACAACCCTTTTTTACAATAAAACTGGATGTATTACATATTTTCCAATTAGCAAATTCATTCATAACTTTTTCTCGTAAATTTATTGATTTAAAATTCTTGAAAGCATATTCAATTAGATTCACACTATCTTTAGTTCTGTCTTTTTTTGTGTCAGCACCAAGAACAACACAAATTAAATCCATATTGTCACGTTTTAAAGAAGTAACAAGACATCTATTAGCACCATTTGTAAATCCGGTTTTTACGCCATAAACACCATCTAAATTACCAAGAAGTTCATTTGTATTAGATAAATTTTTAGGATGGCCATTAATAGAGATAGTACAATTTTTTGTACCAACAAATTTTCGAAAAACATCATTTTTTAAAGCATAATTAGTTATAACAGCTAATTCATAAGCAGTAGTATAATGGTCATCACTATCAAGACCATGAGGAGTAACAAAATTAGTTGATGTAAGTCCTAATTCAGAAACCTTTGAATTCATTAGAATTGCAAAATTATCAATAGAACCACCAACATGTTCTGCTAAGGCTACGGCTGAGTCATTCCCAGAGCAAAGAAGCAATCCATAAAGAAGATCACGTATAGAAACTTTATCATCAGTATGTAGTCCAAGACGTGAACCACCAGTACCCGCAGATTTTGATGAAATAGTAACAACATCATCCAAATTAGAATTTTCAATAACAATAATTGCAGTCATAATTTTTGTGGTTGAAGCCATTTTTCGTTTTTCATTTTCATTCTTACCAAATAAAACAGAACCAGAAGTTCTATCAAAAATAATAGCAGATCTAGAATTTATGGTTGGAACAGTAGTAGTATCAGAAGAAGCATTGATAATAAAAGGAACATCACCCAAATTTTCTAAGTCTTCATCATCAGCATAAACCGTAAAAGTATATAAAAATATTATAAGAAAAGTACATATAAAAGTTTTAAAAATTTTCACAATAAATCCTCCAAAACAAAATCAATAAAATATATGAAAAAATATTGATTTTATTCGTAAAAAGAAGTATAATAAATAATGTATAAAACTCGAAAATGAGAAAGGATGAATTAAATGAAAACAAGAAAAGTATGTATACTAGTATCAATAATTGCAATAATGGCATTCTTATTCAGTTATATAATAAGTTATGCCAATACAAATGAAGTAATATATGTAAATTTAACAAAATTGAATACAAAAAACATAGGATATGGAATAGGAAATCCAACAACACCAAATACAGCTGGGCAACCAGCAACAAATGCATATATATGGAATCTAACAACATACAATTCTAAAAATATAAAAGACATTAGTAATACACAAAGAAATTTATATTGTATAAAAGCAAATTATGGAGAATCATGGAATACCAATAAAGATACAATAGTAGCATATAATTTATCATACGACCTACAAGCAGACAGACAAACATTATTAAATAAAATTATAGACAATGGAAAAGATGTTGATGATGTTGTAAAAACATTATTATCTGAATCTGGATATTATAGAGAACTTTTATGGATATTAGATAATTCATACATAGAAGGACAAACAGATAAAATAAAATTCTTAGACAATATTGGAATTAAATATGACTCTAAAGAAAAAGCATATTACTATGAACCAATAGACGGATATGACTACAGCAGTTTAGTTTCACCAAATGGATATACAGAAGCAAATTTAATAACAGATTCTGATATAAAAGCAGTACAAAGAGCAGCAATATGGTATTATACTAACTATTTAGGAGATAAAACTCAAGAAGCAGTATTTAACCAAAAATCAAAAACAGATTGGTTAACAATATCAACAGATGGTACATCTTATCAGAATTTAACAGACTATAATAAATTTGCAACAACAGAAATAGGACCACTTAGAAATGAGCAAGCGATAGTATTATATAATTATTTAATAGATGGTGCAGAAAAGAATGCTAATAATTACAATGCAGACAATAATTATACAATATCAAATGGAGTTAAAGTAAAAACAACAGGATTAACACAAAATTCAAACGGAAAATATAGATTATCAACTAAAAGAATTGGTTCAAATTATGTAGTAGGACCAATAGTAATAGAAAAAGACAGTAGTGCATCATATGAAATATCAATAAAAGTAACAAATCAAAATAATAGTGAAATAAATTATACATTTACAGACAGTACAGGAAATTCATTAGGAACAACAAATATAAAAGATTTAGTTGGAAGAACAGATGGATTTTATATAACAGTTCCAAGAAATAATATTGAAAAAGTAAATGTAAAAATAGATGTAAAACAAGAAACAACAAAGAAAACATTAAGGTTAAATGGAACTGAAGAAACAGATAAAATAACATTAAATGCAGAACAACCAATAGTTGAAGTAACAAGAAAAGAAGAAACAATACCAACAGAATTTGAAGCACAACCAGATGAATTTGATTTAGCATTACGTAAATATATTACACAAGTAAATGGGAAAAATTTAACAAATACAAGAGTGCCTAATATTAATACTTCAACATTACAAACAGGAACAACAGCAGACTATAAACACAGAAAAGATCCAGTAACAGTTAAAGACAAAGATGAAGTAACATACAATATCTCAATATATAATGAGGGAAATAAAGCAGGATTTGCAACAAAAATAATAGATCAACTACCAACAGGATTAATAAACTCAACAAGTAATTCTTCAACAGTAGTTTCTAAAGACAAAAATGGAAATCAAAAAAATACATATACACTATCATATAATACAACATTAAATCAGATTACACTAACAATAGTAAACACAGCGCAAAATCCAGCAAAAAGTATAAATGCTTATACTGATGGAAATTTAGATTATGAAACAATAGAAATAAAATGTAAAGTAGCACAAGAACCAGATACAAAAAATCAAATAATATTAACAAATGTTGCATGGATAGATGAAGAATATAATTCTGATGATAATATTACAATAACAAATCAAAAAGGTGCTGATAGAGATTCAGAACCAGATACATCACCAAATGTTAATAAAGATAATATGCAAAACTATAAAGGTAATACAGATAATAAAAATGATTTAACAGATGATAAATATCATTATAAAGGTGAACAAGATGATGATGACTTTGAAAAATTAGTAATAATGCCAGAAGAAAAAATATTTGATTTAGCATTATTTAAACATATAGCAGCAGTTAGTAAAGATCAAAAAATAGAGCCAGGAGAATATATAACAGATAATAAAAATATAGATGGTACATATTTAAGAGCACCAGTAGTAACAAATATAAATAAAGAAACAGGAAAAATAGAATATAAAGAACATAATAAGGAAGCATTACTTGTAGAACCAGGAGACTATGTATTATATACAATAAGGGTATATAATGAGGGAGAAGTAAATGGATATGCAAGCAAAATAAAAGATACATTACCAATAGGCCTAGAATTTGTTGTAGGAAATGAAGAATATAATGGAATATGGAAATTAGAAGGCTTAGATAGTGATGGAAGACAAGTAGTATCAACCACATGGTATGCAAAAGGGCAAGGAGCAGAATTAAATGCACAACCTGGAGATGCAAATTATAAAGCAAATTTATTATATGCATTAAATAAAGAGGGTGTAATAAGTACAACAGATCCAGAAAATCCAGACTATTTAGATGCACAAGTACTATGTAAAGTAACAGAAAAAGCTACATCAGATAGAGTATTAGTAAATTATGCGCAAATATCAGATGATAGTGATGAAAACGGAAATCCAATAGATGATATAGATTCAACACCAGATAAATGGATTGAGGGAGACGACGATCAAGACATTGAAAGGATAAAAGTAAGGACATCAGGAAAATATGATTTAGTTTTAGTTAAAGAAGACAAAGATGGAAAACAATTAAATTCAACAGCAAAATTTGAAGTTACAACAAATGGAGTAAAAGAAGAAAAGGAAATAACAGGAAGATTAACAATAGCACAAGATGTACCTGTAGATGCAGACCATTTAACAGATGATGTATATATAATAAAAGAAACCAAAGCACCAGATGAATATTGTGAATTTGATGGTACAATAACAATAACAGTATCAAAGAAAATAAAAGATGATGGTTCAGGATATGAGCACAGTATAAAATATACAGTTGTGGATTCAAAAGGAAATGATATTACAGGAAAAAAAGATGCAAATGTATATTTAAATGATGATGGAAATATATATGTTGAAGTAAAAAACTATAAAGAACCAGAAATACATAAAGGCGTAAAAGATGTAACAAATCAAGATTCAGGATACAATGCAGATGAAGTACATTCTTGGGTAATCGAGTCAATTATACCTAAAAATGTAGATGATTATAAATTTTATGATATAGTTGATGATATTGATTATAGATTAAAATTCGAGGGAATTCAAAATGTTGATGTAAAAATAGGAAATACAAAGTTAACAGAAGGAACAGATTATAAAATATCATATTTAGAAAATCCAACAGGAATACAAGACAAAACAAAAACAGGAACATTGACATTAACATTTATAGATACAGAAAATTCTATGAATGCATCTAATAATGTTAAAAATAATGCTGGTGAAAAAATCCAAGTAACATTTAAAACAACATTTGCAAAAGATGAAAATGGAAATTTATTAGTAGCAATGGGAGAACAAATCGAAAATCAAGCAAAATTAGAGTATAAAAATACATCAAGTGATAATAAGATAGTCAAAGAATCTGAAAAACCAGAAGTTCATACAGGTGGAGTAATATTATATAAATATTATGTAGAAAATGGTAATAAAATTTCTTTAGCAGGAGCAAAATTTGGAATATATGCAACAGAAGAAGATGCAAAAAATAATAAAAATGTTATTGCAACAGCAGAATCAGATGAAAAAGGAATTGTTAAATTTATAGGAATTCAATATGGAGGAGATGCTAAATCTGATGAAAACAATAAAACATCAAATGGAACATATGAGTATGATGCAGATAAAGCAAGTACAAAATATTGGATAGCAGAAATTGAAGCACCAGCAGGATATCAAAGATATAGTGGAACGATAGAAGTAACAATCAATAAAGATAGTTATAATGAAACACAAATCAAATATGAAGTTGAAAATACAAAATTAAATTTTGACTTAGCACTAAGAAAGTTTATAACAGAAGTGCAAGAAAAAGAAATTACATCAAGAGAGCCACAAGTTAAAATGGAAGATGGAAAAATAACATATGAGCATAGTAAAGATCCATTAACAGTACATGTTGATGATACTATAATTTATACAATAAGAGTATATAATGAGGGAGATATTGATGGATATGCAAGTGAGATAACAGACGATATTCCAGAATACTTAGAATATTTGCCAGATGAAACAACAAATGTGCAATATATGTGGAAAATGTATGATAAAGATGGAAAAGAAACAACTAACATAGAAGAAGCAGTAAAAGTAAAAACAAGATATTTATCAAAAGATAATGGAGAAGATAAATTATTAAAAGCATTTGATGGAAAAATATTAAATTATAAAGATGTTAAAATAGCATTTAAAGTAAAAGATCCAAATTCAAATACAACAATAATTACAAACCATGCACAAATATCAGATGACAGTGACAAAGACGGAAAACCAATAGAAGACATAGATTCAAAACCAGATGAATGGAATGAGGGAGAAGATGATCAAGATATAGAAAATATTAAGGTTGAATATTTTGATTTAGCATTATTAAAATTTGTAACAAAAGTAATAGTTGTTGAAGATGGAAAAGAAACTATAACTGAAACAGGATATAATGGACATGAAGATCCAGAACCTGTTGTAAAAGTAGAATTACATAAAAAGAAATTAAACGAAGTTGTAGTAAAATTTGGATATGGAATAACCATAACAAATGAGGGAGATATTCCAGGATATGCAAAAGAAATTACAGACTATATACCAGAGGGACTTAGATTTGAAGCTACAGACAATCCTTTGTGGAAAGACGAAGGAAATAATGTAATTTCAACAAAACAATTAGAAAACACACTATTACAACCTGGAGAAAGTGCAACAGTAGAAGTTATACTAACATGGATAAATGGAGCGGATAATTTAGCATTAAAAACAAATACAGCAGAAATTTCTGAAGATTACAACGAATATGATGTACCAGATAGAGATTCAACACCTGATAATAAAAAAGAGGGAGAAGACGATATTGATATTGCAAAAGTAATATTAGCTGTATCAACAGGTAAGGCAAAAACATATTTTACATTAACAGTTGGATTACTAGCAATAATACTAGTTGGAGTTGTACTTATTAAGAGATATATAATATAATTTTGACCGCAAAAAAAATAAAAAAATAGCAAGATTTTCCTTGCTATTTTTTTAATTCTAGTGTATGATATATAGGTAGAAAATATACGAAAAAAGTGAAAGGAATGAAGAATGGTATGAAGAAAATAGTTACAATAGTAATATTACTAATGATAGTAGTAATATTTGGATGTAGCCAAGTATATGCAACAGAAAATATTATAGATCAACAAAATGAAAGCCAATTAATAAAGATAAAAGAAAATACAGCAAAAACATTAGAAGAATATAAACAAAAATATGGTTCAGATGCATATGGATTAACAGCGTACATATTAAACTTAGTAAGAATATATAGTATACCATTATGTTTTCTAGGGATTGCAGTAAGTGCAATATATCAATATGTAATAGGAATAAGGAAATTAGACACACAAGAAAAAGGATTAGTAATGATGATATCATTTATAACTATTTTAGTAATATGCCAAATTTTACCGCTTGCATTTGCGATCATTGTAAAATTTGGAAGGGGGTAACAAATGAAAGTTTTATTTGCAGTAAGTAATGA
>OJNH01001940.1_pt1 | contig 15098 bp, 29 predicted proteins | sample 1597361 | NCBI WGS metagenome assembly OJNH01 (sample SAMEA2452136, study PRJEB22498) | human gut metagenome | biome: human feces; feature: human gut; material: feces | place: Australia | collected 2012
ATTACTTTTAGCGATTATTACTAGTTGGCTTGAATTGCATGTTATAAACTGGTTATTACAAAAAATTGTTACTTTATTATTTGTAGCATTGCCAATTGTATTTCAACCAGAATTGCGACGTGCTTTAGAGCATATAGGTGAAGGTGGATTTTTCAAACGTTCAATGTTGTTGAACTATGAAGAAGCTTGTTCGTTAGTATCAGAATTGGATAAGGCTGTTACAAAATTATCATCTACAAAAACAGGAGCATTGATTGTAGTGGTATCGGGGATTTTTTGAGCCACCACAATACAAACTTTTCGGCAGTCTGCATAACTGCCAGCGGGTAAATCTATAATCAGATTTCCACCTGTAAAATTCACTGACTGCGACATAATGAAATTATCGCAAAGTCGGCACACATTCTTGCAAGCCATAAAATAACACCTCCTAAAAAAATTAAGGGTAGACTTCTGCCTACCCTCTTTGTATCAACCACTGCGGGCGAAGTCTGATTTAATATCAGATAGCATTTTTAGTATTTCCTTTTGGTCTTTCATTATCTTATCCAGATAATATCCATCCTGCCTATGCAATTCCTTCAACAGCGTATCGTTCGATACCTGTTGGCAAGTCACAAGCTGCAAAAACACAGACAGGATGGTAAGCATATCTAAATAAGATAACCCTTTATTTTGGTTGTCTGCCATCAGCAACCACAACCGCAACCGTTACCATATCCAGAATAAGGATAAGGGGCAGGAACGTTATACGCAGGTACAGGCATAGGGTTGATTCTTCTAATCAATTCCGCTGTCTGCGCGTCCTGATTTGCCGCGATATAAGCGTTCTGCGCTGACTGAGAAGCAGCCAGTTCCAGCTTCTGAACCTTATCTCTCAGGTCGGCGTTTTCCTTAGCGCACAGGTAGTCGAGGATTGCTCTTGTTCCTGCGTTCTGGTTGTCGATAATGTCACGGGTATTTGTGTTCATCGTGTTCTGCAATGCACAAGTATCCTGCGCCATATCGTATCTTACCTGAGCGATTGCTTCTCTGTTCTGACAGCAGCAATCCGCAAGCTGTTCCTGTAATGCGTTCTGGCTCTGCATCAGAGCAACATTAGTTGTATTGAACCCCTGCTGTGTCTGGTAGCCAAGATTGCAGATAGCGTTATCTACGCCATGAAAACCGTTCATCAGAGTAGTGTTCTGTGCATAGAACCCATCACACATACCGTTGGAAATACCGTCCAGTTTGCCAATGATAGACTGTGTATCGAAGCCTCTCTGAATATCCGCCTGTGTGGCTGCCGTTGCTACATAGCCGCCACCATTACCGCCGAAACCGCCGAAACCGTTATTGCCCCATCCAAAAAGCAAGGCAAAAACTACGATTATCCACAGCCAGCCGCCATCGCTGAACGCACCGTCATTGCCATAACCGCCAGTTGCCGGCATTACAGGCATAGTAAAAGGTGTATTGTTTGTAGAGTTGAACATATTAGATTCCTCCTTTTGAATTTTTTTCATAAAGAGGCACCTAGGTTTTTTGCGCGCAAACCTCTAATATGCGATTACATACCAAACTTGTTTTTTATTTGTTGCATTATTTCGTCAGGGTTTACCCCTTTCTCTTTGCAGAGGTTTCTTGCCATCTGCTCTACGCCTTTGGCATCCCCCTTCTGCATCATATCAATGGCATTTTTCGCCATAGGGTTTCCCATCACTTGACTATTGTTCATCATGCTCTGTAAAAATTGTTGCGGGTTTCTTATACCGCCAAGGAGTTGAAATAAATTCTTCATTCTGCATCCGCCTTTCTTTTGGTCGATTGTGTACTGGATTTTGAAGCGGTTTTATTTACGGAGAGTTCCAACTGTTCTAATCTTTCAGACAGTTCATCAAATCTATCCATGAAAGCTGTAACCGTACCTTCCGACAGTTCAAATTTGAGATTTTCTTGAATCTGAGCCGAATTTTGAGGTGCAGTCTCATTTACTGGCTTGAAAGTTACGGTTTTAATCGTTCCGTCAGCGTTCCAAGACTTAGCAAATATTGCACTCATATCCTGCATCGGAAAGAACGCCGCCGAACCATCCATAGGCACATCATTTGCCGTTATCATTTCCACAGACTGCACCACGCGCCCATTTACGCCACGCGGCATCTGCTGTTGAAGCTGATTTACTGGCTGCACCTGTTCTATCTGCGGTTGCTGCATCCGCGTCTGTTGAAAGTATGGATTGTACCCATACTGCGGATATGCTTGCTGGATATTATAGTTCATGCTCTGATAAGGATTTGGTTGCATAGTCGATTCCCTCCTTCTCTAAAACCTCCTGCACCGCCCGAACCATAACGGACTGATAAGTAAGAGGTATCTTCATTACATCTTCACGACTGAAAATTTTCTCTAGGACTTCATCTGAAAACATTTCCATCAACCTCCTTCTACCTATATTTTCGCATAAAAAAAGAGCCAAAAGTGTCATCTTTCGCTCAACTTTCTGTCATATATTTTTTTGTTTTGTATGGGGCTTTTCTACACCAATCTTACACCACTACACCAATTTTACACCAATTTTCTAAAAATTATTCATTTGTTTTGAAAAGTTATTCAATGTTTATCTTTTTTGTATGAATTACTCAAAACCATTGAAAATAAAGTTATTAACAATGTTTTTAAAGTTATAGCAAGATATTTTCATTTTGAATAAAAATTTCAATATCATTTATTCCCAAAATGTATATACTTATTAAAAACATTGATAAAACAAGGTGTTCTATATGTATTTTTTATTTCTACACCAATTTCTACACCAATTTTAAGTTTTTTTCTATTGCTTCGATTTCCTCCAGTTTGGATTCATCCGTTACATGAACATACAAATTCATCGTCATTTCAATTTTGCTATGACCTAGGATTGCTTGCAGCGTTTTAGGGCGCATACCACTTTCTATACATCTCGTAGCGAATGTGTGCCTTAGCAAGTGAATTGAGAACTTTCTCATTCCCAATCTATTGCAAATAGCATATATTCCTTGATTATACGCTGACTTTTGAATTAGATTTCCGTTTTTGTTCAGAAAAATATAATCTGCATACTGGATTGGAATAATTTTGTTTTGAGAATTCTTCTCTTTTTGACTATATAAAATATTGACAGCTTCTTTTGTAAGCGGTATCTCCCGATGCCCGCTTTTTGTCTTTGGTTCTCCGATTACAAACCCTTGTTTCGCGACCTCCGATGCACTTCTCTGTATTTTTATTTTTCGATTTTTAAGATCTACATCAGACCACTTTAACGCAATCAATTCTCCAACCCGAATCCCGGTTTGCAGCACAAACGCATATCCATTATAAAATGATGATTTTTCTGATTCTTTTAAGAAAGTTTTTTGCTCATCAACAGTTAGTGCTTCTCGCGCTTCTGTTTTTTTACCACCAGTTGCTTTCACATTCCTTCTTACAGGATTTCTTTCTATTAAATAATTTTCGACAGCACATTCAAAAACACTCCACATTAAATCTCTATGCACCTTAATGGTAGATGTCTTATGCCCTTCATTCATCATATTTAGTACTTTCTGACAATGAATCGGCTTTACGTCTTTTAATTCCATATTCCCAATAATTGGAGAAATAGAAAAGCTCCACATACTTCTGTAGTTTCTTTCTGTTATAATTCTTATGCTGTCTCCCTTTACTTCATTTATCCAGTAGTCAAACCACGCATCGACTGTTGGAGAGTCAGAAAAGAACACATCACCATGTTCATCCTCAAACTGCGCATCTGCCATCCATGCCCTGCACTCCTGCAACTTATGAAAGTATTTCTGTTTTCGTTTTCCAGATTTTGTTGTAAAACGTCCTGTATACATTCCGTCTTTCCGTTGGCTGATACCAACGCCTAATTCTTTACCTCTAAGGTCTTTTCCCATCGTTACACACCCTTTCATTTTGAGAAAAGCCCCATACAGCGTCATATTACCATACAGGGCTAATTTTTGTCTATATCTCGATAGTATTTTCAATAAACTTATCGAACTCCTTGCGCTTAATGAGTTTCCTGTTACCGTTTGTAAGAGCAAAAGTGCATCTTGGGTTATTCGCAAGTTTTCTGAGCGTTGCCGTTCCGATATTGCTATAGGCGGACGCTTCATCAATCGTCATTGTAACTTTCTGCCAAATCGGTACTTCTGGTTTCGACATATCCTCAATCCTTTCTATTTTCTTATAAATCTTCCTCAAAATGCGATTCACCGTAGATGATGATATTTTCATCGTGTCCGCTATATAATCAATAGGGGAACCGTTACTGGACAGTTGAAATACCATCATCTCATCCTCGGTAAAATTGGCGTTCTCGATAATTTTTCGCAATTCTGGCTTTGTCAAATCTCGCAAAGCCACTTAGGAATACCTCCTTTATGTATTCTCGTTAGACCAAAGCAATTTCTTATTCCCTTTCTTATCGGTCTGGAAAATAGTATCCTCTGTCATTTCTATTCCGATTTCAGCCTTTACTACTTCTTCGATATCATCAAGCGAAAGATGCTTGTCACCGACATCAGCCCATAACTGTTCAAAAGCAACCAATGCCTTTGCGCACCGCTCCGGACCGAAACCAAATTTATCATGCAGAACCAACAGCATAACCAGTTCCATTTGAGAAGAAAGCCCTCTATCAATGATTTTCTGCATATTTTCAATAGCTTCTGTCTTTGCTTCTTCAATGATTCTTTTTTGCTTCTGATACCGTTTTTTCTTTTCAATCTGATTCAGATTCATCTTTTGCACCACCTTCGCAAGCCACAGAAAGAAATTTGTTCACCCTTTCTGCGCTTCCGGCGGCAGATTTTCGTAAAAGCTAATTTCTTTGACTTGGTATCCACATCTTTCTTTCATTCTCTCCATAGCCTTGATGGCAAGAAATGCACCGTTGATAGCTACATGATACGCGGCAGGCAAGCCGCTTTCTTCATCACGCGCGTCATGGTCTTTCTGGTAAGTAATCGTATGCCGCAACAGAGCAGCTAACAATCTATCATCGGAAATATTGCGCCATGATTCGATACCTTCAAGACCGTATTTCTCAACGGCAAATTCGCGTACCCTTGCCAATGGTTCTAAAAGTTCCAACGGCACAAGGTTAAGTTGCGGTTTTCCTTCATCAGATTTTACGATTGGCGTTTTCATAAATCTTCCTCCGTTCTGGTTTTTATCAGATATTCATTGCTTTTATCTTCTCCAATTCTGCATGAACTGTGTCCATAACAGAATCATCCACTACCCTTTCTTTCTTCTCCCTACCCTCAATCAGCAGTTTGCTCTTTTCGTCAAACGCATTAGAAAGCTGCTTAATTCTATCCTGCATTTCTATTCTGGCAGGATTTTTATTATTAGAAAGCAAATTCTGTGCTTCTGTTGGCAGTTTTGCGCTTTCGTCTTTCTGCATCAGCACAAGCCGGTATGACCTCTGAAAATTGCTCATAACTACGGTTTCATTATAATCTTCATCTGTAGCCCAGATATGTAACTGCTCTGGCGTTCCGATTGCACGTTGAATAATTGCAGGAAGTTTTAAAAATTCCTCGGTATAACGGTATCCGCTGTTTCTGATTGCCTTACTTACCAACGCCCACGCTTCCATTTCGTTCAATTCCTGCGGCTTGCTGACAGAATGAACCATGTCAACCAACTGCCCTATTGTCGGTGCAAATCCGCTTGTGTCGGACAGTATATAGGATTTCAACGCAACCGAAATCTGCTGATATGTATAATCTGAAAGCATCATTTCCCAAACCTCTGTTGTCTCTACGATATTCTTTGGTCTGAAATTCTGAAAACAGTTATACATGATATAAAGGATTTTCTTTGTTTCCTCTTTTGTCAACAAAACACACCCCCTAAAAATTCCAGTTTATATCGCTACTGGAAGCCTTCCCAATTTTCTCCCATACAATACCTTGATATCCGCTTGAAATGCTTTCATTTATTGCTGTAGATACCGCCGTATCTCCGTACTGTGTTGACTTTTCTGATATTGTTTTTAAAAGTGTCCGCAAACCTCTTTCTTTGTACTTGAAATTTCTCTCTCCCTTGTATGCAATCCAATCCTGCACCGATTCCAGAAGATAATCGGAAATAGCAAACTCGGAAACCATGTCATTCAGCATATCCGCAGAAGATACTTTCTTTACAGAAACGGAAGGAATACTTTTCGGTTCTTCTTCCGTCTTGCAATCGTCCGCACTGCCTCTAACCTTATTTACCGTATCCATAACGTACCGCCTAAAATCATCGGACTTAATATGCTTTGCAACATTCTCAACTCCTGCAAGCGTTTTCTCTGACCTGCTCCAATTATACTTGTACCATTTGAGAATCAAGACTTCCTTTGTTTCCGCACAGTACCGAATCACGCCATGCACATCTTCAAAACGCCTTATCAGCCTTGAAATTGTATCCTTCGTGTATCCTGTATGGTGCGACATTTGATTAAAACTTACCTCATAGCAGCCGCAGATATTCGTCTGTGGGTTTGTCAGAAGATAAGCATAGAAATACTTATCCTCTGGCGCGAAATCATCCTCGACCTTATTATCAGTCCAGAACGATATGTGTAAATTCCTGTATATTGCCATAAACACCACCACGCTTCTATTTATTGTTGATGTTCTAGTCAAGATTCATCCTTTGTCCTCCTCCAACGGCTTTGGCATTTCCATCCAACCAACTACCTCGCTGACCTCTGGTATTAGGTCATAGTCATAATCTCCAAACCTCCAACTCCAATGATACCCATTCCCGTCTTTTGCTTTTTCGTAATAGACAGGGTATCTGAGCGTGTTCGGCTTGCCCTGTAGACCGTCCTTCACTGTAACGATTAAAGGAACCCCTACTGGCGGTAAGCCGACTGTTATTCTATTCCATGCGACAGACATTCCGATTGTCGGCTGTTTCCGTAAGTGCTTATTCATTACATCCAGAATAACACTCGCCGCAAACATGCTATTCAAAGCACCTTCTTCGTTTTTTTCAATATAAATCTCCTCGAGTTCTTTATAGAGCCTATCCGCATCAATCAGTCTCATTTATCATTCCTCCTGTTCCATTCCTCATAAACATCTTTCAAATTATGACCAGATGGATAACTATCATCTGGCACAGGGCAATCCGGATTACCGCATTTAACCATATACATCATGCCACCACTCGACCAACGCTCGATAATATGTCTTTTTCCACATAACTTACAGGTCTTTAATTCTTCCATTTCCGTTCCTCCTTCGGTTTCTCGCACCGTTCAAAATCGATCACCCAGACCCAAGGATTGGCTTTCCATCCATAACGGTCAAGGTCGGATTTCTTGATGGTGGAATCCCACACTTCATAAAAATTCAGAATATCAGCTATTCTGAATTTTGTTTTAGAATCCACACTTTCTCTACATCCTTCTTTTTCCGCACCCTCTTCTGAAATTTCTTGCAACCGCTCCACTCTCACATCCGTAACCTTCAGCCAAATGCGAGCAGCTTCTTTCGGCATGTGGATGGATGGGTGCCATCTTGCATCTCCACTTATTTCACTCGTTGCTCGATACAGATAACAGCCACCCTGTTTTTCCAAAACACTTATATGAGGCTCTTTTGCGCAGTTTCCTGCCTCATCCCCCTCACAATTCCAACATTCAAAACGCATCCATGTTTCCCGAACATACAGAATGTCTCCCTGCTGATACGGCGGCAAGCATGGCATACAAAAGTCTGCATAAGCATCAAGTGCAACTACATACGAAGAATAAAAACAATCAAATTGAAAGCGGCAATTTTCATAAACAGGTTCAATCCTATGTGTGTGGTCTGGAACATTTTTTGCAACCCGTCTGGTGCAAGTCTTTCTCCCATCCAGAATCGCCCGAACCATTTCTGTATTGAATAAAATTGGTTTAACTGACATTGTTATTCGCTCCTTTTCTCCAGTGCCGCTTCCGCTTCTTCTTTTGTGAAATAAAGGTTCTCGTAATCATACGATTCCCATTCGTCAGCATACTTGACAGCCTTCACCGATACATCCTGCACCTTACATTCACTGATATAAAAATATCTGTTTGGTGCGGTTTCTTCGAGGATTTCATACACCGTATCTCCGACCTTGCAGGGCAGCACTAACAGCCGCCCCTGTTCTTCCAAGTCCCTGTAGCGTTTTAGTTCTTCCAGCCAGTCTGCAAGCCGCTTGCTGTCCTCGCCAAAAGCTCTGAAAACCCTTGATTCCATATCATCCTTGCCTTCCGGTGCATTTTTTTCTACCAGTTCCTGCGTTTTCCGCGGCCGTTTTATTTTTTTATCAAGTTCAATATCCATTTTCTCGCCTCCATTGCACAATGCGTAACAGCACCTCCACCGCAAAATAGATCTACAAACGTATCCGCAGAAGGCAAATTCGATATTAGCCATTTTGCAATAGAGTTTTTACTCCCCTGGTATGGCAATCCGTATCTCAACCATCAATCGCCGCCTTTCCATTTCTGTAAGCTTCTATTGCCCTGCTGACCGAATCTTTTCCGCAGTCACTACTATGGTACCATTCAACCGCCTTAAAAACAGGACTGAGCATTTCGTGAAGTGTTTCAATTCTGATTCTGGCTGATTTGATATACTCAACCAATCGCCTTACATCCTTTGCCACATCCTCATATCCGTTTAAATTGAGGTAGTCAGACATTTCTTCTAACAATCCAATACTTTCATACTGCACAAGCTCGTCTACTCCCTTTAAGTATAGATAGCTCCAACTTCCGCCGCTCATTATTTTTCGCCGCCTTTCATCAACTCCATAAACTTCTCATACTGCCGTTCTGAAATCTTATTGCCCCTCTTGTCCGCTCTAATTTCTATTGTGAGGTGCTTTTCGGCAATATGCGATAATTCCTTTGCAAGATTCTTTCTGCCCTGCTCCAAGCCGTCACGATAGCCTTTAGCGGCTTTATATTCCGCAATTTGCGATTTTCCCTCGCCTTGTGAGCCGCTTGTCTTGTTCCGCAGCTGATAACCACCATCAGCATATTTCTTTATCCAGTGCTGTTCCGCACTATCCAACTCGGTATCCTTATAAAGCATAAATCCGATTTTCCATCCATACTGATTTGTTTCGGCATCGTATAATCCGTGTTTTTTCAAAGATAGGTCGATATGCTGATAGCCAACAAGATGTTGCGACAATCTGGTAATAAGGTGTATTGCTTGCCCGATGTATGCGTATTTGAATCCGTTTTCATCAATTCTTGTTAGGAAATAAATTCCGCTGTCCTCATTCAATTTTGGATTTACTTTCAGCAGGCGTTCCTTGTTCTTCTTTTCGATAGCCTTCGCTTTCTTGAATTTCTGATAGTCCATCTTTCCACCGCCTTACAAATCTTACCGCCTTTTCCGATTAACCTCTTTTTCAACTCTTTCAAATTCTCCATCAGATATTCCGAATATCTCAATATAGTCATATTCCGGCGCGAACAACACCGATATATTGTCCTTCTTATAAATAGGCACCATGAAATCGCCTACAATATTCGGAGTATCAAACATTTGTATCCCTTTTTCAAAATTCTCTTTCAAAAAAACGATTAAATTTTCTATTCTCAAAATCAGTCTCCACCCTTCTTATTTTTTAAAACGGCAAATCGTCATCCTCAATGGTATTGTCAACGGGATAAAAACCATCCGTGTTACTCTGCGATTTCGGCGCATCACTTGTCTGCCCTGCACTGCTGCTTGCCGCTTTACTCTCGGCAAACTCGAACGATTTCACGTTAAAGGATACCGTGTTCTGCTTCTTCCCTTCCCTGTCGGTGTATTCATTCTGTACAGCTTCACACTCTAGAATGATTTTCGTCCCCTTCTTGACAAATTTATCCATTGTTTCCGCCTTTTTTCCGAAAGCAGAAATATTGAAAAAGCTCGTTTTCTTCTTATCCCCATATCCACTCTCAACCGCAATGGAGGTTCTTCCGACCGCAAGAGGATTTGCGGACTGCGTGTATCTGAGTTCAACATCTCTTGTCGTTCTACCGACAAAAATACATTTATTCATTTCTGCTTGTCCCTCTTTCTTCTAAAGTATTCATTCTTCCGGTAATCCGCCTGATTTTCGATGAACGCCTTCTTTTGCATTTCTTTTTTATTTTTCAAATGCTTCTGATTCCAAATTTTGAATTTCTCGCATTTTGAATGACATCCAGCGTTCCTTCCTTCGCATCCATAGCAGGGGCAAATGCCGTCCTTTGCCTTGATATTTGCATTTAAGGAAAACTCATACCTTCCCATCGCTCAACCACCACCCGTCATTACGCCCTGCAACGTACACATTCGCCGCAGGACACGCTTTTTTCATACGCTCGATGAATTTATCAGAATCGGCATTATCTGCTGACAGATGGCACATTATGACGTTCTGCAAGGAATCAGAATTATTCGCCCTTACAAACTCACAAGCTGTTCCAATCTCCAAGTGACCGCCGAAAATATGATTCTTTTTCCCCTCGTTATCTGGATAAATCATATTCCTGTCATAATTCACGCCGAGAAGAATATGGTTTATATTTTTGAACCGCCATTTGACAATAGCCGTATCAGTGATATAAAGCATTCTTCCCATTTCTTTGTGCATAATCAGAAAACCGAATATCGGGCAATCCGTTCCGTCTGCATCTGTGTGTGTCCATCTGCCGCCAATCGTTGTAAGGTCAAACGCCTGCACTCTAAAACCAGAAATATTTTTCAAGCCGATGTCGCTTTCGTTTTCATACGGCTTTAAAACAGGAACACCCATTCTTTCAAATTCATTGACCGATTTTGAGTGGTCAGCGTGTTTATGGGTAACAATCGCACCGACAACATCAGAAATTTTCCAACCGATTCCTTTCTTAATTTTCTTTTCGTTCTCCCCCAAGTCCAAAAGAAGAATCTCTCCTGTGTCTGCAATAAGTGCGTGGCAATTTCCGCTTGAACCCGTTGCTATCGTTTTTAGCAGCACTTTCGCACCTCCTAACGATTATTCAATACCATCAACATGGTATGGATCTATATTAAATAAGTGGACACGATTTATAAACAGATGTACCATAATACTAGACACCAAAAAGGAGGTATCTTTATGGCTAAAAAAAATTATTATGATGAGGATTTCAAACGAACTCTTGTTGAACTCTATCATAACGGCAAAACACAAGCTTCTCTGATCAAAGAGTATGGTGTTTCTCAAACTGCTCTTTCCCGATGGATCAAACAATACTCCACCGTTGAAACATCAAACGGTGAAATTCTAACAGCAAAGCAGATACAGGAACTCCAGAAACGAAATGCTCAGCTTGAAGAAGAAAATCTTATCCTAAAAAAAGCGATTGCCATCTTCACGCCACACTCAAACAAAGATTAAGTGCCGTTTATAAGCTTCGATTCCAACATGATATCAAAACACTTTGCCGTGTACTCAACGTAAACCGCAGCACCTATTACAAGCATTTTTATTCTCTGCCTTCTCCAAGAACGATAGAGAACCAAAACATCAAACAAATGATCCTGCATATTTACGCTGATTATGATAAACGGATCGGTGCTTATAAAATCACATATATTTTAGGTCGTGACTATGGCATTTACATCAGTGTCGGTCGAGTGTACCGCCTGATGCGCTCCATGCAGCTCCCATCCATGTCTACAGTAAAACCAAAGTCTGCTCCTCAACAGAAAGATTCTTCTGACTGTTATGCCGATCATCTGCATCAGGATTTTAACCAGAAAGCTCCAAATCTGGTTTGGGCAAGCGATTTTACATATATCAAAGCCGGAGGCAAATGGTATTATCTTTGTATCATCATGGATCTTTTTTCAAGAAAAGTGATCTCCTGGCATATCTCCTCCAAACCCGATGTAGATCTGGTCATCCAAACTTTTGAGAAAGCATACCGTTCCAGAAAATCTCCGATCGGACTGATGTTTCACTCTGATAGAGGATCACAATACACAGCTTTTTCTTTCAGAAAATTGCTTGATGAACGAAATGTTGTCCAGTCTTTTTCCAAAAAAGGATATCCCTATGACAACGCCTGCTGCGAAAGTTTCTTCAAATACCTAAAAAAGGAAGAAACCAACAGGCGTAATTTTCATACTTACAATGAACTATATCGTTCTGTTTTTCAGTATATCGAAGGGTTCTATAACTCTCGCAGACCACATGGTTCTTTAGGTTATCTGACACCTGATGAAATGGAAGCTGCATTCTGGGATCAGCAGTAAATCCGGCTGTTCCCAGAAAATATGTTTATAAATCGTGTCTTTTTTATTGACTATAGTTCAGTATCTTCCTATTGCAATACATCTTAATTTCGTCAAGAACAACCTCCACAACATCCATGTCTTACGCAAGAATTAAAAACCAAATCTATTTCTCTTGCATACTGACGGTATTGTTCCGGTAATTTGTTTAAGTATATTTCCCATTCTCCTGAGCGCGTGCGATATTCTTCATCTATCCATCCTCCAGATTGCCAAAACGAATCATAATTAGAATCATTAAATTTTGATGTTTTCAAACAATAATCCTTATAATCATGACCGAATTTAACTATTTCTCCGTCAATTTTTAAAGTCAATACCCCCCTGCAAAGATTAGGGAAAGAACCTGTATAATTGACAAATTCAACATGTCCTGTTTTTGAGATATACTCTGTGTTTGTATCGACTATCATCATCACACCCCGCTATCTTTCGGAAATCGAAATACTTTAGGATAATTGAAAGCGAAATAATATTCACTGCTTTTTGCCTGTTTGTAGTTCCCGTATTCCGTCCTCAACTCTTCCATAGCCTTTTCTGCTTTTTCTTCTGTGGAATATTCTCCCATCACGCAAAATAGTCTATCGGCATTTGTCAGCTGCTTTGCGATAACTTGTCCCCTGTTTATTGCGTGTGTCGATATTGCAACAAGTTCATACGGCAAATCAAATCTTCCATCCTGACTAATAATTCTCATATTTTTACCCCCTAACCAAAAGCCAAATTGCGCTCGCTATCGTAAGAACAGGAGCAACAACAATGCAAACGAAAGCAGACAACGCAGAAGGTTTGTTTTCCAGAACATAATAAGATAAATCCCTATTCATACCTTTTTTCTGATTTCTAATGTATAACCAAACAGCCCTACCAGATGCAAGGATGAAAATCATCCAGACGGCAATCGTTACTTTTATAAGAATCACTGTTTACACCTCCTGCACGATTTCCCCATCAATGATGTTTTCCTCGTCAAAATCAACAGAATTTGCACTTTCCGCAACATCATCCTGTGTCTGACGGTATGTATCATCCAATTCAATTTGTGCTTGTCTTGCCATCTGGTCATAATTTTTTGGGTATTTCCTTGTTGCGTTGTTGCACATTTTCCGCTGAATCATGCTCTCTGGCATGTCCAGCCATGCACCGCTGATAAATTGTCTGGCAATTTCACATTCCAACATATCATCAACCGTGCTGCACGCTCTCAATGCGTTCAGAATTTCGTCCTTCTTGGCTTTGATTTCCTCTTTCTGTTTATCTGTAGCCTTGTATCTATCGGCACAAATGCCGAATGTAGCGTTCATCATATTCTGTTTAACGTGTGCCAACAAATTAACCTTTACGCTTGCCCTATCTGCTGTCAGATAAGTTACTGTGCCGTCCGTCAATTTGACTGGATATACCACCAGAACCGCTTTATCGGATAATCCGTTTTCTTCCCACTCTGGCGGTGTCAGTTCCAAACCTCTGTGTTTCGGCGGAATGTAGGTATCCCCTTCCTTGACTATCCAATATGGATAAACCTGTTCAACATCCTTGCCGTAATGAGAAAGAAGGGAATCATATCCTGCACCCTCGATACCCATTTCAACAACCTTTACCCACTCGTTCCCACGCTTTACATTTCTAAGCTGGAAATAACACTCCCTCGGATATGCCGCAGGGTTCAATTTCAGCCCTGCACAGTTTTCAACGATGCCCCTCAAGTTACTTGTATCAAGAGAGTTCATGTTTGCTTTGCCATCGTTCTTTACAAGATTGTAAATGCTCCCGACCGCCTCCATAGCGCATTTTCTGGAATATTCATCAAAAATCACGCCGCAAGCCTCATAGTCTTTTGCAATCAATCCTGTAATTTCGTTGCTCCACCGACTTAATGCCGTTGTAAATTCCTTCTTTTCTGCCACCTGTGTATTTTCAGCCATTATTTCATTCCTCCTCCAACGGTCTGTTCCAACATTCTTCGCATTCTTCTGAAACAAATTGTTCGTCCGTATCTAAAAAGCACTCTTTATTTGTCTCATATCCCAACGAATGAGGGCAAATTTCCGGAAATTTGTTATATGCCAGTTCGGCTTTCGGATACTTCTCCAAGAAATCCTGCAAAAGTGTTTTTCTTAGATGTTCCTCAGACCACTTCTTCACGATGGCGACCACTTTTTCTATATCATTAAAAACCCACTTACAAGGCATACAACTGCGAGATGAAGAATCTTCCATTGGGCAATCACTACAAAACGGATACTTTTGACACATTCTATGCCATTCTCTCAAAAACTCTAACGCCTTCATTTCTGCCATTCTGCATCGCTCCTCACATGCTTCATATGTCTGCTCGAAAATGTCTGGTTTACAGGGGTAAAGCTCTCCCTTCACTCCACGAATCACATAATCCCCAACACTTACATGGTGCGTCCCTTCTAAAGTATCAATATAGAGTTCATCTCCATCTACACTATCAAATTGAATGGTACTATAATACATAATGCCATCTTCAAAGGCATTTACAGCCCAATCGGGGACATAATATTTACCATCTGCACCTTTTAAATCTCCATCATATTTAAACGCTTCAATTACCACAGGCTTCTTTCTGTATTTCATAACCATCACTCCACTTCCTTAATTTCTCCATCTTCCAACCGATACCATGTGTCCTCTTTATATGTATCCCCATCAATCTGGATTGCTTTGTAATTGACGATTTCTCCTTTGCCGTTTCGTTCGACCATAACAATTAAACTGCCGATACCGCCTTTAGCTTTGCCGCCGTTTTTAGAAACCATG
>OJNH01001966.1_pt1 | contig 14950 bp, 14 predicted proteins | sample 1597361 | NCBI WGS metagenome assembly OJNH01 (sample SAMEA2452136, study PRJEB22498) | human gut metagenome | biome: human feces; feature: human gut; material: feces | place: Australia | collected 2012
AAATAATATATTATTACCAGCCTAATCCCTTATCATGCCCAGCCTTTAAGCTATGACTTTAACGTAAAACAGCCCTGAAAGCCTAAGACAAAAACCCCGTCCCGTTGTCTACGTTGTCTATCTATAAAAATCTTTGTATTAATTGTTCTCTACATTTGTTTTCTAATTCATCATTTAATGGTTCTAATTCAATTTGTTCTTTGTATTTTCTATTTATACATTTTTTTATAATGTAATCTGTAAGTTCTGGATTTTTTGAAAGCAATGGTCCATGTAAATATGTTGCAATTACATTTTGTGTCATAAATCCTTCATATTCATCACCAAATTTATTTCCATTTCCATACAAAACTTTTCCAAATGGTGTTTCTATTCCATAGGTTTGTCCACCATGATTTCCAAAACCAATTATTTTTACTGGCTTATTTTCTAAATTTACTTCTATTACAATATTTCCTATACATCTTTTAGACCTATCTTCTATTGCTTCTGTATAATAATCAAAGACCTCTAAGCCAGGAATTATATTTCCTTCTACTCCTTTATAGTATTTTCCAAATAGTTGATATGCTCCACATATAAGTAGGAAAAATACTCCTTCTTCTACTGTCTGCTTTATTTCTTCTTTATATTTTGCAAGGTCATCTGATAGTATCTTTTGCTCGTTGTCTGCTCCTCCTCCTGCAAATATAATGTCATAACTTTTAAAATCTGGTTTTTCATCATTTATAGAATATTTATCTATTGTTGCTGTATATCCTCTTTGTTCTAGTCTATATTTTAATACTTTTATGTTTCCTATATCTCCATATAAATCTAATATGTCTGGATATAAGTACAATATTTTTATTTCTTTCATCTTTTATTTTCCTCTTATTTTATATTATATTTATTCATTAACCATCTTGAATTTTCTAATACATCTTCTTCTGATTGAGTTAAAGTAGAAACTGCTAAAAATTTATAATTTACTCTGCTATCATAAAAACTAAATCTACCTCTATACTGTGTATTTAAATACATCATATCATTTCTATATCCCCATTGAGCCTTTGCAGTTCCAATTAACTTTCCATTAATATAAAATGAATATTCTGAATTTTCCAGATTTGACACAATAGCTGCAACATTATATTGCATACTACTTATATCACATTGAACATCTCCCCAAATACTAGAAGCATACATTTTTCCTTGGTAGCTAAATATATCTAATGAATAGTACGATTGGTCATAAGTAATACCACTAGTAAACATTCCTAAGTAGTCATTATAATAATTTTGACATTTTGCAATTAAATACATCGTTCTATTATATGTTTTTCCTACATTTATACTACCATAGCTTTCTGATGTACCTTGTAAAGATACACTTCCATCACTTTCTTTATTAGCAGAGCCATTAATAATAATGTTATTTACTCCTGCTTTATTTTTCCATTCATTTCCACTTGTATAATCATTAGAATCAAAGTATGAATTAACACCTAACATTTTTGGCATTTTATCAGCTGTATTGTTTTTTGCAACTTTTTCGTTTTGCCCTTCTAAAACAGGAAATCCATAGTTTAATGAGTCAGTATCACTTTTCCACACATTTGTATTATTATTTAATAAACCAGCATTTTTTAACTCTGTTTCTGTTTTTGAATTAACTTCTGCTGTACTTCCTGTTCCTATTCCCCTGTCACATGTACTTGCTAGGTAGTAACAATTTGTTGCATTTTGCCAATTTGATCCTATAATTGCTCCTCCATAACCAGAAGTATAAGAAATTCCACCTATATTATAGCAATTTTTTATGGTTGAATAATAAAAATTACAACCTACAATTCCGCCAACACTATCACTTCCATAAATTACACCTATATTATAACAAGATTCAACCAAAGCTTGTTTTGAGCTTGTTCCTTCACTATCTCCTGCAATTCCGGCCACTTGTTCTGAATCACTTTTTATTTCTCCACTATTATAACATTTTTTTATTTCTCCAAAACTATAACCACATATTCCTCCTACAAGCTTGCCTTTACCATAAATATACCCAGTGTTTCTGCAATTTTCTATAACTGCATTTGCAGTATTATAACCAGATATTCCACCTACGCAGCTTGTATCTCCATCTAATTCAACAAAAATATTTGCTTTATTTATACAGTTAATTATATTTCCATTATTTTGTCCACAAATTGCTCCTACCATCTTTTTTGTATTATTTATTGTTCCACTTTCTATAATTATTCCATTTATAGTTCCACCATTAAATCCAAATAATCCTTGGAATCTTGAGTCTCCATTTATTTTTAAATTTTTTATTTTATGGTTATTTCCTATAAAAGTACCATTAAATTGTTTTTCTTCACTTATACCAATTGGTTCCCAATTTTCTATTGTACTTAAATCTAAATCTTTTGTTAAATATGCTGTATTATCATTATTTGCACCACTAAATGTTCCATTATTAACTTCTGTTCTAAATTTTTCTAGTTGTTCTATATTGGCAATTGTATATTTTCCTTTGTATTCATCATCTTCATGACTTTCGCCTATTATTGTTATATTTCCGTCTTCATCAATTTGCGCTTCTATGGAATTTAAATTTACCTTTATTGGGAATTCAGCAGATGAAACTTCTGCCCCTTCTATATTTCCTATATTCTCCAATAAAATATCTTTGTCCAATTTTCCTTTACTAAAACTGTTTGTTACAGCAAGTCCAAGTTGTTCTTTAACATTTGCTTTATTTGTTTCATTTTTTGCATTAATTGCCTTTCCAATTATTCCATTATCTCCTGTAAGTGTTGCTATAGTTATTCCTGCTAATATTAAAAGCACAATAATTGTAATTACTAAAGCAATTAATGTTATACCTTTTGAATTACTTTTCATTTGTAACCCTCCCCTTTAATTTTCTTTTTTATATTTTAAAATTGCATGTCTTGTGTCTTGAATTGCAGTATAGTTTGATATGACATATTTTTTCGTTTTATTTTTATATAACGCATTTACTGCATCTTCAAGACTTAAATAACTTTCTATATTATTGGGCAAATAACCACTTGTTTTTATACAAATTGCAATATCATAGGCTCTTGTACCACTGGTTATTACCCTTTTTACATTGTTTAAATTAGAAAAATCTATGTCCCAAATCCAAGAAACATCTTGACCATCTGCTAAATTGTCATTTAAAACAAACAACAATTCTTTTTCATCATTGTCCTCATTTACAAGTCTTATACTAACATTAGCACCTGTCGGATTTTTGGCCAAATTTATAGTTGTCTTACATTCTGAAACAACTAATTTTTCTTGCCTTCCATTATTTAATATAAATTTTTCCAAAACCTGTCTTATAATTTTTTTATCTATATCATATAAGCTTACAACAGATATTGCAGCCGCAAAATTATAAACACTATATATACTATTAAATTGTATTTTATAAATTTCATCCTCTATTTTAAATGTTTGATTTTTTAAATTTACATCTGTAACTAATTTGTAAATTTCATTATCTCCATAATTACATTTTGGACATTTAAATTTTCCAATATGTGCATATTGATAATATTCATATTCTAATCTTGTACTACAAAATGGACAAAATTTTCCTTCTCCTGCTTCTTTCATTTGCTTTGTTGCGAAATCATATTTATCAACACTAAAATAATATACATTATTATTTTCAGGATTTGCCTTCCCAAGTCTTGCAACATTAGGGTCATCATTGTTTAATACAAGGTTTCCGTTATATGTTTTTAAAAATTCATTTATTTTTAGTATTAAAGATTCTACTTCCCCAACTCTATCTAATTGATCTCTAAAGAAATCTAATACAACTAATGTATCTAGTTTTAAATCTTTAAAAACAACAGGCAAATAACTTTCATCTACTTCTAATGTTATATAATCTGCTTTCACTTTTCCAGTTAATGTGCATCTTTTTATTAATAATGATAAAATTCCTGTTTCCATGTTGTTTCCTTCTAAATTGCTAATTACATTTTTTCCAGCATTCACTAATATATTGTTTATTACATTATTTGTCATTGTTTTTCCATTTGTCCCAACTACTGCTATTACTGGACATTTTATTTTAAAATATTTAAATATTTCTTTGTTCATGTCATATGCAATTTTTCCGGGTAAATTTCCACCATGCTTACCAATTATTTTTAATCCAAATGATAGTATTTTTATTATTAAAATTATAAAAAAATTTTTCATTTTTCACCTCTATTTTTCTATATAATATATTATATTTTATATAGCTTTTTGTCAATGTTTTAATGTATAAAAAAGTGCCATTTTTTTGCACTTTTATCTTATTCTACAATTTTGATTTCATAAATATTTTGTGATTCCCAATCTTGAATTAGTAACCTTGTTGCACCTTCTGGTACATATGTAATAGAATCTCCACTGTTCCAGTTCAAAGCTGACGTTTCTGTATAAAAGTTTATATATGTATTTAACACTTCTCCGGCATCATTTATATATTTTAAAAAGAAATCCCCTGCATATCCTCCTGTTGTTCTTACATATATTTGTTTTCCAGTTATATCTCCATTCCACTTTATTTTTAAAGTATCCCTTGTATTTCTATTAACATATGTATTTATATTTTTATCAAACCAGTTTTCAAATCCATTTATTTTATTTCCATTATTGTCACATGCATAAAATTCTGGATCAACATTTTCTTCTATATTTGCACTTTCTTCCTTATTATCTAAATCAATAACTTTTTTTCTTCATTTTTAGTTTCTTCATTTGTATTCTCCTTTTCTTTTATGCAAATATTATACTAATTAATTTTTTATTGTCAACAGTGCTTTTTTCTAATTTTTATAGTTTTTATTTTTATAATATGATATAATTTTTTTGGTGATTTAATTGAAGATATTATTTAAAAATGAAACAAAATATGATAAAGATGTATATAAAAAATTTTTAGAATTTCATTCTAAAAAATTTTATTTAAAATATAATTTATATACTGCACTAATTATAATTCTTTTTTTGTTTTGCTTAGCAATTCAAATAAAATATCATAATTATACACTTGCAATTTTATTTGGAATTTTTTTATCAGCCTTTTTTTTGTGGAGGTTTTTACATCCGTTTTCTATCGCCCAAAAAGAACTGAAAAGTAAAAAAATAGAAAATAAAAAGACTTTTTACTTTATTTTTTATGAAGATAAATTTAAAATTAGAGACAATGAAAATTATAATATCATGCCTTATTTTAAACTATATAAAATATTTGAAACAGAAAATTTCTTTTATTTATATATAGATAAAACTCATTCTTTTGTATTAAATAAACATGGTTTTTTAATTGGAAATTCCAATGATTTTTCAACATTTATTAAGAAAAAATGTAAATTAAAGTATCACAAAGAACAGTATAGTTGATAATTTTACATAATTATGTTATAATTATATTATCTTATATGAAAGGTTGTGCAAAAAAATGGGAAGACGTGTTAACAACGGAAGACGAGCAGTTAAGGGACACCCTTACAATAGTTCTTCTTGGGCAAAAGATTTGGAAAAAGCTTTAAAAAAGGATTGGAAGAAAAAAAATCTTCCTGCCTCAGCCCAACAGATTGTTCCGCACAGATCATAAGCACAAAAAAAGCTCATCTATATTAGATGAGCTTTTCATTATTATTTTAATTGTTTCATTACTTCTTCTGCAAAATTTTCTTCTTTTTTCTCGATTCCTTCACCTTTTTCAAATCTTGCAAATTCAACAACTTCTGCATCTTTTTCTTTTAATAATTGAGATACTTTTATATCTGGATTTTTTACAAATTGTTGATCTAATAAGCATATTTCTGAGAAGAATTTTCCAATTCTTCCTTCTACTATTTTTTCAGCAATAGCTTCTGGTTTTCCTTCATTCATTGTTTGAATTTTTAATATTTCTTTTTCTTTTTCAATTCTTTCTGCTGGAACTGATTCTTCATTTAAATATTCTGGTCTTGCAGCTGCAATTTGCATACATACATCTTTTGCAACTTCTTTGCTTCCTTTTTTCATATTGATTAATACTGCAATTTTTCCATCACCATGTATATATTTTTCAACTAAACCTTCTGATGCAAATCTTGCAAATCTTCTAATATTTAAATTTTCACCAATTGTAGCTATTTTTCCAACTAAAACTTCTTGTACTGTTTTTCCTGGTTCTTCAATTGAATCTTGTGCAAGTAAGCTTTCAACATCTGCAGGATTTTTTTCTACAACTTGTTTTGCAACATTCATAACAAATGTTCTAAATTCTTCATTTTTTCCAACAAAGTCTGTTTCTGAGTTAACTTCTACTATAGCTCCAACTTTTCCATCTTCTGAAATATAAGCTTCAACTATTCCTTCTGCTGCAACTCTTCCAGATTTTTTAGCAGCTTTTGCAATTCCTCTTTCTCTTAATAATTCTGTTGCTTTTTCTAAGTCACCATCTGTTTCTGTTAAAACTTTCTTGCAGTCCATCATTCCTGCTCCTGTTTTTTCTCTTAATTCTTTAACTAAGCTTGCTGTTACCATTATTTTTCCTCCCTTTTATTAAATTAAAAGTAGAGCAGATATTAGCTCTACTCTTTATTTTTATTATAAAGAATATTATTCTTCAACTTTTTCTTCATTTTCAACAACTTGTTCAATGCTTTCTACTTCTTCTTCAACTGATTGCTCTGCATTTGCATCTTCTGCATCAAAGCTTTCACCTTGATTTCCTTCAATAACTGCATTTGCCATTACATCAGCTATTAATTTTACAGCACGAATTGCGTCGTCATTTCCAGGAATTGCATAGTCTACATCTTCTGGGTTACAGTTTGTATCTACTAATCCAACTACTGGTATGTTTAATTTTCTAGCTTCTAATATTGCTATTCTTTCTTTTTTAGGATCTACTAAGAATATAACTCCTGGTAATTTGTCCATTTCTTTGATTCCACCTAAGTTTCTTTCTAGTTTTTCCATTTCTTTTTTAAGTAAGATTACTTCTTTTTTAGGTAATACTTCAAAAGTTCCATCTTCTTGCATTGTTTCTAAATCTTTTAATCTTTGTACTCTTGCTCTGATAGTATCGAAGTTTGTTAACATTCCTCCTAACCATCTTTGATCAACATAGTACATTCCTGATTTGATTGCTGCTTCTTTCATGCACTCTTGTGCTTGTTTTTTAGTTCCTACAAATAGAACTGTTTTTCCTTCTTCTGCTTGTTCTTTTAAGAAAGCATAAGCTTCATCTAATTTTTTAGATGTTTTTTGTAAATCGATTATATGGATTCCGTTTCTAGCTTGGAATATATATTCAGCCATTTTAGGATCCCATCTTCTTGTTTGATGTCCAAAGTGAACACCTGCTTCAAGTAATTGTTTCATTGCAACTACTGCCATTTTAAATTCCTCCCTTTTTGTTTTTACTTCCATAAAGTTCTACGTTTAAACCGGACCAATTACTTGGCACACCCTTTCAAACTTGCTTTATGTGATTAATACGTTCTTTATTATACCAGCATTTCCCAATAAATGCAAGTGTTTTTTTTATTTTTCTACACCTTCGTCAATTTTTTCTTCATTTTGTTCTAATTTTTGTGTATCCTTCTCTGTTTTTTCTTTATTTGAAGGACCTAATATAATCTTCATATCATTTTTCAATATTTCTATTGGTCTTTCAAAATTCATCTTTATATTAGCTTCTATTTCATCACTACTCATATCTAAAATTAATGTCTCAGAGCCATAATCAATAAAAGATTTTATAGATCTAAAAAATTCTATATCATTTTCTTGTAAAATTCCATTATATTTACTATTTAAGTAATTATAATAATACATATACTTCTTTTCAATTAATTGTTGTTTTTCTTTTTGATATTCTTCTTCAGATATTGCTTTTTTTCTTTCTTTTAAATCATTCATATATTTATTAGTTTGTTTTACAGCATAATCTCCATAAAATCTCTTTTCTGAAATATCTACTATTACATTTTCTTTTTCAAAAGCAGATAAACATTCTAAATTATTTGTAAAAAATAGCCTCTCTTGTATTTTTCCTATATTTGATACTATTATTTCAAGTTCTGTTTCTCTAAACTTCTCATAATTATCACCTTTAAAAATACTTGGCTCTAATACTTGTTCATTTTCTCCATATTCTTCATTAAATACACTCATATTTCTTGATGCATATCTCAATGCTTGAAATGATAATATTACATATTCTTTTAATGATCCTATAACTGTTTGAATATCACCAAAATCCGAATTTTCCTCATAGCTTTGTTTATATTTATTTATTTCTGAATATATTTTTCTATATTGCTCTTGTTCTTGTTCAAATAATGTTCTTAAAATATTGTTTTCTAATATAAATTTCTCATCAATTGCTTTTCCTTCATTTTCCATTTTTGCAATTTCTATTAAAAAAGATACTATTTTATGGTTTATTGATATTATTTTGTCTAATGCCTCATTTACTTCTTCCATACGCCTTCTCCTTATACTTTTTTTAAGATTTTATCATATTTTTGCATATTTTTCAATATTTTCTTCGCTTTTTATGTAAATTAAATTTTTTTATTTCTAATATCTTCCAAAAATTTTTCTTTTATCTCTGGTGGCATTAATGGAATTCTTTCTATATCTTCTCTTTTAACAATTTCTGGTATATATTTTCCACTATCCATGTACTTAGGATCATTCGAAAACTCAGGTCCTGTACCAGTTCCAAATTCTCCGCTTACATATTCACATAAATAATAAATTGTTGTTTGATTAAATTTTTCTGAATATTCTTCATATAATTTTTTGACTATTTTTACATTGATTCCAAATTCTTCTTTTATCTCTCTTAATGTTCCCTCTTCGTAAGTTTCATCACCTTCTCTTCCACCACCTGGAAAAACATAATATTCTTGTCTATCCGGATTTTTCATTACATCTTTTCTATGCATTAATGCAAAACCATTTCCCATTGGAATTATTCCTGCTAATCTTATTCTTTGCATATTCATCTCTCCTTTTTATTTTTTGTTAATTATAATCTTTTGTCTTTTTACAGTCAATCTTTATGAACTAATAATTTTAAAAAATATTTATTATTTCCCTTGAATTTTTTTCTAATTTATTATACTATATATAGAAATAAAAGAGAGAGTACATAGGAGGAAAAAATGCCAAAAAAATTAGAAGAAACTAAAGAAATAAAAGACAAAAAAAATACAACTAAAACTAAAAGTACAAAAACTTCAACAACAAAAAAAACTACAAATAAAAAAGAGACCTTAAAAGTTTCAACTAAGCAATCTACAAAAAAAGGAACAAAATCAACAACTAAAAAAACTTCAAAGAATTCAACTACTGCTAAAAAATCTGTAACAAAAAAGATTATAAAACCTACTCCAGTTGAATATTACGATTTACCTTATTCATATAATCAAACTGTAGTAAAAGTATTAGCTCAAACTCCAAAAACATTATTTGTTTATTGGGAAATTTCAGAAGACGACAAAGAAAAATTCAAAGAACAATATGGAGAAAACTTCTTTGAAACAACAAAACCTGTACTAATCATTCATAACGAAACTTTAAGCTATAGTTTTGAAGTTGAAATAAACGATTTTGCAAATAGTTGGTATTTACACGTAAACGATAGTAAAGCTGATTATAAAATAGAACTTGGTAGACGTTACTTTGATAATTCTAACAATAATATTTCAAATAATTATGTGTATGTTACTTCTTCAAACGAAATAGAATCACCAAATGATCATATTTTATTTGATAAATCACAAAATATGGTTTATTTTAGAAATGTAAAAACAAATGTGGAAACAAAAAAAGATGTATCTAGTTTATCTTTTATCAAAAATATGGGTAAAATATATAATATTTATGACTTATATAAAAAGATTTATAAAGAAGAAAATCCATTTTCTAGTTCATCTTCTCAATTTAAATAATATAAATACTATTACAAAGGAGAATTATAATGCAACAAAAAAAAGGTTATGTAAGTTTTGTATTACATGCCCACCTTCCATTTATTCATCATCCAGAAAGTGATGATTATTTAGAAGAATCTTGGTTATACGAAGCTATATCAGAAACATATATTCCATTACTTACAAATTTTCAAAAACTAGTTGATGAAGGGGTGGATTTTAGAATTACAATGTCTATGACTCCTCCTCTTCTTTCTATGTTAGATAATAAATTATTACAAAGAAAATATATTAAATATTTGAAAAAGCTAATTGAACTTTCTAAAAAAGAAATTGAAAGAACTAAATATGATGAAAGATTAAATAAACTTTCTCATTATTATTTTGATAGATATTCAAATGATTTACATTTATTTAGAGATGTTTATAAATGTGATTTAATTAGTCAGTTTAAACACTTTCAAGATATTGGTGTTTTGGAAATTATTACTTGTGGTGCAACTCATGGTTATTTCCCAATTTTATATGTTAATGAAAAAACTGTAAAAGCTCAAATTGCTGTTGGTGTTCAAACTTATAAAAAATATTTTGGAAGACAACCTCGTGGCATTTGGCTTCCTGAATGTGGTTATGTTCCTGAAGCTGATAAATATTTAAAAGAATTTGGTATTGAATATGTTATAACAGAGTCTCATGGTATTTTATATGCTGACCCTACTCCCGTTTATGGTACATTTGCTCCAATTGTCTCTCCAGAAGGTGTTGTAGCTTTTGGACGTGATATTGAATCTTCTAGACAAGTTTGGAGTTCTATAAACGGTTACCCTGGAGATTTTAACTATAGAGAATTTTATCGTGATATTGGTTATGAAGCTGATTATGATTATATCAAACCATATATCGCACATAATGGTGTTAGAGTTCATACTGGTATAAAATATTATAGAATTACAGGAAAAACCGAGCAAAAAGATTATTATGATATTCAATGGGCTAAAGATTCTGCTGAAAAACAAGCTGGGCATTTCTTAGATTGTAGAACACAACAAATAAATAATTTAGCTCCATGCATGGACAAACCTCCAATTATTTTATGTCCATATGATGCTGAACTTTATGGTCATTGGTGGTATGAAGGTCCATATTGGTTATACATCTTATTTAAAAAAATTTATTATGATGATTGTAATTTCAAATTAATAACACCATCAGAATATATTGATAAATATCCAGAAATCCAAGTAGCTTCCCCATGCCGTTCTAGTTGGGGTGCAAATGGTTATAGTGAAGTATGGCTTAATCCATCAAATGATTATGCACATAAACATCTTCATGTTGCTGGTGATAGAATGTGTGAACTTGCTAATCTATACCCAAATGCAAAAGGTTTAAAGAAAAAAGCTTTAAATCAATGTGCAAGAGAATTGCTACTAGCTCAAAGTAGTGATTGGCTATTTATAATAACAAATGGAACTATGGTTGATTATGCTAAAAAACGTATAAAAGACCATATTGGTAGATTTACAAAATTATATAATCAAATAAAATCAGATACAATTGATGAAGAATTTTTGAAAGATATTTCTAAAAAAGATTGTGTATTTCCTGATATTGATTATCAAATTTATAAATAATTTTTATGTCCTAAGCAAATTGTTTAGGACATATTTCGTCTTAAAAAAAATCTCATATAATATGGTATAACTTTTAAAATTTTAGTAGATACTAATTTAGAAAGGAGATTTTCATGAAGTCAATATGTATTAAAACAAATGATACTCACTTACTAAATTACCTACTAAATGAATTTGATTATATAGAAATTGATAAGGTTTGTATTTCTACTAACCAATTCAAGAATTATAAAAATATAATTATTCACTATACTGGTAATGAAATTTCTGCCTTTATTCATGAGGTTTCCTGCATACTTTCTTGTTTTGTAATTGATGAAATTGAAGAAAGTATATTAAAAAGACTAATTTTAAAAAATTATTTTTATTTTGAAGCCATAGAACGAAGAGAAATTTTAGATGTTTGTTATGATATTTTTACTGATGAATTCAATGAATATTTTGATAAAAAATATAATTGCTTGATTAATGACTTTTCTTCTTATTTAACTGAAAATAAATCTATTATTCTTTCTGGTTTTATTAATTTTAGAATTAAAGATTATGTTAAAATTTTAGAAGATGTTGTTGATGAGGCTGTTAATTCTTATGTTATTGAAAAAGAATATATGGAATTTGTTTCTCTTTTAAGGCTTTATATTAACTCTCAAACTTCTAATTGTAAAATAGTTCATCTAATTTATTCTAACGAAACTTCAGTTTTATTAGATGAAGATAAAAATATAATTAATACAGATAATGATTTTTTTAAAGCAAAGTATTTATCTGATATAACTTTTTCTTCTAATGATTATGCTTTGAATACTTTACTTACTTTGCTTCCTAAAAAAATATATATTCATTTGCTTGATAATTATGTTGATGAATTTGTGCATACTTTAGGGTTGATTTTTGATGGTAGAGTTGAGATTTGTACTGATTGCGATATCTGCAAATTATATAAAAATAAGGATTTAAAATTAAGTCATAATATTATTAAAAAATAGCAAAAACAGAGAATTTGTAAACTATACTTTTTTATATAGTTTATTATATCTCTGCTTTTGTTATTTTATTTATTTTTTATATTTTCTATTTTTTCTTTTGTTAATTCTGTTATTTCTATAATTTGCTCTAGTGGCATATTTAATTTTAATAGTTTTTTTGCTATTTGTATAGATTTTTCTTCTTTTCCTTGTTCTTTCCCTTTTCTTGTGGCATGATTAATAGCACTTACTCTGTCCATTTCCCATTTTTCTCTTAATTCTGCAAGTCTTCTTGTTTCTGCTTCTCCTGTTAAGTAATTCATCTCTATTCTTGCTTTCTTTAATTTTTCATTCTTTTCTTCTGCCACTTTAACCATCTCCCTATCATAATCATCTATGAATGCTAACCATTGATTTATTTTTTCATTCATATCTGGATTTTGCTTTCTAAATTTCGGTAGCTCTATAAAATACCATTTTATTCCTGTTAATACTTCGTATTCTCTATGTTTTTCTAATACTATTGCAGTTTCTGATATGTAATCTTCTACATCTAAGAAATTATACCCTAATATATTTATCATTATTACTTGTTTTATATCATCATAGTCTGTTCCTCTTTCTGTTTCTCTTGACATTACTTTTCCACTATACAATGTTGTTCTTTCTTCTATATTATATTCATTTCTTAGTTGCATTTCTATTGATATTATTGTTCCATCTTCTAGTTTTGCTTGTAAATCTAATCTTCCACCTTTTTCTTCTCTGCTTAATCTTTCTAAATTTACTTCTTCTCTTATTTCTATTGATTTTATATCTTTTTTTAGTAGACCATTTAAAAAATCGATTAAAAACTCTTCATTTCCTTTTCTTGCAAAAAATGTTTGGAAGATTACATCATTTTTTAAGTTATATGTTTTTTCTTTTGTTGTTGACTTTAATGCTTCTTTCTGTTTAATTTTTGTCAAATCTTTTCCTCCTTTATTTTACCAAATTGTTTTGCTTTTTGCAATACCATTTAGTAAATTTTTATTTTGTTGTGCTATTTATTTTGACAATGCGACCTTTTGCTTGCCTCCTTTCCTTTTTGTTTTTGTCAATTTTTTGTGTTGGATTTTCTTTTTGATTTTTAATTTTTTTTAGAATTAAAATTTCTTGATTTTCCATTTTCTTTTTGCCTTTCCTAAGTTGTTTGATTTAAAAAAATTATTAAAAAAATATAGTCATGCAATGTCAAATAAATTGCATAACTATATTTTAACATGTTTTTTACTTGATTTCAACATAAATCGTTCGACAAATTTCGAGCTTTTGTATGTTAGTCAATGATGTGAAACAAATTAATATATTATTTTCGTAATATATTGAATTTGTTTCTTTATTTTTATGCACACATTAACTCTGCTCTTTTTTCTTTTGGCGTTAAATAGCCTAAAACAGCCATTGGAATCCTATTAGATCTCTTTAAATATGCTGCACCCTGTTTTCTTAAATCTTCCAAACTATAGAAAGTAAGCCAACTATAAAATCTTTCATTGTCGTTTCTATGGCTTCTCTCAACCTTCCCATTGTGTTCTGGCGTTCTTGGTCTTATCTTATGATGCTTTATATTTAAACTATTTAATAATTTATCCATTGGATGTTCCTTCTTTATTTCTGCTTGATTATAAGTAAATTCAATTCCATTATCTGTTTGAATTTCTTTTACTTTATATCCATAATATTCAATACATCTCTGTACAAAATCTACTGTATTCATTGGTGTATGTTCCTCATACCAATATAAAAATCTTTCTCTACTTGCTTCATCTATACATGTATATTGATAATATCTTATATCCTTTGGCAATCCTTTTACTTTGCATTCCATTGGTACATATTTTACGTCTATTTGCCATTTTTCACCTATTTGCTTTGGGGTGTGGTATTCTTTGTTATGTCTTTTACTTGTTCCTTTTATTTCTGGATTATTATAATATCCTATTTGTCTTAATATTCTATATAAAGACACTGGTTTTCTTGTATAACCTTTATTTATTTTTAATTTATACCATATTTCATTTAATGTTATATGTGGATTCCTTCTTATCAAATCCTTTATCCACTTCAATTCTACTTCTGTATGGGCTGCTGGATGCTTACTTAATGGTCTATGGCTTTTATCTGTTAAACTTTCTTTACTTCCATCATATTTCTTGCTCCATCTCCATAATGATGTTCTTGATATATGATATTTTCTGCATACATATTCTATATCTCCGCAATTTCTGTACATTTCTACTGCATATATTCGTGTTTTTAATTCATGTGGTAAATATCTCTTTGTATTTTTATTTTTTTGTGTTATAATATCCATAAGTGATTCAAGTCCTTTCGTATAATTTGTTTT
>OJNH01001969.1_pt1 | contig 14948 bp, 18 predicted proteins | sample 1597361 | NCBI WGS metagenome assembly OJNH01 (sample SAMEA2452136, study PRJEB22498) | human gut metagenome | biome: human feces; feature: human gut; material: feces | place: Australia | collected 2012
TCAGTTGGTAGAGCGACGGATTCGTAACCCGTAGGCCAGCAGTTCGATTCTGCTTAGTGGCTCCATTTGAATTCAAAGTACGTCAGAAATGATGTACTTTTTATTTTTTAAAGTGTTTTCTTTTGTAGAAAGGAGGCACTTTTTTCTATGAAAGTAAAATTATTACAAGAATTAAATCCAAGTCAAAGGACATTAAAGGCAATTAGTTCTACTCATCCATATAAAGTACAAATAACTAGTGGCAAAATAAATGTACTTGAACCTACTAATATTGAAACTATTATCCCTATAAGATATTTATTATTTTATAAAACTAAAATAATTGAATTTTATGAATATCCTGAAGATCGTGTTAAAGGAAATAATTTTATAAATCATCAAACAAAACAAACATTTAATAAAAATGAATTAAGAACATATATAACAAATTATTAGAATTCATTCCCTAAATAAGGAATTGACTTTAATAAATCTGAAGTCTATTATAAAAAACTAATAACAAGTCTTATTATTTAGAAAGTGAGGTTAAATATGAATAATAAAGTTGCTATATATGTTAGAGTATCAACTGATGAACAAAGAGATAATGGATATTCTATTGATTCACAACTTCGTATGTTAAAAGAATATGCAGATAAAAATAATTATAATATAGTTGGAATATATAATGACGCTGGATACTCTGGTAAAAACTTAATGAGACCTGAAATGCAAAGATTATTAAAAGATATTGAAGATGGTAAAATTGATATTCTTTTAGCTATAAAAACTGATAGATTAACAAGAGATGGTTATGATGGATATTGGCTACTGCATCAATGCGATAAATACAATGTAAGAATTGAATTAACTCTTGAACCATTTGATATATCTACTGCTAATGGTTAAATGATGTTTGGACTTAATTTAGCCTTTGGACAAAGAGAAAGAAAAGAAATAAGTGCAAGAACTAAACGAGGATTAGAACAAATGGCTATTGAACATAAACACCCTAATAAACCACCATATGGTTATGCTAGAGATCCTATAACTAAGCATTTAGAAATTGAACCAGTAGAAGCTCTAGTAGTTAAAGATATATTTAATATGTCAGTTGATGGAATACCTTATAGACAAATAGCTGAAAAAATGAGAGATGAAAATAGATATTTAAAAACTGGTAAATGGTCTGATTCTAGAGTTTGTAAAATATTAGATAATGAAATATATATTGGTACATTTAGATTTGGTAAATATAATCGTAAAAAAGAAGAACAACTAGTAATTGAGAATTACTGTGAACCAATCATTAGTAAAGAAATATGGAATAAATCAAGGAAACAGATAAAAAGAAATTGTCATGAAAACTATGGAAAACATACTCATATATTTTCTAATTTAGTAATATGTCCTCATTGTGGAAATATATTAAGTTCTACTTTTTCTCATAAGAAAACTAAAGATGGTTATCAAGATTATTATTTTCTAGTATGCAAGAATAAAAAATGCATTGGTAAAGGATTACATTATAGTTGTGATAGATTAGAAAGAACTTTATCTAAATTATTAAATGAATTAATAATATATATGACTGAAAACCCAGGAAATATTATTAAACCTAAAATAGATACTAATAAAGATTTTGAGAATATAGAAAAAGCAATACAAAAACTAAAACAACAAGAAGAAAAATTAGTGGAACTTTATTTATCAAGTAGTTTAGATGTAGAAACTATTAATCGTAAAAATGAAATGATTAAAAATGAAATTACTGAACTTGAAACTAAGAAAAAAGAATTAAATTATGAAGAACCACTAGATATTAAAATAGAATTAATAGATTCTTTTAATAATACTAATTTAAATACTTATCTAATGAATAAAGAATTACCTATTTATCAAAAGTGGTTAAAGTTAGATCCTGAAACTAAAAAATTAATATTACATAAATTTATAAGACAAATAGAAATTAGTCGTGATGAAGAATATTTTATAGATATAACAAACATTAAATTTGAAAAACAATATTTCAATAAAAATGCTGATGAGTTTTTAAATGATTTAATGTTATCTTTAAGAGAAGATTATAAAGGATTTGAATATAAACAAATTAAAGATATGGACACATTATTAACTTTATATGAAAACTATAATTCAATAAGCGTAGAAGATTACTTAAATAATGCAAATAACGTACATGAAGATCATAAAGAAATAATTAATAATCTAGTAGCTAATCAAAGTATATTAGTAGGAGCAATTATAATAGATTATAAGTTTATAGATGAAGTCCTATTTATCCCAAAAATGCCATAATTATTATGGTATTTTTTTATCAGGATAAGAAGATGGTACCGCAACATATATTTTAACTATACAAAATCTATGTTTTGTGTGGTACCAAACTTATTTTGAACTTGCAAAATTAATCCTATAATAAATTTAATATGCTATTTTTTCTTTATATATTCTAGGAATATATATATCCCAATTTAATAAAATTAACAAAAATAGTGGGATATTATTCTTATTATTATAATTGAAAGAAGAATATTTCTATATCTACGAAAAATATTTCTATACACCCACGAAATATACATCCTATAAGTATAGATGCAAACATCCTACTAATATAGAATATAATAAAGAATATAATATAGAAGTATCATTGAATCTTTATTAATCATTAAATCTTTTTAATATCATTTTATTAGTATAAAAGCATGACATCAAAAATATAAAAAAAGTTGGATTTCTCCAACTTCTACTCGATGCATTAAAAATATGCTGATTATTTAAATTTTATAATATTATTATATTGTTCTTCAAATTGTTTAAGCATATCTAAAGCAATAATAATATTATTTTCGATATCTTCAAATGAGCTTACCTTATATAAAGATTCTAATTTTTCAACAATATCTTTAGGCAAATGTCTTGAAATATGACATAATTCATAATCATATATTTCTGGTGTATAAATTATTCTTACTATAGTTACAAGTGGTCTAAGGATTTGTTTTTCATATTCCATATAGCATTCTAAGAATTGATTTCTTTTGATATATTTAGTAACTCTAGAATATTGTAATATTCTATTTTTCTTTTGTTCAAAAATTGTATTTAGTTCATCCTGATCTATTTCATATGGCTCGTGAAAACTAATAACATTTTTCTTATCAAATATTACTAATGGCACTTCAGTTATACTTCCTTTAGTAAAAGATGTCTCCTCTCTATCTCTTGAATCATTTTGAGCAGCTAAATCTATTGTTAAATACTCATTTGTATTTTCAAGATGTATATTACTTTGATATATATCAGGTGTTGATTGATCCATTCTAGAATCAATTTTACCAAGTAATGATAAATGATCTACTATATCAAAAATAAATGAATTTCTTTTAGAATCTTCAACATCAAACCAAAAGTCTAAATCTGAATATTCATCAACTTGATTTAATCCATCTGCACCCTCTAACCACATAGCATAAACATAATCCTTTGACATAGCATATTCTTTTATATATTCAATTATTTGATTTCTATTTATTTGCATAATTTTTTTATCTCCTTATATTATAATTTTTTCCCATAGTATTCAACATCTATTGTTGTTCCATCTGGATATACTTCTTGAGCATCTTTTATATGTTCAGTAAATCCATATTTACTATATATTGTTTTATTCTTTTCTTCTTCAGGTTCAACACCCAGTGTAACTCGTTCATATCCTCTAGATATTAAATCATTTATCATAAATTTAAATAATATTGAAAAGTATCCTTTACCTTGATATTCTTCATTTGTTCTAAAAGCAAATAAGTAAGCTGTTTTATCATTTACTAAACCATCTGAATTTTGAACGATAGATGGATCAACTGCAGCAGTGCATTCACATATTATTTCATCGTTTAATAAACCCATATATGTAATTGATAATCCTTCCATGTTATCCAATTACTATTATCATCAACTGCTTTTTCAATCTCGTAATCGTATTTTTTAATAATATCTTCTAGTGTAGCTATTTTACAAATATAATTTTCCATGTTAATCACTTCCTTAATCCATCGCTTTGAACCCAAGAATAAAATAGTTCTTTACTTGGTTTCTCATATTCATAATTTAATTTGTTTTCGTAATTATCTATAATGCTTATTGCTTCATTTAAAACTTCTTCTTTAGTTTTACCAGCAACATCTATTAAAACTTCATTTGGAAGTAACTCTCTATTCATTATTTTTTTAGTAGATACTTCTAATAATTCTAAATCAACCAATCCTTTTTCTCCTCGTTCTATCATTTGATTTTTATTTTGATCATAATTAGTTGAAATTAGTTTAAGAGTTATAAAATTAGTTCCTTTAAAAATAATTGGAATATCTCCAGTTCTCAAATCATTAAAATCTAACCCAATAATATTTTTTATCCCTTTAGTATGAAAGTATTTTAATAGTTCAATAGAACTTTCCCATAATATTTCTTCTTCATATTTACCTTCATCAACATCATTAGGTATTCCAAATTCAGGAATCATATTTTGTTCAAAATAAACTCCTTTATAATGTTCAAATAAACCTTTTGCTAAAGTCGTTTTACCAACCCCACTAGGTCCTATAATAAATATATAATCTTTCATTATAATCACCAACCTATAACAATTATACCATGTTTTTATTATTCTAACAACATCCTTTTACAAATCTTATTGAATAATAAAGATATTATAAAATGCAAAAATTAAATTATAACTTATTATGATATAATAAATTAGGGGGTGTATTTATGAAAATATCAAATTATACAGAGGTAATTCAGACAATTGATTCAAAATTACTATTTAATATTGATATAACAGAAGATGCTATTAATAATTTAATATCTTTTGATAATTTTCCATGTTTACATTATATTTATCATATTAATAATTTAATAAAAAATCCAAATTTTAAGAAAAGTGATATTTCAAAACACAAAGATATATTTTATAAAAATAAAGATTTAATAAAGCAAATGAAATTATTACCAGATTTCACAATTAATGAAGAAGTACTTTTTGATGACGAAAATTGCTTATTATCTAAATTTAGTTGCATTAATTTAATTGAACGAATATTAAAATATGGAAAATTCAAAAATAATAACATTTTAGAATTTAATGATGAATGGCTAACTAAAATACTATTATTAAATGTATTTGAAACAAGTATTGATGAAGAAATAGACACGGAAGAGTCTCATAAAGATCTTTTAAATATGTATTTAAGTATAATTTCATACAATCAATTTCCTAATGATATTAATAGTTCTAATTATTTTAGACTTTCTTATATATATGATAATTATATAATATCAAATAAAGAAATTAATCAATTATTTGAAAAAAACAATAATTATTCAGTTAAAAGTTATTTACTATTTCTGCAATTATTCTTTTTACTTGGATCATATAATAATCCATTTTTTGAATCAAACTTTATGAATAATACTAAATTAGCAAATGAAATTAAGAGATGTGTTAATGAGCATATATTTGATTACAATCTAGATAGTGAAAAAGATAAGATTATAATAAATTCTTATATACCTAGTAAAATTTTATTAGAAAAACCTATTGCTCTATTTGATAATAAATATCTTGTTATTAATCCTGGATTTCTTATGAGTAGAATATATGGAATATTCTTTCAGAAAATTAAATTATCTATAAAAAATAATGCATTATTTAATAAAAAGTTTTATGGTCCATTATTTGAAAATTATTGTAGAGATATAGCAAGAAAATATACTAATCAATCTAGATATAAATATTATAATTTTATAGAACCATTTAGATATGATATTTCAGGCGATGATAAAGAATCTTCGGATTTTTATATAAATTATAATGATATAACAATAATATTTGAAATTAAATCTACACAAAGATTTATAGAAACGACTATAGATGTCGATATTGAAGGTAAAGAGAAATATATTGAAGATGAAATAAACTATAAAATTAAAACACCATTAGAACAAATAGAAAAAAGATTAGAAGAAATAAAAACATTAGATAATAATGATTATCCTAATATTCCTTTATATAAAATTCAAAATTCATCAAAATATTATTATATTATTGTGTCTGATGAAGCAATAATAAATAATTATAAATTATATAATGAGTATTTATCAAAACTAAATGTTAAATATTCTAGTCATATCCCATTATACTTAAACATATCGGAATTTGAATATTTAATAATGTCATTATCAAAAAGAAAAAAAGCAATTGATAAAGTATTAGAACATTATTATAAAAATTATTACGCTTCTAATTTTACAGAAATGATAATGAAAGAAAAAACAACATTTAAATTTTCAAGGCCAGATATATTCGATAAATATCCGTATCAAGAAGAATTGAAAAGCATTTTTAAAAATTGAAATAATAAATAATATGGTGTATAATCAAATTATCAAAAGAAAACATGTTGACTTACTTTGAACTTAGAACGCTCCATAAGATAAAATCGTCGCACCAATGTGGCGTTAATGATTAAGTCAACTAGTAATAGTTGATTTTTTTGTGCGTTATTGCAAAGAAAGGTGTGATGTGATGTGATATGATTAAAATAATTAAGAAGAAAATCAATATGAGTGATGAACTCAAAACCAAAATCGATTGGTCTTGCAAATTTAGTAAGCAGAAATATAAAATCTACAAAGGTTGCTTACGAATTGTTGAACATACTAATCTAGCGTATGTTGAACCTCATAAGGTTATAATAAATAACCAGTTATACTTGTTCTTTAATGAACAGAAATATTTTTATTTAGGAAACTTACAAAATAAAGTTCCATTATCTGAATTATCAGAATACATAGCAAGGCATTAAATTGATTTGAGAGTTTAGATCCTCCCATAATATTGGTTGCTTTTGTCATACAAATAATCAATAAAATCTAGAGGTGTCCTTGTTGTTAATGATAAAATAAGAATGTACAAAAACTTGGTTCAAGTAGATTACATTTATTTATGTATAGTAAATTTAAAACAAGAATTGATGTACAAAGAAGTTTGATAAAAACATTTGAATATATTGGGGGATTGCCAGAAGAATTACTTACAGATAATATGAGTAGTATAGTAAATATCAAAACAAGAGAATTTTTAGATGAATTTAAAGCATTTATAAAAGATATAGGAATAAATGCAAAAAAGTGTAAACCGAGACATCCATATACAAAAGGAAAAGATGAGTCAACAAATAGATTTATGAGCTGGTTAATACCATATAATCATGAATTTGAAGATGAAGAAGAATTAGTAAAAATAATTAAGGAAATAAATATAAAAGTAAATAGACAAGTAAATTCGACAAAAGGAGTAGCACCAATTATACTATTTAATAAGGAAAAAGAATATCTTAAACCACTACCAAATCAAAAAATAATGGAACAATATTTGATATCCATAAAGCAAATAATAATATCAAATGAATCATTATTTTATTATAAAGGTAAAAGATATTCAGTTCCAAATAAATACATAGAACATACATTATCCCTTCAAGAAGAGAATAACAAGCTCTATGTATATTATAACAAAGAATTAATAACAATACATGAATTTTCAGAAAAAAATATAAATTATAAAGAAGAACACTATTATGAATTAACAAATTTAGAAATAGAATTAATGAATGAAAAAGCAATATATGGATGTGTAAGAACAGCAGGATTTCCATTTATAAAGAACTTTGAGGATTTTGATTTTTCATTTCAGCCAACAATAAATAAAGAGCAAATATTAGATTTTAAAAACTTAAGATTTATAGAGAATAAGGAAAATATAATATTTGTAGGAAGTCCGGAAGTTGGAAAAACACATTTAGCAACGTCGATAGGAATAGTCGCGGCAAAGAACAGAGATTCAACATATTTTATAAATTGCAATGATCTGATATCAAATTTAAAGAAAGCAAATTTAGAAAATAGGTTTATGAATAGATTAAATCATTATGCGAAATATAAAGTTTTAATAATAGATGAGATGGGATTTTTGCCAATAGATAACGAGGGAGCAAATATGTTATTTCAATTAATAAATAAAAGATATGAAAATCATTCCACAATAATAACATCAAATAAACCTTTTGGAAAGTGGTATGAAATATTTGGAGATGTAACATTAGCAAACGCAATATTAGACAGACTTTTACATCATTCACATATTATAAATATAAATGAAAATTCTTACAGATTCAAAGATAAATTAAAATCAGAAATTGCAGAAGAAACTTGAATTTAATAATGTACAAAATTGTACATAACTAAATTCAAAATTTTGTACATTTCCTTATTGACATTAACATAAATTATATTTCTTGACTATTTTACAAAAAATGATATAATATAAAAAATTATTGATTGGAGTGAATAAAATGAGATTAATTTTAGCATCAAATTCTAAAACTAGAAAAGATATTTTTGATATGGTTGGTTGGAAATATGAAGTAATAACAAGCAATACAGAGGAAAATAGCAATAGCACTGATCCAAAACAATATGTAATTGATTTGTCAAAAGATAAGGCAAATTCAGTGGCTTCTCAAATAACAGATAAAGCACTAATAATATCCGCTGATTCAATTATATATATGGATAATAAAAAATTCGAAAAACCAAAAAGTAAAGAAGAAGGTTTTGAAAATATAAAAAAAATGAGTGGAAACGTCAATTATGCGATAACTGGTGTAACAATTAAAGATTTATATCAAAATAAAGAAATTTCTTTTACGGACATTACCGAAGTTTATTTCAAAAATGTTTCTGATAAAGATATTGCCTGGTATGTAGAAAATGAAAAATATTTATTAAATAGAGCTGGTTATTCTATCGCTGGCAAAACATCCATTTTTGTTGATAAAATTGTAGGAGATTACTATAATATTTTAGGAATGCCTATTAGCAAATTATATTCTAAATTAAATGAATTAGGTTATTCTATTAGTGACTTTGAAATGAAATCATAATTTTTAAAGAGGTAAATGTATTAATGATTTCACCTCTTTTTATATATTAGATTTTCTCTAAGTACTAAATTTCCTATGTGAATTCTTTACATTATTTTGATTTACCATTGCATATTCCATTGTTGTATCTATTTTTATATGTCCCAATAACTTTTGCACTTGTTCTATTGGCATACCTTTATCAATAGCCATAGTTGCCATTGTTATTCTAAATTTATGTGGATGAACTTTATTTATATTTTCTTCTTTTCCTAAATTTCTAATTAAAATTTCAAGCCCTGATATTTCCAACCTGTTATAAAGTTTAATAAGAGATACAAATAGTGCCTCATTGTTATCAGTTCTCATTTCTAAATATTTCTTTATATACATTTTGCTCTTTGCACTAAAATAAACTTCTTTTTCACTATTTCCTTTTCCTAAAACAATACAACTTCTTTCTTGAAAATTCATATCTGATATATTTAACCTTGTAATTTCACCAACTCTCATACCTGTTGAAATTAATAGTTCTAATATTGCTAAATTTCTTACATTGGAACAAGTATCTCTTAACTTCTCCAAATTTTCATCTGTTAATGTTTCTTTAACTCTTCTAGTTGTTTTTACTTTATGAATCCTTCTAACTGGACTTTTTACAATATAATCCTCATTTTCAAGCCAAGTAAAGAAGCTAGATAATATTCTCCTTATATTATCTATTGTTACCATACCAGCTTTTGAATTGCTTTTATAATCGGCTAAATAGTTTCTTAATATTTCAGTAGTAATTTCATTTACTGGAAGATTGACAGCATCAAACATTTTATTTATATTATCTTTATAGTAATTTAAAGTTCTATTTGAGCAACCTTCAATTTCTTTAGATGATATAAACCTATTTAGAATGTCTTCATTATTCCTTTGTATTTCTTCTTTTTGACTTTGTTCTAATTTCTCCATTTTATAATATATACATATTTCTTTTAATTTTATTCTTTGGTTATTGTCTAAAAAATCTTCTGTTGCATTAATTACTTTTTCTACAAATAATTCTCTCATGACAATTACTTCCTTACATTTTTTGATAGTTTGCAGTATATAGCACTCTATCTATATTATACAATATTAAATTGACATAACCAAAAGAGTTGCTAATATAATTAGCAACCCCTTTTAAGTAAAAACTACATTATCTAAATCTCTGGATAATATCCTGCCAGTTATTGTATCTTTGTTTTTCGCACACTTTCTTACAAATTGGATTAGATATTAATACTTGATACATTTTTTCTTCTTCAAAATGGTAAACCTCTCCAGGTTCATGAGATATACCCTCTTTTAGAATCATAAGCATTTTTTCAATTTCTCCGTTAGGTAAATTTCCAATTTGCTTACATACTTTTCTGAAGAAAGACATACTATGGTCATTATCTTGGACAAATCTTCTGTTAAAAAATCTCTGATTAACTCCCCCCTCATTTGTTGCGATAATTCCTTTTGCTACACTGGATAAACTTTTTCTTGATTGATGTTCTCCAGCTGAGCCATCATAATGTGTACTCATCTTTTGTCCTCCTGTTTATAAGTTTTTACTTGAATCTTTAATGCAAAACTAAATTGCATTAATAACTATTATTGAGTGTCGCAAATATTTTAACACATTTTTCTAATTAAGTCTACTCTTTTCACTTAAAAATAGCATATATTATCTTATCACATTTTTCACCTGTATCACTATCAATCTTTCTTTTATGTAATACTGCTTCTTTTTCAAAACCTGACTCTTCTATTATTTCTTTATTTATCTTGCAAAATTCTTTTGTATCATAATACTCATAAGAAATAACTTCTAGACCTTTCTCAAATAAATGTGAAACCATTTTTCTTATAGCTTCTGAATATAATTTTTCTTTACCTGCATTTAACCACTTTTCTCCAACAATAAAGCCTATTTTACATGTTTTGTTTTTCATAGAAATATCATATATACGTATAAAACCAGCTAATTCCTCTGTCTTTTTAAATATAATTGCCACTGTATATCTTTCTTCTTCACCATCTCCTAATCCGATTTCTATCATTTTCCTTGTTTCCTCAACATTTAAATGTACTTTATAATCTGAAATATCAGCCATTCTTTTTATTCCTGCCCAATTTTTAAATGCTTCTTCTGCGTCATCTATTTTAAATTCTCTTAATAAAATTTTTTCTGTTTCTATTCTCTTCATATAACTTCCCCCTATATTAATGCAAAAACACTACATCTATCTGCTAAGCAAATAAGTGTAGTGTTTTTTATTTTTATTCGTAGTCTACTACATCAATCCATTTTTTCAAAAATTCTTTGTTCTCAACAGTTCCTTTTTTTAATTGAACCGCAGCAACGATTGGTATCCATCTTTGAATACCTCTTTTTTCAATTCCACTCTTTTCTGTAAATATGTTTAAATATTTTTCTGCCAATTCAGTTTGCCCATTTACCGAAAATAGTAAAAATGTTTTTGCAACATCTGCTGATGCATTTCCTTGTGTTGCATGTGCCCAATCTATAATATGATATTCTCCATTTTCATTTATTATTACATTACTTGGATTAAAATCTCCATGACATAGTTTATCATGATTTTTTGTTCCCTCTAATCTTTGTAATAATTCATATCTTGTTGCGTCATCTATATCAGCTTCTGCTAATTTTCTTCTATATTTATCTTTTAATCTATTTAATGTTGGCACTTTTTTTGACATTATTTCTAATTGAATATCTATAAATAAATTTAAATATTCATCTTCTTTTTCAGGATGTTCTCTCATTAAAACATCTAATGGTGTTCCTTCAATAAATTCTGTTACTAATGCCCATCTATTATTTATCTTGGTAACTTCTATCAATCTTGACATTCTTAAATCTGTATTTTCTTCAACTCTTGATTGAATTAATGCTTCATTTAAAATTGCTGCTTTTGAATAATTTTCTATAAATAATTTTATAGTTTTATTTCCATCTCTATATACTGTTTTTGTCCTTCTTTCTGCAATTGGTTGGCTTAAATTATATTCCATTTTTATTCACTTCCCTTTCTTTAATTGAAAAATAATTACATTTTATTTAATTTCCATAATATGTTTTTAAATAAATATCTTTAATTTCACTAATTAATGGATATCTAGGATTTGCTCCTGTACATTGATCGTCAAATGCTTTTTCTGACATTTCATCTAATGTAGCTAAAAATGTTTGTTCATCAATTCCATAATCTTTAATTGTTCTTTTTATTCCAATTCTATCTTTTAATTCATCTATTTTTCTTATTAGATTTTCCATTTTTTCATAATCATTCTCTCCACCTATATTTAATGATTCTGCAATCTCTGCATATCTTCTTAATGTATGTGGATGGTCATATTGTGGAAATGTTCCCATTTTATTTGGAACTTCTGCACTATTAAATCTCATTACATTATCTAATACAAGTGCAACTGTAACTCCATGTGGTAAGTGATGATATGCTCCTAATTTGTGTCCCATTGAATGACATATTCCTAAAAATGCATTTGCAAAAGCCATACCAGCCATTGTTGCTGCATTTGCCATTTTTTCTCTTGCTTCTGGATCATTTGCCCCATTTTCATATGCTCTTGGTAAATATTCAAATATATTTTTTAAAGCTTCTATTGCTTCTTTTTTTGTTTTTACTATTACTATACTATCATCTAGATATCTACAATAATATTTTATATGTAATTTATGTTTTATAAATTGATCAATTTCGTTTAAATATATATTTGCAAACATTTGTGATGTATAATTTCCGTATCTCTAATCCTTTTTCTCTTTTTTGTGCATATAGTATTTCCTTTATGAGCCACATAACTTTGTTGTCTTTTATCTTTTTTTCTAATATTTTTAATAATATTTCTTTATCTATATTGTCAAAGTATTTTGCTACATCCATTTTTAAAATATAGTAATTTCCCCATATTCTTTTGCAATGTTTCATTATATTTTGCACATATTTGCAAGCTCTATGCATTCCTTTTTCCTTTAAGCATGCAAATGATGTATTTATAAATTGTGGTACAAATATTGGTTCTAAAAAATTATCTACTAGCCATCTATGTACTAATCTGTCTATATATCTTGATTTTTCTATTTTTCTTAATTTAGGTTCTGTTACATAAAATACCGTATATCCGCCATGTTTATATTTTTGATTTTGCAATTGTTCCAAAAGCCACATTATGTATTCTTCCTGTTTTAAATTAAATTCTATTATTTCTTTTCTGTATCCTTTTCCTTTTCTAGATCTAATATGTGCTTCCATTAATTTTTCATATGTTAGTTTTTCATCATATTTATTTTTTAATGTCTTTGGCATAGTATTTTATTAATCCTCCTAATATTTTTCCAATCTCATATATTTGTTCAATTGCTATTTTAAATTTTCTTTCGTCTATCCACTTATTATTTTTCATTATTCTTAAATATATTCTTTGTGTATTTAATTCTGCATCTATTTTATTTAATATGTCTAAAATTTGAGCTTTTTCTATTTTACTTATGTACATTATATTTTTTAACATTTCATACATACTTAATTTATATTCATTTCCTATATTGAATTTTTCAGTTCTTGGTAATTTTAATATTATTTGTAAAATATATTCTATATATTTTTCTGTTTTTGGTATTAGTTGTAATTTATTTTCTTTTACTTTTTTAATTTCCATCTTATTTTTCTTCCTTTTTGCTTTTCTTTATTTTGTTCTTTTTCTAATTCTTCCTTTTTATTTTCTTCTTCATATAGGTTTGCTACTGCTTGTATGTATATATCATTTTTCTTATATATTTTTACTGTATTGGTACATATGTAACAATTTAATTTTTCCTCTTTTATTGAATTAAGCTTTTTTCCATTATATTTTTTTATAATATTTAATTTTCCAATTTTATTGTCATAGTCATATACTATGTACGAATATTGTTCTTTCTCTATTAATTGTGTGTATTTATCTAGTGAATTTAGAGGAAATCCTATTTTGCATATTTCTGCTTCCATGCAATTCACTTTTAAATTTAATATGTTGTGTAATAATACTGCATCTTTTCCTCGTGCTATATAAAAACTACCAGAATTTACTAGTATTATTTTTCCTTTATCTTTTCGTTGTAGAAGTTCTACCATTTTTCCAAAACTCATTTTTTAATCTCCTTATATTTATTTTATAAGGCGCTTTTGAGCATACAAAAAGCGCCACCGCTAGGTGGCGCCACCGCTAGGTGCCAAGTTATGTTTTATCCTGGACTATCCTTTTACAAAGTATAGTCCTGATAATCAGAACTTGGCATTCTAACGTATTGCATTCGTTAGAAGCGCTCTTTTTGAGTTCTTCTAATAAAAGTTATTTAGTTATATTAATAAGTTACGGCTTAAGCGTTCAGTTCTACAAATATAAAAGTGGACGAAAGCCTACGCGGCTACTGCTGACAGAAGTGTTGTTGTAGTCGCGACCGCTCGTGCAGTAGTCGCTGTCGTTGTAATAGCCTCCTCGACTGACACAAGGATAGCTGGAATAGCCAGACGTCTCTGTTGTCCATTCCACTATGTTACTTGCCATATCATATATATTACATTGTACGTCTATTTTACTTGTATCTGTTAAAGAGTTTGTCCCTGTTTGTGCCAATGATGTATTTAATCTATTTTGTCTTGAATATTTTGTATTTGTTCCACAATTTTGTATAAATACTATTGCAGTATCCCATGCATAACTATTTATCAAATCACTTGTGAATTTATCACTATTATACATATTTTGAGATAATTGTGCAGCTTGTAGTTGTGTTACATAGTTATATACATTTTCTGTTCCTTTTTCTGTTATTTGTGTTAAAGCATCTGTTTTAGCACTTCTAGCTGTTGCTGTTCTTGCTTCATATCTTCCGATATAATATCCTCCATTTGT
>OJNH01001972.1_pt1 | contig 14939 bp, 13 predicted proteins | sample 1597361 | NCBI WGS metagenome assembly OJNH01 (sample SAMEA2452136, study PRJEB22498) | human gut metagenome | biome: human feces; feature: human gut; material: feces | place: Australia | collected 2012
GAAGCCTGCCACACGGTTAGCCGTAGCTGTAGAACTGTTGCCATAAGGATCGATCTGCAGTGTGCCGCCGATAAACATATCAATAGCATAATGTCCTGCCGTCTGAGAAAAAGCACGGTTTGAACGCATCGAACCATCCGGCCCGACAAAGAAAATATCACTGCGTGCAGCTACATACTCATCCATGCCCAATTCACCGCCGAAGCAGTGGATCGATTCGACCCAACCGCTTTCAATAGCCGGGATCATCGAAGGATGCGGATTCAAAATAAAGTTGGTGCAGATCTTGCCTTTCAATCCCAGCTCCTCACCATAAGTCGGTAACAGCAGCTCGATTGCAGCCGTATCAAAACCGATACCATGGTTCAGGCTTTTAATACCATACTCGCCATAGATACCTTTGATCGCCATCATGCCCTTTAAAACCTGAGCATCAGTAATCAGTGCCGGATCACGTGTAAAGAGCGGTTCGATGTAAAACGGTTTCGGAGATTGAATAACATAATCGACCCAATCACCGGGGATATCAACGCGCGGCAGCTCATCTACGATCTCGTTGACCTGCGCAATAACGATACCCTGACGGAATTTAGTCGCTTCTACGATCGCCGGAGTATCCTCAGTGCTGAAACCGGTAAACAGATTACCATGGCGATCAGCCTTCGTTGCCGCAATCAATGCGACACGCGGAGTCAAATCAACAAAATAACGTCCATACAGTTCCAAATAAGTATGGATAGCTCCCAGCTCCAATTTGCCTTCTTTTAAAAATTCCGCAATTCGGCCTGCCTGCGGGCCGGAAAAGGACATATCCAGCTTTTTAGCGATACCTTTTTCAAAAACATCCAGATGTTCAGGCAAGGTCAAAACAGACTGTACCATGTGCAGATCATGCACTTTGCCAGGATCGACCTGGCAGAGTGCTTTCGCCAGAAAATCGGCCTGTTTCTGGTTGTTGCCCTCGATGTTGACCTTATCGCCGGGTTTAATAACAGCCTCCAGTAAAGCGACTGCATCTTTGGCATCAACGATTTTTCCTTCTTTGACGTAAGGGGCAGCTGAGGCAGCTCTTGCCGCAGCATCTTTCTTTAAAGAATCCCACTCACGCGTAATACCTTTAAGCTCCATTACATTCTCTCCTTTCTTATTACAAAACTGCTTCATATATACCGAACCCGGATAAAAAAAGAGAGAACAAAGCACAGCTGCAAACTGCGCCTTCATTCTCTCATTCGCCACTATTTACTTTCACCCGGATCTATATATGCATGACTCCCAAACCGGCCCGCTCATGATTAGTCATATAATGCAGCGCCGATTTACCGAACAATGCCACTGCCAGCCAGCCACTGCCACGTACGACAGCTATTTTCAGCGCCAGGCTGGCGCTGGAAGAAACGCTGACTAAAATACCTTTTTTAGCTTCCTCCGTGGCGTGAATCAAAGCGTGAATATCATTAGCCGTCTTTTCAATGATTCCAGAATTGAGACTGGCTCCAATTACGGCCCTGTTCACCTTTTCGTGAAAATCATCATAAGAAGTTTTACCGCCGACCTCTGTTACCACAAATTTATGGCCGGCTTCAGTCAATGCTCTTTTGGCCGTTTCTTCGTCTTTCAATGTGCGTGTGAGCGCCAGCAGCATTGCCGCTACGCCTACACTTTTAATACTTTCGCCCAATAAAAATGCTTCCATCTCTCAATCCCTCCCTTTACTGCAACCTCAGCAGCTGCGGATGCTTATTTCACCAAAATCGAAGCTTTCGATTTTTCCCGCAGCATTTCGTACAAGCAAACTCCCATAATCATCCATGTCTTCCGCCATTCCGGAATAAATCTCTGTATCATTGTCCCTTACTATAACCTTATGACCCAGTGTACAGCTGTAGTCCAGCCAGTCCTGCCTGATCAAAGCAAAACCGCAGCAGTGCCAGTGAGAGTAAAGCAGATCGAATTCATCCAGAAGCGCCTTGAGGACCTGTTCATGCTCGTATTCGATGCCCGTTGCCAGATAAAGAGAAGTGGCTGTAGCTTCTAGCTGGGCTCCGAAATCTTCAGAAGACATATTTATGTTGATACCAATGCCAACAACGGCGTACTCGATACTGCCATCAGCAGCCAGTGCCATTTCTGCTAAAATACCGCAGACTTTTTTACCGTCCAGCATGATATCGTTGGGCCATTTTATAGAAAAATTTTTATCAGTCAGTACCTGCAGAGCTTTCACCACTGCAACGGCTGTCAGCAGCGTTATTTGGGCGCAGTATTCGGCAGCGATCGTTGGTCTGAGGATCATGGAAAACCACAATCCCTTCCCCTCCGGTGATTCCCATTTCCGCCGCATTCGTCCTCGTCCGGCAGTCTGCCTTGCGGCAATAACAATTGTACCTTCTGCTGCCCCCTGCTTTGCAAGCTCCAGCGCTTTCAGATTAGTAGAATCCAACTGCTCATAATAATATATTTTATTGTGCAGTATCTTCTTTATTTCTACCATCTTTATTGCCCCGTCTCAAATCTTATTTAACCAGGTGGATCGTCGAAATAAACACGCCGCAGGCAATTGCTGAAACGATAACGCCGCCATTGCCACCGGCATGATTACAGCAAACGGATCTTCATCCTCCGCTATATGCTGAGCGATTTTAGCAGTAGTCGGCACGCAGGAAATACCGGCAATCCCAACAACCGGATTGAAATTTCCTTTTTTGAATTTATAAACTACCCAACCGCCTAAAAGTCCTACAGCACCCGATACTGCCAAAGCTACCACACCAAGAATGATCAGCGGTGCAACTTTGGGATTGAGCAGGGTAGAGGCTTCGCATAACGTGCCAAGCAAAAGACCCAGCATCAAAGTAGCCGCATAAAGGATAACGTTTTCCAGCAGATCCTGATACGGAACGATTTCAGCTTCTTTGATCGTCATACCCAGGAAGAAGGACATGATCAACGGCGCCGCCATCGGCAGTAAAATACATAACAAAGCACAGCATACTAAAATAAAAATAATTTTTTTGGTTTTCGGAATTTCAGGAGCATCAAAAATGATATCGATACCACGATATTTTTTAGGCACCAGCATTTTTACTAATGTCGGATAGCCTGCATAAGTCAGGCTTAAATAAAGATAAGCAATAACGGAAATCGGGACGAACAGTTCCGGAGCCAGCATCAATGAAGTAAACAGAACCATCGGCCCATCAGCACCGCCGATCGAAGCTACAGCAGCAGCTTCCGGTGGAGTCAATCCAAGATTCACACCCAGAATAAGCGTAACAAAGGTACCTGCTTCGGCAAAAATAGCAATAATGATGGAAGTCCACGGATTAGCCAAAATAAAACCAATTTCACACATAGCCCCAATGCCCATAAAAACCAGACAGGCTACCAGACTGTTGCTGAAGGTCAAATTATAGATCGGCTGCAAAAAATTGATCTGCATGATATTCATCAATGCGCCCGGTTCTGAAACGAGCGGATCCAAAAACAAAGTGCCAAGCTTACCGCCGTCTAAAAAAAGTACGCCGCAGTTGATACAAATCATACCAACACCCATCGGTACCATGATCAAAGGCTCTAAGGTTCTCTTAAATCCCAGATAAGCCAGAATAAAACCGAAAATTATCATAAAAATACGCGCACAGGCGATTACAGGATCTTGCACAAATAAACTGGCAATACCAGGAAACAATGTTGCGACCAGACTCATTTCCATCGTTATTCCATCCCTTCTCCATTAGAATTATTATTGCCCATCAATTTATTGAGCAATACCACTACGCCAATCATAAACAACGAAATAGTCGCAGTGAACAAGTAAGAAAATCCTGCATACGCATAAACATTCATTGCTTCAAACCCCTTTCAAACTTTTCTTTCCTGGCGTATCAACTGTCGGTTTCCGGATAACCAAATTATGGTAAAAAAAATAAGGTCTATAACATAAACTGTGGTGTGGTAGCCCCTATAACAATTTCTGTGGTCACTCATTTAGCCCCAAAAGCATATTTTGGGGCTTTAACATTTCCTGTGGTCTAGCTATAACATCATTGTGGTCAAGCTCTAACACATCCTGTGGTCTTAAACTTCAATAAGACAAAAAGAACCTCCTATCTTACAATTGATTTATCCCAAAATACAATTGAAAGAAGGAGGAAAGACTAATGTCTTTAGACAATTTTATCACACAGATTCTTAACATTAAAGAAGTAGAATTGGAGGATTTTATCCCCATTCAGCAGTCTGATGGTTCTTCAATCATCAAATTGAGGCTTAAGCCTAAGCCGATGCATTGCCCTTTTTGCGGTAAATCCGTCAATATTCATGGCTATTATCTCCGTAAACTGCTTCATGCGACCCTGGTAGACAGAAAATGCGTTATCTTCTACCAGCAGCGCAGGTACCGCTGCCCTGCCTGTGAATTCACTTTTCACGAGGACAATCCGTTCATTAACACCAGTGAAGGCTTAACTTATGAAACTAAGGTCAATATCCTAAAGGATCTGAAATGGGCAGAAACCACCTATACCTTTGTTGCCAAAAGATACAAGGTATCTCCAACAACTGTTATGAGAATATTTGACAAGCACGTCAACATTCCCCGAAAGCCCCTCCCCAGAATACTCTCTATGGATGAGCATTACTTCCCTGCATCTGACTTTGATTCCCTCTACTGCTGCCTGCTCATGGATTTTGAGACGGGTGAGCTGGTAGATATCCTGCCAGATAGGAAGAAATCCTACCTTATTCATTATTTGAGCAATATTAAGAAAGACTCTTTTGACTCCGTATCCTTGAAAAGTGAATTAAGCAACGTCCAGTACCTTTCCATAGATCTATACGATAACTTCAGATCCATTTCCAAGACCTATTTCCCCAAAGCAATCATCTGCGCCGACAGCTTCCATGTTCTTCAGCATCTAACCAAGGACTTCCACGATGTGCGCTTGAGATGCCGGCGAAACACGGAAAACAAGGTTTTACAATATCTTCTGACTAAGTTTAAATACATTTTCAGCCACGATGCCGCTCTGGACAACACGCCCAAATACAATAAACGGTTGAAACAAAAGGTTAACCACCGAGACATTAGAGACATTCTTTTCGCAGAATTTCCAGAGTTAGGTGCTGCCTATGAGCTCAAAGAATTCTACATTAGATTCAATAGGTCCAGCACTATAGCTGCCGCTAGAGCTAACATGCCTGACATCATAAACATGTTCGCAGACTGCGGAATACCGGAATATGACGAATTCTATACGTTACTCAGCAACTGGTCCGAAGAAATTATTAATTCCTTCATACTAATTAATGGCAGCCGAATTAGCAACGGACCCATAGAGGCCAAAAACAAGAAAGTGGAAAAGATACTGCGGAACGCCAATGGATTCGCTAATTTCACTAGAACTAGGAACAGAATATTATATGTTCTCAACGAAGATGCCCATTTTACTCTTTAGCCAGAAAACACTAAAGGGAGAAAGAACGATTGAATTCGCTCTTTCTCCCTAAACCACAGGATCCGTTACAGCCAAACCACAGCCATGTTACAGGACAACCACAGAAATTGTTACAGCCACGACCACAGGATTTGTTAAAGGACAACCACAGTTAAGTTACAGGCTCTACCACAGCATTTGTTACAGACCCAAAAAATAGAGAAACAGAATCATCTCCATCTCTCTTTCACCACTTTGCAATTGCCAATCAGGAAAATTAATGCCAAACACTCGCACACTCACAAGACTTTATCCTAACCGGTTTTTACCGGTGCCTTGTCCGTCATTGAAACATGCTTAAAAATAAAAAGACGAAGTAATAGAATCACTATCACTCCGTCACCACTATGCAGTTGTAATAAACTATTTTGAAAACTCTCAAATACTCTCTTGGTAAAGCTCTCATATTCTCTACGCTTTTATAATAACACAAAAAATCGATTTGTCAATTATTTGTTAAATATTTTCAAACTTTTCTATATATGCATAATGCCAAAACCCATGCGTTTATGATTAGTGATATAATGCGCCGCTGAATCTCCATAAAAAGTTACGGCAATCCATCCATTTCCTCTTACAATCGCAACCTTACACGAAATATTGGCCTGAAGCAGGTTCTGGGAATAACCAGATTTTGCATCAGCTGCTGCATGTAATACCGCATGTATCTCCTGCGCAGTTTTTGAAATAACACTACAGTTGAGACAGGCTCCAATAATTGACCGTGTCATTTTTTCTCTAAATTCGCTTTTAGATGCATCGCCGCCAAGTTCCGTAACAGCAAATTTGTAACCTTGTTTCTGTAACAGCTCTTTTAAAGCATTTTCATCGGCCAGTGATGTCGTCATTGCTAACAAAATTGATGCAGCCTCGGTACAATTCAGCATACCCGTCAAAATATCATGTTGCTCCTTCATCTCTGCACTCTCTCTTTCTACTTTTCAAGTACGATTATTATAACATGTACCCCCCCACATCACAAATTTCTGTTCCAAAAAAACAAAAAACTTTGCGTTTACACCAATTTTAAGCATAAACGCAAAGTTTTTTAATTATTAGTTATCGTTTTCCATTTAACTGCAAATTCCGCTCAGTTATCAAAAAATCTGCGCAGTTCCTCATTATCCTTCGTCAGTCCCAAAGCCAGCATCAGCTTTATTCTGGCTTTCTGTCCTGTTAATTCCCCGCCCAGAATGATCTTACTTGCTCCCATTGACCTGGCGCTGCCAAAATAACTGTACGCCGGAACTACACGCCCCGTATGAACACGTGAAGCCAAAACTACAGGAATATCCCTGCTCCGCACATATTCGATACCTTCCTTAACTGCCGGCGGCACATTCCCGCAGCCTAAAGCTTCAACTACCAATCCCTGTACCGGCTTTTCCGCCAGCATTTTAAATAAATACGCATCCATCCCCGCATAGTTTTTCAGCAAACAGACATCTTCTGCCAGCACTGCCGGACAGATTTTTTCAAGATTCAGCGGCTGACGTCGAAAAACCACTCTGTCAAAATAAATATGCCCTATAGGACCCCAGCCCGGCGAATGAAATGTAGCACAGGACGTAGTATGCGTTTTGGTAACTTCTGCAGCAGCATGTATCTCATCGTTAAAAATAAGTAATGCGCCTTTGCCCAAGGCTTCATCGCTGGCAGCGACCATTACTGCCGCCAGGATATTTGCCGGTCCGTCCGGTCCTGTTTCTGAAGCGCCGCGCATGGCTCCTGTAAGACAGACAGGCTTGTTCGTTTTTACTGCCAAACCTAACATATAAGCTGTTTCTTCCAGTGTATCTGTCCCGTGGGTCACAACAATGCCGCTGACGTCTTCCCGCTCTGCATACTGATCAGCCATTTTTGCCAAATCAAACATCATCTGCGGTGTTATGTGACCGCTGGGCACATTGGAAAATTCAACTACCTCCACTTCGGCAATCTCCCGCAGTGCCGGGACGGCTTCGATCAAATCATCACCACTGACAGCCGGGATCAGGCCCTGCGTCACAGGATCATATTTCATGGCAATAGTACCGCCTGTAGTCATTACAACAACTTTTTTCATGCTCGCACCTTCCTTGCATCATTATTTACTTCATCATAACATATCAGCCGCCGGCAGACAATTTCCTGCCACCCAAATTCCCGCTGGCATTACAAATGGTGTATAATATTTATATCATTGATTACGAGGTGTCATGTATGATAGTAAGCGGTATCAGCCTGGTTTTGGAAGGCGGCGGTATGCGGGGCATGTTTTCCGCCGGAGTTTTTGAAGCATTCATGCAGAAAGAACTTATTTTCCCGCATATTGTCGGCGTTTCTGCAGGTGCCTGCAATATTGTTTCCTATATGTCACAGCAGCCGCTGCGTACCAGACGTGTCATTCAAAATTATGTTGGTGATAAACGTTACTGCAGCCTGAGCAACTGGCTCAGGACCCGTTCACTTTTTGGTTTTGACTTCATTCTCAAAGAACTGCCGCAGAATCTACTGCCTTTTGACTATGAAGCTTTTCGTAAATATCCCGGACAGCTTTATGTCGGCACGACCGATGTTATCACAGGCAAGCCTGTCTGGTATACCAGGGCGATATGGATAAAGATTTTCTGCCGCTGCGCGCATCCGCTTCATTGCCCTTTTTTGCTCCTGTCGTCACCATCGGCGGCCATAAATTATTAGACGGAGCTATAGTAGAGCCCATACCTATCAGCAAATCCATTGCTGACGGTTATCAGAAATTCGTTATCGTACTTACCCGTAATGCCGGTTACCGTAAAAAACACCCGGTACCGCAATATCTGCTGCGCCTCGTCTATAAACACTATCCTAAATTATGGGAAACCATGGCCAGACGTCCTGACCTATATAATGACCAGCTTGCTTTTGCCGAACAACTGGAACAGGACGGCAAGGCCGTTATCATCCGTCCAACCGTACCTTTAAAGATCGGCAGACTGGACCAGAAACCGCAGCAGCTTTTAAAGCTGCACGATCACGGTATCGAATGCGGATTAGCAAAATTTCACGAAATCATGCAGCTTTATCGTAAGTAATAAAGGAGGAACCATGCGTTTTTTACATACTTCCGACTGGCACCTGGGCCGTATTTTTCACGGCTTACATATGACCGACGATCAGGCTATAGTACTGGAAGAATTAATCGCCCTGGTCAAAGAAAGTAATGTTGACGCCGTCCTGATCGCCGGCGACATTTATGACCGCGCCGTACCGCCGACACAGGCAGTGACCCTGCTGGACGAGGTTCTGCGCCGTTTAGTCCAGGAGGCCGGCAAAAATGTCATTATGATCGCCGGCAATCACGATAATGCCGACCGTCTCGGCTTCGGTCAAAGCCTGTTATCTCAGAACAAGCTTTATATCACCGGGCCAGTCAGCCCTTCTACCCAGCCCGTTGTATTATATGATACCTACGGGCCAGTTTATTTTGCACCGCTGACTTATGGTGAGCCCCTGGCAGCGTCTGAACTGCTCCGGCAGCCTTTAAAAACACACGAAGATGTTGTTCGCTGGCAGATAAGCAACCAGTTAAGACAGATCCCTGATACAGCGCGTAAGGTTGCGCTGGCGCATGTCTTTCTGACAGGAGCGCAGGAATCTCCGGACAGCGAACGCCCTTTGGCTATCGGCGGAGCAACCACCGTAGGCATCGACTGCTTTGCCCCGTTTAATTATGCGGCTTTAGGACATCTGCACGCCTGCCAGAACGGCAGCAGCAAGGTACGTTACAGCGGTTCCCTGCTCAAATATTCTTTTAATGAAGTCCAGCAGTCCAAGGGCGTACATATTGTAGATATGGCCGCAGACGGTAGTATTACTGTTGAAACAGTACAGCTCAAGCCTCGCCGGGAACTGGCCTGTCTGCGCGGCAGTTTTTCTGAATTAGTCAGCAAGCCGCAGCCGGAATTGTATGATTGTTATCTGCAGGTAACCCTGACTGACGAACAGCCGATACTGGATGCCAAATACCGGCTGGAGCAGGTCTACCCCAATATCCTGCATTTAGAATACGCACGGCTGCATACTGGCCGCGATGCGGACACTGCCGCAGTAAATCATAAAAAGCTTGGTACCGCCGAGCTTTTTGAAGCTTTTTTTACACAAGTCAACAATCGTCAGCTCACTGACAGTGAAAAATCCCTTTTATCGGACATTATTAACAGCGAAGTGCAGACAGAAAGGCAGGCCTGACCATGAAACCATTACAACTTACCATGCAGGCCTTTGGTGCTTATGCGGGTGAGCAAATTATTGACTTCACGCTTTTAGGAGATAAAAACTTTTTCCTGATCCACGGACCGACTGGTTCCGGTAAAACTACTATTTTAGATGCAATCAGCTTCGCTTTATACGGCAGCGCCAGCGGCGATCTGCGCGAAAGTAAAAACCTGCGCAGCGACTACGCTCCCGCCGAACAAAAAACCGAAGTAGAATTTACCTTTAAAAGCGGGGAATATATCTATCAGGTACTGAGATCTCCCGAGCAGGAATTAAAAAAGCAACGCGGCGAGGGCACTCGAAAGGTACCGGCAGCCGCCGCCCTTTTTAAAATCCTTACTGACGGCAGCAAGAAACCGCTGGCCGCAAAAAGTGACGAAGTGACCAAAAAAATTACAGAACTTATCGGGTTTAAAGCGGAACAGTTCCGTCAAATAGTTTTGTTGCCCCAGGGAGAATTCCGACGGTTTCTGATCGCTGAATCGAAAGACCGCAAGGCGATTCTGGAAACGATCTTCAAAACCGAGCTGTACCGGCGTATCGAAGCACTGCTGGCAGAACGCAGCACTGCTATCGACAACGATTATAAAGCACTTAAACAACAACAACAGTTTATTTTGAACAGTACCGAATGTGAAAACAACGACCAGCTTCTTGCTGACATACAAATATTTCTGCAGCGGCAAAAGGAAGAAACGGCTGCACTGCAGACTGCTTCCGCACAGCTTGCAGCAGCAAAACTGCAATTGCAGCAGGCTCAGGAGCTGCATAATGCTTTTGCGGAAGCAACTGCAGCACGAACGGCTTTCTTAACTTTGACAGAACAGCGCAGCGCTGTTGAAACTGCAAAAACTGAAGCAGCACAGGCTGATAAAGCCGCACTGCTGGAAGAAATTTACAACTCTACCCTGCGCGCACATAAACACAACCAGGAATGTCTGTCAGCCGAACAAAGCGCTCAGCAGGCAACAGCAGCGGCGCAAGCAAAGCTGCAGGAACTGCACAAAAAGCTTTCAGAACAATTACAACAGCTTGACGGTCAAAGTCTCAAGGATACTGCGAACCTGGATAAAGCGCTGGAGCTTTTGAACCAGCGGATCCTGCAGCTCCACAGCGAAGCCGCTAAATTATCCGGTGTCACTTCTGAATTAGAACGTCTGGCCGCGGCTCTCGTTGACAATGAACCGTGTCCTGTCTGCGGAGCTTTGCAGCATCCGCACCCGGCTACAATAACTGCGGCCCAGAAATCTGAGCTGCAGTTGAAAACACAGACGATTACCAGACAGGTCCAGAGCTTACAGCTGCTGCAGCAAAGCTATCAGCAGGCTCAGCTGCATCTGGCAGGCTGCGAAGCTACTCTGAAAGCAAACCAGGCGGCTTCTGTAAATGCTGCCAAAGAATTCAGCGCTCTGCGCGAACATTTTAAAGAACGCCTGGACGCTTCAGACTTTGAATCACAGACAGACTTTCTTGCCGCTTTGCGTACTGAAAGTACGCGAAAACAACTGCAGCAGACCATCGCCGCCTATGAACAAAATCTGGCCGCAGCAACAGACCGCCTGCAACGCGCTCAAAATGCCGTCAACGGTAAGATCGAGCCAGAACTCAGTGCCTGCAAAGCAGCGGAACAGCAGGCAGACGCTCTCTACCGTCAGCTGACAGCTCAAACGGCAGTAACCGCCAAAGAGCTTTCTGATCTGCAAAAAGCACAGATCCATCTGCAGGAATTGGAAAAAAAGATGAGCACTTTACAGGATGCCTATCAAACAGCAGCCTCTTTGGCAGAAACCGCAAGAGGCAATAATCCATCACGACTTACCTTTTCCGCATTTGTTCTGCAGTCTATTTTAGACGACGTACTGCAGGCCGCCAATCTGCGTTTAACCTCTATGAGCCGTGGACGTTACAGTTTATCACGTACCGGTGATGTTCTTGATGCCAGAAGGGAAAACGGTTTAAACATTGAAGTTACCGACAGCTTTACAGGCGTTGCCCGTCCTGTCAAAACACTTAGCGGCGGAGAACTGTTTCTGGCTTCACTCTCGCTGGCCTTAGGGCTTTCCGATGTAGTACAGGCCTATGCGGGAGGTATCCGCCTTGATACTATTCTGGTCGATGAAGGTTTTGGCACGCTTGACTCCGAAGCCCTGGATATGGCTATCCGCACGCTTACCGATCTGCAGAAAGGCGGGCGTCTGGTAGGAATCATTTCCCACGTCAGCGAGCTGCGCGAACGCATTTCAGCCCGATTGGAAGTAATCCCCGGCCAGCGTGGCAGTACTGCTGTTTTTCATGTCTAACATAACAAAAACCTCCGCAGGCAAATGCTTACGGAGGTTTTTTTATTAACCTATTTCGCGTTCTTTTTCTGTTCCGCGCACATTAACAGGGCGGTTATTTTCATCTACCATAACTACCTTTGGTTCAAAACCTGCCGCCTCTTCAGGCGTCATCAGCGCATAAGCGATAATGATCACTGTATCACCCACTACGACCTTGCGTGCCGCAGCCCCATTAAGGCAAATCACACCGCTGCCGCGTTCCCCTGCAATAACATAGGTTTCCAGGCGGCTGCCATTATTATTATCAACGATCTGTACCCGCTCGCCCGGCATGATGCCGGAAAGTTCCAACAGCTCGGAATCAATGGTAATACTGCCCATATATTCTAGACAGGCTTCTGTCACCGTAGCACGGTGGATTTTTCCATGAAACATATTCAAAAGCATTTATTCAACCTCCAAAATCACATTATCGATCAGCCGCGTAGTCCCAAAACGCACTGCTACTGCCAATAGGCACGAACCGGTAATATCACCTGCAACAGGTTTCAAATCGGGCAGCTCATAAATTTCTACATAGTCAATCTCACTCAACGGCTCTGAACCGATCAGCTTGGCAGTTTCAGCTGCAATTCTACTGCTGTCACGCTCACCCTGCTTAAAAAGTTCTTCCGCATAACGCAGGCTTTTTGATAAAATCAAACCGGCTGTGCGTTCTTCCTGGCTCAAATAAGTATTACGCGAACTTTTAGCCAAGCCGTCAGCCTCACGTACGATCGGCATAATCCGCAGCTGAACATTAAAAAACAGATCTTTGACCATTCGTTTGATAACCTGTACCTGCTGCGCGTCCTTCTGCCCAAAATACGCCCTGTCAGGCTGTGCCAGATTGAACAGCTTACTGACAACAGTAGTCACGCCACGAAAATGTATGGGACGGCTGCGGCCGCATAAAACCTTTGTAATATCACCTGTTACCTCTACCCAGGTCATATCGGCACTGGGATACATTTCTTTAGCCGCAGGGGCAAAAACGATATCGGCCCCCATTTTCCCTGCCAATATACAATCTGCTTCCAAAGTGCGCGGATAGGCTTCCAGATCCTCCCCCGGCCCAAACTGTGTCGGATTGACAAAAACACTGACTATCACCAGCTCATTCTCTTTACGTGCGGCAGTAATGAGTGAACCATGCCCTTCATGCAGAGCCCCCATAGTCGGTACCAGACCGATGCTTTTACCCGCTGCCTTTGCTAAAGCTACCTCTTCCTGTAAATCTGCTGTCGTTTGGCAAAGTTTCATTTTAAAGCTTCCTCTCAATATAATTTCTCTAAAACTTCATCATCTATTTTAAACGTATGCTCCGGCGCAGGAAAACTGCGCTCCTTAACTTCCCTGATGTATTGCTGCACTGCGCTGACAATACTTCCGTGCAGATCGCTGTATTTTTTGGCAAATTTCGGACAGAACCCGTCCGAAAATCCCAGCAGATCATTACAGACCAGTACCTGCCCATCACAGGAATTTCCGGCGCCAATGCCAATAGTTGCCGCTGTTTTCAGTTCAGCAGTCACCTTTGCAGCCAAAGCAGCCGGCACACATTCCAGCACAATAGCAAAAGCTCCTGCTGCCTCTAACGCTTTAGCATCATCCAGCAATTTCTGCGCTGCGGCTACATCCTTGCCCTGCACTTTAAAGCCACCCATTTGATTGACAGACTGCGGCGTCAGACCAATGTGTCCGACCACGGGAATGCCTGCGGCAACCATTTTTTGTACCAGTTCACAGATTTCACTGCCGCCTTCCAGTTTTACTGCCGTGCAGCCAGTTTCCTTTAAAAAGCGGGCCGCATTATAAAGACCGTCAGCAATGCTGGCCTGATAGCTCATAAAAGGCATGTCAGCGACAACCAGTGCCGGCCCGCAGGCGCGCATCACTGCTTTGGTATGATGAAGCATCTCTTCCATCGTTACGGGCACAGTAGAACCGTAACCCAACATCACATTACCAACAGAATCACCTACCAGAATCATCTCAACACCGGCTTCATTAACATTACGGGCCATCGCAACGTCGTATGCTGTAACCATCGTTATCGGTTCACCCTGCTGTTTCATTGCTTTGATAGTCGATGTGGTTATTGCTTTTTTATTCATGGTTTTACTCCTTTACTGTCAAGCTTTCAATAGTTCTTGTAAACTTTTTGCTTTCGCTTCATCGATACTGCCGTTTTCACTCGCCAGACGCACAGTCTGAAGTGCCAGTTCCCGATAAACCAGCTGCAGTTCCTCCGGCAGAATTTTCAGATGTCCTGCTACAGTGCCTGCATCACCGCGGGCAATCGGCCCGGTCAATGCCTTGCAGGCCAACGGAGTCTGATGCAGATTACTGACAGTCCCATCCAGCAGCGGCAGCAAAAACTGCAAAGCCCTTGCCTTGTCAGGTGCCCAGCGTTCAAACAGTTGCTGTGCTATCGCAGTTATTGTCACAAGATAATTAGAACAAAAACAAGCAGCCGCATGATAGGCACTGCGCTCCGCTTCAGGAACTCTGAATGGATATGCCTGAAGCGCTTCGGCCAGATAACAGGCAGCTTGCTGTGCTTCATTATCACCATCAACAGCCATGCCGATATCTTTAAATCTGGCACTGCCTCCGGCAAAGCTCTGCAATGGATGCAGACTGCCGCAGTGAATCCCCAAGGCAGAAAGCGCCGCCAAAGGGTCCAAACCCAAAGAACCGCTGCAATGCAGGCACACCTTCTTTGACAGAATATCCCTACGCCCGGCAGTACCGACTTCCGCAGCCAGTGTTTCAGCTGCTGCCGCGATCTGCCCGTCCGGAACTGCCAGCAAAACTACATCAGCAGCCGCCAGCACCTCTGCCCCGACTGAAGTAATCTGAAAGTCACCCATGCCCG
>OJNH01001979.1_pt1 | contig 14918 bp, 18 predicted proteins | sample 1597361 | NCBI WGS metagenome assembly OJNH01 (sample SAMEA2452136, study PRJEB22498) | human gut metagenome | biome: human feces; feature: human gut; material: feces | place: Australia | collected 2012
AATATTCAAACACTGAATTTCATGTATTAGGATTTTGTGAACAAGAGTATGAGGCTCAATTACAGAAGTTAACTGAGGATGGAATAATAAATTATCATGGATTACAAAAAGATGTTATTCCTTTTTTACAAGAGACTTCATGCTTAATACATCCATCATATTATCCAGAAGGTATGTCAAATGTATTGCTGGAAGCGTCAGCTTCAGGAAGACCTGTCATCACAACAAACAGAAGTGGATGTAAAGAAACTGTTGAAGATGGAAAAACAGGTTATATTATTGAGATAAAAAATTCACAACAGTTAATTGATAAAATAGAAGAATTTTTAAAATTATCAAATGAACAACGTAAACAAATGGGAATAGATGCAAGAAAAAAAGTGGAAAAGGAATTTGATAGAAATATAGTTATTGAAGAATATTTGAAAAATCTTTAAATATGTAATTTTAAATTGAAAATTAACTTATAAGGAGAAGATTATGAAAAGAATTGTAATAATTGTTTGTTATTATGGGAGACTTCCAGAATGGTTTAATATTTGGGTCGAGTCATGCAAATATAATTCTACATTTGATTTTATTATAATTACAGATAATTATTTGTGTAATATGCCTCAAAATATAAAAGTTATAAATATTGAATTTAATCAACTAAAAAAAATATTTTCAGAAGCAATAGGTTTTGATGTAGTATTGAATGAACCATATAAATTATGTGATTTTAAGCCGATTTATGGTAAAGCTTTTGAACAATATATAGAAAAATATGATTTTTGGGGACATTGCGATTTGGATTTAATTTGGGGAGATTTAAAAAAATTTATTACTGATGAAATGCTAAGTAAATATGATTTAATTGGAATGTATGGGCATTTAATGATTTATAGAAATAATGAGAAAATGAATAATTTATTTAAAGAAAAAGGAGGAATATTTTCATATAAGAAAGTATATAGTCACAATGAAAGTTTTGGATTTGATGAGATGACAGGAATGGATCGTATAGCTTTAGCAAATGATGTATCTCAGTTTAAAAATCTAAAGATAGCTAATATGATGCCAAACATATCAAGATTTAGGGCAAATGGAGTTAAAGCTACAAAAGAATTTTATTTATGGAAAGATGGTAAAATTTTAAGAATTTTCTTGGATAATGATATTATAAAAAGTGATGAGTATGCTTATATACATTTTTCAGGAAAAAAACCAAAAAATGCATTATTAGGACAAACAGATATAAAATCTAATATTTATTTAGAGGCAGATTTAATAGAATATAGAAATGACACACATTTTTCAACGGATGAATTGGAATTAAGAAATAAATTTATCAGTGAAGAACAAGATAAAACAGAAATAAAACAAAGTAAGAAAAATAAGATGATTCTTTTTTTAAAAAAAGGATTTTACCAAAAGATTATATTATTTAAAATGAAAATATATTTAAGAAAGAATAAAGGAAAAATAAGATGAAAATAGTAATTACAACTGCTACATATTATCCTAAAACTGATGGGGTTCAACAAGTAACTCAATATCAAGCTGAGGGATTAGCTAAAAAAGGACATGAGGTAATAGTAATAACTTCTAAAGAAGAAGGGTTAAAAGAATATGAAATCTATAATAATGTTAAAATCTACAGAATAAATGCACATAATTTTTATTATTGGCATAAAGGAAATAAAAAGGAATTTCAAAAACTCGTATTAGAAAAAACGAAGAATGCAAATGCTTTAGTTGCAGTTTGCTTACAATCTTTTGCAGCCGATTGGTTACTTAATGTTTTGAGGGAGATTAAGTGTAAAAAAGTTTTATATATGCATGGTATGCCAGATTTTAAAATAAATTTATCAGATTTTAAAGACTTATATAATGGTTGTAAAATAATTTTTAGAAACATAAGATGGAAGTTTTTTTATAGTATAAATTATAAAAAAATTGTACAATTTGATTCAATCATACACCTTTTTAAAAATGACAATAGTTATAGTTATTTTAGTAAAAAAGGATATAAGAATAATTATGTCATTGAAAATTCATGTGAAGACATATTTTTCAAATCTGAAGAAAATGGTTGCCGAAATGATAAGTATTTTCTTTATGTAGGAAACTACTGTGAAAGAAAAAATCAAAAAATGGCATTGGAAACTTTTTATAAAATGAATGATAAAGGAATAGGATTAGTATTTATAGGAAGCAAAAAAAATAAATATTGTATTAAATTAAAAAATTTAAAAGAAAAATTAGATTTGACATATGGAGATAGAAAAGTATGTATACTATATAATTTAACTAGGAAGGATGTATTTGAATATACTAAAAACTCGTATTCATGTATAATGTCAAGCAATAATGAATACTACCCAATTACTATTATAGAGGCGTTAGCACTTGGAAAACCATTTATTTCTACTAATGTTGGAATAATAAAATATTTACCTGGAGGAATTGTTGTTAATAATGAAGTAGAAATGAAAAATTGGATGGAATTTTTTTGTGAAAACGAAGACTATGTTGAGGATATGGGGAAAATTGGAAAAAAATACGTCCATAAAAAATTAAAAAAAGATGACAAAGTAAATGAACTAGAAAATATATTAAAAAATTAAGGATAGTGGTAAAATGAAGATTTCAGTTGTTATAACAACATATAATGGGAGCAAATATATTATTCAGCAATTAGAATCTATAAAATGTCAGACACAAATTCCTGATGAGGTTCTTATTTTTGACGATTGTTCTACTGATAATACAGCAGAGGTTATAAGAGATTTTATAAAAAATAATAAATTAAAAAATTGGAAGATTGAAAAAAATAGTGAAAAAAAAGGATGGAAATTAAATTTTATAGATGGATTTAAAAAAGCTAGTGGAGATATTATTTTTCCTTGCGACCAAGATGATATATGGCATGTCAATAAAATAAAAGAAATGAGTGAAATTTTAAAAGAAAGAGAATATATAAATGTATTGGTTGCCAATTATACAAAATTTTTTGATGGGATAAATGGTAGAAATAACAAAATATATATCAATGATAATTTGATTTCAAAGATTGAAGTAAATAATTATTCAATTTATAATAGTAGACCGGGATGTGTTTATGCTTTTAAAAAAGATTTTTTTATGAAGTATAAAGAATTATGGAATGGACTTATGCCGCACGACGACTTTTTATGGAAAACGGCTGTTTTAACTAACAGCTTATATTTGTTTAATCAATCAGTAATTGAATATAGAAGACATGGTGCAACTACTACAAAGAATAGAACTTCATTAAAGGAAAAAAGAGAATCTGCAAAAGCTGAATACTTATATTTTTCTGAATGTGCAAACAATAAAGATATTAAAGCATATTTAGAATTTGTAAAAGAACATATAGAATTTTCAAAATTCAGAATAAATGCTTTAAACAAAAGAAACTTAAAAAATTTATTTAAGATATTTAAATATAGAAAATATTATAAGACCAAAAAAAGCTTTTGGGGTGAATTATTATATATTTTAAATATTAGAGGAGTTACAAATGATTAGTTTTTTATATACAATTGCAATATTGTGCAATATTTTTTGTTTTTCTGTAAAAAAAGAGTCAAGAATTGTAAAATTGCTAACTTTAATTATTATATTGATTATATGGGGAGGAAATGTATTTGGACCTGATATTGCTAATTACATGAGAAACTATAAAATCGGAATACATAGTATTGCTCAAGAACAAGAAAAACTATATTATATTTTTATGAATATATGTTTTAGCCTGAAATTTACTTTTTTTCAGTATAGAATTATTGTATCTTTATGTGCAATTCTTGTTTTTTATTTTGTTTTTAAGAAATTCAATACAAATATACATTTAATTTCGGTTTTGTATATGTTAACAATATTTTTTATGGATGGAATACAAATTAGAAACTTTTTAGGGCTAGCATTTGTATATTTAGGATTGTATATTTTATATGAAAAAAATAAATGGTGGAAAATAGAATATATCATTTGCATAATTTTAGCAAGTTTAATTCATTCAGCATTAATAGTATATTTGGTTTTTTTAATAGTGCCTAAAGATTTGGATAAAAAATATTCAAAAAGAGAAATAAGAATTATTTTAGGAGGAGGCATACTATTTTATTTATATATGTATGCTTTTAGAAATAGCCTGAACTTTTTAGTAAGTATTACCGAAATAGGGGGAGAAGCAAAAGCTACTGAATACGCTCAATATACAACGCATTATGGTTCATTAATTATTTTTTTATTACAAATGATAGCAATAATATTATCTATGTATAATTATAAAAAAGTAGTTGAAAAAAATAAGATAATTGTTCAGAAAAATTATGATACTAAATTATGTGGAATTGAAAAAGATTTGAAAGTATTAAAATTTATTATTTATATAAATACTATAGCACTATTGTTTGTTCCTTTTTCAATTATTCAATCTACATATTATAGATTAATAAGAAATTTAGTATTATTAAATTTCATTGGAATGGGAATTGTTAGTAAATGGTACAAAAAAAATGTAAAAATACTTATAATTAATTTTATTTTTATAGGCATCTGGTTTTACAAAGAATATGTTTTTGGAGGCGGATTTCAAGAATATATTATACCTTTTATGGAATACAACAAATTTTTAAAATAAGGAGTCAAAAAAATGGCTGTAAAAAAATAGGAACAAATCCACAGTGTACTAAATATATTATACATCGCGAAGTATAATATATCAAAATTTAAAGAAAGGGATTAATCAATTAGATAGATTAATATTTCTATATAATTGATTATACGAGTAAAAAATGATGAAAATGTATTTTATCACAGGTATAGCTGGTTTTATCGGCTCTAACCTTGCAAAAAAAATATTAGCAGAAGAAAAGCATGTTAAAGTTATTGGACTAGATAATATGAATGATTATTATGATGTAAAAATTAAGGAGTGGAGATTATCACAATTATATAAATTTGACAATTTTGAATTTATTAAAGGTGATTTGGCAGATAAAAATATTGTTGAAAATATATTTAAGAAATATCATCCAGATATTGTAATAAATTTAGCTGCTCAAGCAGGAGTGCGATACAGCATTGTAAATCCAGATGTATATATACAATCGAACATAGTAGGATTCTATAATATATTAGAATGTTGTAGATACTATCCTGTTAAACATTTAGTTTATGCATCAAGTTCGTCAGTGTATGGAAGTAATAAAAAAGTACCATATTCAACTGAAGATAAAGTAGACAATCCGGTTTCTTTATATGCAGCAACCAAAAAAAGTAATGAATTACTTGCACATAGTTATTCGAAATTGTATAATATTCCATCAACAGGATTAAGATTTTTTACAGTATACGGTCCTGCAGGTCGACCAGATATGGCTTATTTTGCTTTTACGAATAAGTTAATTAATGGTGAAACTATTAAAATATTTAATTATGGGAATTGTAAAAGGGATTTTACATATATAGATGATATTGTTGAAGGTATTATTCGTGTTATGAAAAAAGCTCCAGAAAAGAAGAACGGAGAAGATGGATTACCAATCCCGCCATATAAAGTATATAACATTGGTAATAGTAATCCAGAAAATTTATTAGATTTTGTACAAATACTACAAGAAGAATTAATAAGAGCAAGAGTATTACCAGAAAATTATGATTTTGAATCACATAAAGAATTAGTACCAATGCAACCTGGAGATGTACCTGTAACTTATGCAGATACCAAACCATTAGAAGATGATTTTGACTATAGACCCAATACACCGTTAAGAGAGGGGTTAAGAAAATTTGCAGAGTGGTATAAAGACTTTTATAGATAAAAGGATGGATGTATATAATGAAATATATTCAAAAATTGATATATTGTATTAAAAGAAGTATTAATAGCTTTCAAATAAGATATTATGATATAGTAATGAGATTAATGTGGAAAAAGAATAATAAACATAATTTTTGTGAATTAAGTAAAAATATAAATAAAGACATCTATTATTTAATTAAAAATAATAAGATAAGTGTTGGTAATAATTCATATGGAAAATTAAATATCCGAAGTTCATATGCGACAAATGAAGAGCTGAGGATTGGATCATATTGTTCGATATCAAGTAATGCTATTTTTTTACTTGGTGGTGAGCATAATTATGATTCAATATCAACATATCCTTTTGAAAATATTTTTGAAGAAAAAAAAGAAGGCAAATCAAAGGGAGCAATACTTATAGATGATGATGTTTGGATTGCAGATAATGCTATAATTATGTCAGGAATTCATATTGGACAAGGCGCTATTATAGCTACTGGAAGTGTTGTTACTAAAGATGTTCCACCATACGCTATTGTTGGAGGAATCCCAGCACAAATAATTAAATATAGATTTGACAGTACAATAATTGATAAATTATTGCAAGTAGATTATAAAAGAATCAGATTAAATGAAAAAAAATATTTAAATTTAAAAATTACTGAAAAAAATATTGATGAGATAATAAAAAAGTTATTTTAGAAAGATGATGAATATGAAAAAAAATTTTATAATGATAATGTTTGCTAATATAATATGTTTATGTATTAACTTAATAACAAATTTTATAATACCCAAATATGTTTCTATTGAGACATATAGTATGATAAAAACATATGCTCTTTATATAACATATGCTGGATTTTTTAGTTTAGGGTATAATGATGGAATGTATTTAAGATATGGTGGAAAGAAGATAAAAGAAATTTCTAAAGAAGATATTGCAGTTAATTTTTTTAATTATATTATTTTAATTTTTTTAATGGCGATATTAGTATTATTTGTAGGTATAGCTTTAAGAAATAGTGTATTAATAGCATTTGCTTTTGGAATGGCAGTGGGTAATATTCTAGGATATTTAAAATCATTATATCAGGCTACAGGGGAATTTAAATTATACGGAAAAGCACTTAATATAGAAAAAATTACTATATTTATAGCAAACTTGATATTAATTTTTATAATACATGCAGATAATTATATGTATTTTATATGGTGTCAAATTATATTGGGAGTATTAATAAATTTAATATTATTAATGAAACTAGAAAAGAATCTGAAGTTTATTACTTATTGTAAGTTTAGTATGAAAGCATACATAGAGAATATAAAATCAGGATTTATTTTAATGCTTGGAAATTTTTCAAGTGGCTTTTTTACGGGAATTGACAGATGGTTTGTAAAAATACTATTAACAACAACACATTTTGCATTATATTCATTTGCGGCAAGTATGGAAAGTTTTGTAAATGTATTTGTATCACCGATTACTGTTACAATGTATAACTATTTTTGTAAAGAGATATCTGCATTTCAAATAAGAAAAACAAAAAAAATTTGTCTTATATGGGGATTTTTTCTTATAGCCAGTGCATATCCAGCAAAATGGATATTGGAAAATTACTTGACAGAATATATGGGAGCTAATATGATTATTTTTTTATTATTTGCTGCACAAGTATTTTATATAATAGTAAAAGGAATATATGTAAATTTATACAAAGCTGAAAAGAAGCAAAATAAATATTTGTTTCAAATGATAATTATGACTTGTATTGCAATAGTATTAAATTTTATATTATTTAAAATATTTAAAAATATGGAGTCAATTGCAATTGCAACGTTAGTTACATCTTGTATATGGATGTTATTATGTGAAATAGAGTGTAAAAACTATAGATTTTCAGCAATGGAATATTTATATATAGTGATAGGAATTGCGCTATTTTTGTATACTGGTTATAAGATTAATGCATTACTAGGAATTGTTGTGTACTTTTTGGGAATGAGCACTTTATCGCTGATTTTGATGAAAAGTTCAATGATAGATATAAAAAATTATGTTGTAGATTTTATTAAAGAAAAGAGAATGAAGAAAAATGAATGTATATCAAAAGATTAATTGTATAAAAAAGAATTTTAATAATGATATTAAAATTTCTAAGTTTTTCGGAATAAAATATGGCATAATAGACTTTTGCAATGCCATTATTTTTAGAAGTAAAGGGAAAATTGGAAAAAAAATAAATATAATGCAACATGAAATGGTAAAAAAATATTTAGTCAACAATTATGGCTATTTAATAGATAATTTTAAATTTAGCAGTGAAAAAAAAATAAAAGATAATTCAAATATATGGGTTTTCTGGTGGCAAGGAATAGAAAATGCCCCTGATTTAGTAAAAAAATGTATAGAACATATAAAAAAATATTCTGGTAATCATAAAGTAACATTAATATGTAAAGATAATTTTTCAAACTATACATCAATTCCAAATTATATATTAGAAAAATTTGAAAAAAATATAATAAGTGTTACACAGTTTTCTGATATTTTAAGAATGGAATTACTGTATAAGAATGGTGGAATCTGGATAGACGCTACAATGCTTCCTATAAGTACACATTATTTAGAAAATATTAATGAATATTCATTTTATTCAATTAAGCATAATCAATTTTCGGATTTTCATGTTTGCAAGGGAAAATGGTCAGGTTTTTTTATTGCATCATCTAAAGGCAATTGTTGTATAAAATTATTTAGAGATTTCTTTTTAGAATATTGGAAGAAAGAAAACTATTTAATAACATACTTATTAATTGACTGTATCATTGCTTTGTGTTACGAAAGAAATAGTTATATTATGAATGAAATTGAAAAAGTTATGCCTAATAATGGTAGAGTGTTTGATTTACAACCTTTTCTTAATCAAAAATTTAATGATGAATATTTTAATAGAATTAAAGAAAAGACATCTATATTTAAATTGTCTTGGAAAGCAAATTATGACGTAAATTCAAAAGATACATTTTATGGATATATTATTAAAGGCAAAATTTAATATGCTATTTAGAAGATTATTTATTTTTAGTTTGAAAGGAGAAAGTTATGAAAATCGCAATAGCAGGAACAGGTTATGTAGGCCTATCAATAGCATGCCTACTAGCACAAAAAAATGAAGTAACTGCATTAGATGTAGTAAAAGAAAAAGTAGATATGATAAATGCAGGAAAATCACCAATAAGAGACAAAGAGATTGAAAATTTTCTTGCAAACAAAAAATTAGACTTAAAAGCAACATTAGATTATAAAGAAGCATTTTATGGTGCAAAATTTATTATAATAGCAACACCAACAAATTATGATGATGACACAAAGGAATTTGATACATCATCAGTTGAGAACATAATAGAAAAAGTAATATCAATGGATATAGATACAACAATGGTAATAAAATCAACCATACCAGTAGGATATGTTGAATCAATAAAAAATAAATACGGAATTAATAATATAATGTTTAGCCCAGAATTTTTAAGAGAAGGACGAGCTTTATATGATAATTTATATCCATCAAGAATTATAGTTGGAGAAAAATCAGAAAGAGCTATTGAATTTGCAAAATTATTACAGCAAGGAGCTCTAAAAGAAAATATTGAAACTAAATATATGAATTCAACAGAAGCAGAAGCTGTAAAATTATTTGCAAATACATATTTAGCATTAAGAGTATCTTACTTTAATGAGCTTGATACTTATGCAGAAACTAAGGGATTAAATACAAAAGACATTATAGATGGAATTTGTTTAGACCCAAGAATAGGAGAACATTATAACAATCCTTCTTTTGGATATGGAGGATATTGTTTACCAAAAGATACAAAACAATTATTAGCAAATTTTGATAATGTACCACAAAATTTAATTCGTGCAATAGTTAACTCAAATGATACAAGAAAAGAACATATTGCAAAAATGATTATGCAAAGAAATCCTAATGTTGTTGGAATTTATAGACTAACAATGAAAGCTGATTCAGATAATTTCAGATTTAGTGCAATTCAAGGAGTTATCCAAAGATTAAAAGTACATAATGTTAATGTAATAATCTATGAACCAACATTAAAAGATAAAGAATTTAACGAATGTAAAGTAGTAAATGATTTTAATGAATTTACTCAGAAAGCAGATGTTATTGTTGCTAATAGATATGAAGAACAATTATTTGAAGTAAGAAATAAAGTATATACAAGAGATTTATATAGTAGAGATTAGCTTGTAAAAAGTAAAGAATAGAAAATAACACATAAATTCTAAATCTAATGAATATAATATATATGGAAGATTGTATAAACTTTCTAATAAAAATAAAAAGAGAGTGAATAGAATGATATTTATATATATATTGATTGGGTACATAATAGGTGCTATAACTACACCAGTAATATATGCATGCATTATTGCAAGTGAACAAGACAAATTTTATGAAAAAAATTAAGTTACAGATATTCATAAAATTAATAAAAAAATTTCGAAAAACTATTGCACAAAAAAAGACTAAATGTTATAATCAAAATGTATAAAAAATAAAAGAAAGAAAGGAAGAAAATAAAATGAAAAAAATATTATCAATAACAATATTAATAGCAATGTTAATAATGGCATTTGCAGGAAAAGTAAATGCAACAACAACAAACACATTAGCAGAAGAATTATATGCAAAAGGACAAAAATATGGAATGACAACATCTGATAAAGTAAAAGTAGAAAGATACTTATCAGAAAATCCAGTAACAGAAGAACAAGCAAATGCAGTAATTGCGAAAGCAGATGAAGCAATAGCCGTTATGGAATCAGCAGGAACAACAGACTACAACAAATTAACAGAGGCACAAAAAGAACAATTAAAATCAATAGCTACATCAGCAGCAGAAATAATAGATGTAAAATTAGTATTTAAAAAAGGAACAGTAGAAATCTATGACAACACAGGAAAACTAATTGAAACAATTGGACAAAATAATAGAAAATTAGCATATACAGGAAATAACGTTAATGTTGTTTTAACTACTTCTGTAATAGCAATAATTGCCCTTGCTATCACTATTGTAACAAAGAGAACTGTACATGAAAAATAAATTAGTACAATCAGTAAAAGCAACTATTAGTAACATAATAGTTGCTTTATTAATTGCAGTAGTATTGCTTTTAAGCATAAAACTATTTTTAGGGCGAAAAATAGATGAAATTTTTACATTAATAAATAAAGTTTCAATAACAACAGCTGAAAAAGCAGAACCTGTTCAAACAACAATAAGTACAGACAGTGACACAGAAACAACAACAATAAAAAACTATCCAGAATATGGAACACAATATGCAACTATAGAAATAGATAAAATAGATGTAAATTTACCAGTTTATTATGGAGATACATTAGAAATTTTAAAAAAAGGAGTTGGACACTCAAGTGGTAGTTACTTCCCAGGAGAGGGAGGTTCAATAATATATATGGGTCATAACTCAAAAAAAATGTTTAGAAGATTTTCAGAATTGCAAAAAGGAAATGAAATAAAAGTTACAACTTCATATGGAGAATATACATACAAAATTTATGATATGCAATTAATAAAAGAAACAGAAACGGATAAATTGCCAATACAACGAGATAAAGAAATTTTAATGATATATACATGTTATCCATTCAATAATGTAGGATATGCAACACAAAGATATGTAGTATATGCAGAATTAGAAAAATAGTAAGAAAGGAAAGAAAAATGAAAATATTAACAAATCTTCTAAAATTTATATCAATATTAATATTGACAATATGTCTTATATCTGTTGGAATTATAACAATTATATTTTCAACAATCTTTGATAAAAACTATGTAGAAGAAAAATTAGAAGAAACAAATTTTTATGAAGAAACATATAAATTAGTAGAATCAAATTTCGAAAACTATATATATCAATCAGGATTAGATGAAGAAGTTCTTGAAAATATATGTACAAAAGAAAAAGTAAAACAAGACATAAATATAATGTTATCAAACATATATAATGGCACTAAACAAAATATTGATACAACAGAAATAGCCAACAATTTAGATTCAAATATAGATAAATTAGGAATAAAAAATAAACAAAACGAAAGTGCAATACAGCAATTTGTAGAACATATATGTAATGAATATACAGATACAATAATACACACAAAATACGAAAATAAAATAAATGATATGTATACAAAAATTACAGAAAAATTAAATAAAATATATGAAATTGTATCAATAATATTAGTAATAGATTTTATTATAATTGTAGTAATAAATAATAAAAAAATTTCAAAAGATTTTCAATATATTGGACTGGCATTATTAGCTACATCATTTTTTGAATTAATTAGTATGCAAATAATAATTTCTAAAGTTGACATTAACGGGATAAAAATTTTAAATGATGTATTTTCAAAAACTGTAGTAACCATAATTCAAGATATAATTTCTCAAGTAAATTCACTTGCATTAGGTTCTATAATTATTGGTGCTTTAGTTAGTTCAATATATTCAGCAAGAGTAATTTCAAAAAAATCAGGAAAAACTGATGACTCTAATCAGGAGAATAAATAAGAAAATAATTGCAAATTTTATATTTAGAAAGGAAAAATATAATGGAAGAAATAGATTTAAAAGAACTATTACGAATGTTTTGGCAAAGTAAAACACAAATCTTATTAATAGTAGCAATATTTATTGTAATAGGAGTAATATATACATTAGGGTTTGTTACGCCCAAATACCAAGCATCAACAACCTTGTTATTAGCAACTAATTCATCATCTGAAAAAACAGAATCAATAACAACTACAGATATAACATTAAACTCTAAATTAGTGTCAACATACAGTAAACTTGTAGAAAGTAGTAAAATAATAAGAAAAGTAATATCTAATTTATCATTAGACATAGATGAAAATACATTAAAAAAGAATATAAGTGTAACAGCTGTTGAAGACGCAGAAATGATACAGATAGCAGTAAAAAATGAAGACCCAGTTTTAGCTACAAAAATAGCAAATGAAACAGCAAAAATATTTATAGAAAATGTAAAAGAATATTATGGAATAGAAAATGTTCATGTCGTAGATGAAGCAGAAATACCACAAGGTCCAGTAAATGTAAATCACAAAAAAGATATAATTATATTTGCATTTATAGGAATTGTAATTGCAGGAATGTATATATTAGTTGCAAATATGCTAGATACAACAATAAAATCAGAAGAAGATATAGAAAAGATTTCTGGACTTACAGTATTAGCAACAATACCATTATATGAAGGGACAGAAGACAGAAGAAAAAAAGGAGGAAGAAGATAATGAGAAGAGAGCTAATAGCACATGAAGAGCCAAAGTCTTATGTGTCAGAATTATTTAGAACATTAAGAACTAATGTACAATTTATGAGCTCAAATAAAGGTTTGAGAACTTTATTGGTTACTTCAACATTACCAGGAGAAGGAAAATCATGGGTAGCTTCAAATTTAGCCGTTGCATTTGCACAGGCTAATAAAAAAGTTGTATTAATAGATGCAGATATGAGAAAATGTTGTTTACACAATATTTTTAAGGTATCTTCTTATCCAGGATTATCAAATTTCTTAGCAGGAGTAAATGAAAATGGTAGTGAAGCGAATGACCTTGGAAATTATTTGAGAGAAACAGAAATACCAAATTTATATCTTTTACCAGCTGGCAATGTTCCGCCAAATCCATCAGAATTATTAACAACTTCTCGAATTATAGAATTGTTAAATGAATTGCAAAAAGGATGTGATTTGATAATTATAGATGGAACACCATCAAAGTTAGTAACTGATGCGGTTATATTATCAAGAATTGTTGATTCTACAATAATAGTAGCAGGTCACAATATGGCAAAAAAGGATGATTTTGCAAAAATTGTAAGAGACATAAAAAATGTTGGAGGAAATATTGCAGGAGTTGTATATAATAAGAAACCTGTTACAAATAAAAAAGAAAATGAAACATATTATTATGCGACACAAAATGATAAAAAAAAAGATGATGTTGAATATGAACAAAAAAGACAAATACAACGTAATAGAGCAACCGATATGTTAAATAGAGATAGAAATTCAGAGGAATATCAAAAACAAATACAAGAAGAAATTGTTAAAGAAATTAAGCAAGAGACAGAAAAATTACCAGAAGAAAGAGCAACAGAAATGTTAAAACAATTTAATGAATATTTGCAAAAGGAAAAAGAAAATAGAGATAATAGGAGTCAGAAATGATAGATTTTCACTCACATATATTACCAAATATAGATGATGGTTCAATTAGTATGGAAGAAACAATAAATATAATAAATGAAGCAAAACAGGCAGGATTTACAAAAATAATCTTAACATCTCATTATATACCAAACTATTATGAATGTAATGAATTAGAAAGAACAAAGCTAATGGAACAGGTTAAAAATAGATTAGATGTAAATTCTTCTGCTGATCTTCAACTATATTTGGGAAATGAAATTTATATTTCTAATGAAATTACAAAATTAATAAATGAGAAAAAAGCATCAACAATCAACAATACTAAATATGTATTATTTGAATTGCCAATGAATACAAAGCCATTGTTTACAAAAGAAGTAATATTTAAATTGATAGAAAATGGTTATAAACCAATAATAGCACATCCAGAAAGATATAGTTATGTACAAAAGAACATACAATTTGTTGAAGAATTAGCTGATATGGGTGCATTGTTCCAATCTAATTATGGAAGTATTATTGGAATGTATGGTAATAAGGCAAAAAAAACGTTAAAAAAATTATTAAAAAAAGACATGATTAGTTTTTTGGGTAGTGATGTTCATAGAACAAATCAGATATATCCCGAAATACCTAAAATATTGAAAAAATTAGGTAAAATAATATCACATGAAAGATTAGAAGAGCTTACAACATTAAATGCGCAAAAAGTTTTGGGCGGAAAATTTTTATAAGAAAATTTTATAAAAGATATTGCCAAAATTAAAATAATGTGTTAATATTATAAACGATGTA